>Ga0163148_10003100_pt1 | contig 18873 bp, 13 predicted proteins | sample OliLakLV19MP7P2_FD_148606 | JGI IMG/M metagenome (GOLD analysis project Ga0163148, IMG submission 148606) | Freshwater microbial mat bacterial communities from Lake Vanda, McMurdo Dry Valleys, Antarctica- Oligotrophic Lake LV.19.MP7.P2 | ecosystem: Environmental > Aquatic > Freshwater > Lake >...
AGTTTTCATCGCTTCGTGCCGCAATAAAGGTAGGCTTTGCAGACCTTATTAATTACGAATTCACAGGAATTTCGGGCTACCATAAGTTTGCAGATTCTTTTTGCCAAGGAAGCATGTTGAAGGCCTATCTCCTCATGTCCGCAGTCTGCAAAGTGGAAGGTGTGAATTTTAAGCAGCTCGGCTGGGGGGCTCAGTTTGCCGGTACCACCCAAGAGTTTTCATCGCTTCGTGCCGCAATAAAGGTAGGCTTTGCAGACCTTATTAATTACGAATTCACAGGAATTTCGGGCTACCATAAGTTTGCAGATTCTTTTTGCCAAGGAAGCATGTTGAAGGCCTACAAACTCATGTCCGCAGTCTGCAAAGTGGAAGGTGTGAATTTTAAGCAGCTCGGCTGGGGGGCGAAGTTTGATGGACCACCAAAGAGTTAAAAATCCTGGAGGCGGGCTACTTTTAACGGCTCGAATTTATTGAATGAATTCCCCCGAACAAGAAATAAGAAAGCAGTCCACCTCCAGGAATTTAGAGTTTCTGTCCAAGATTGACCCCACGAAGCTTCAGACGACGTTGAGTAAGTGGCTTAAAACCACATACCAACAGGAAGCGGACTTTAGCACCGTGCTGATTGACGGTAAGGCACTGCGTGCCACGAGCTCTAATGCGAAGGAACAGGCTGGATTTCTAAACGTCTTCGCTAACGAGTTAGGAATTGTTATCGACCAAGTTCCTACCGGTAAAGGAGGGCAGTGTAATTTCGCAGTGTAATTTCTCCACCCCAACTTTGTAAAAAATGACCTGAAACTTCGTTTAAAATGAAGGGCTTTGAGTTCACACAATCATCAATTAAAACAGCATAATATCGAAATACACCATATTACAAACTTCGCAAAGTTGGGGTGGAGAAAATCGTGGGGGGCAAAGTTGGGGTGGAGAAAATCGTGGGAAGAAAATCGTGGGAGGTGTAAACGATTAGTCTCGGAGCAGAAAGTTGCGGGGTGCTGGTGATAACTGGCGGCGTGTTCGGAACAACGTTAACGGTGAACTCCTGCTCGTCAGTTAATGCTCCGGTATCTACCACCTTTAATTTGAAAAACTCGCTACTACCAACCGGTGCATCTATCGCCGCGGTCCAGCGCACGCGTCCCGTGGTTGAATTAATAGTAGTACCAGGGGGACCGGTAATTAACTGATAGTCGGTGCCAGGTGTTGTTGAGAACTGCGGAGGATCGTTTACGTAAATTGGAGCTACCGAAACTGTGTAAGCCTGAATTGCAAAGCGTCCAATCTGATCATTAACCCGAATTTTAACTGATTGCGGACCGTTGTGTTGCGCCGTTGGAGCCCAGGTAATTAGACCGCTCTGGGGATCAATACTCATACCACTGGGAGCAAGCTCTAGAAGATATGTCAGGATATCCCCGACGTCGGCGTCCGAGGCTTCAACTTGGTAGCTATACGCAACTCCTGGAACTGCGCCTAGTACTGGCGGAGAGGTAATTATCGGCGGAGAGTCCCCACCGCACATCATGCCGTACGGTGTGCCACTCGCCTCGTTAGAGTCCGATGACTCAAGACCAACTACGGAGTTCCAGCGAACCTTGTAGTAGTAGGTGGCTTCGTTTACTACATTCGTATCAATAAACTCGGCGACACTGCTTACGTGATTAGCTGTGAGCTGAACCCACGGAGTATCGGCTGTGCGGCGATAGATATTGTAAGAAACTGCCTGTGATAGCGGGGTCCAGTTAACCTGAACCTTATTCTGCAAACCATACGCAGTGACATCGGGGACGATATTGAACAGGTAGTTCTGGGAGAGAACGTCAAAGAGGGTTGGAAGTGCAATCTCAACCCAGGTGGTGGCGGCAAGGCGGGTTTCAATTGGAGGCGAGGCCCAGGACCCTTCAGCACCTTGAGTCGTAATCAGATAGTCTGCGCCTTTTAGAAGCACGTCATCTAGATCAGCGGCGTTCAGAAGTAACAGGGCGCGCAGCGCTATGGCAGACGGATAGACGCGCGAGATGCCTGAGCTATCGTACCATCCTCCATCAGCACGCTGAATTGAACGTAGGTAGTTCGCAATCTCTGTGAGCTTAGTTGCCGCAGCCGAGGCTTTCTCGGGTTCTAAAAACGGAAGTGCAGCGTGCAATCCGATAATAGTTTGTGCCGCTGTGCGGGTATTACGGTCGTAGTCCCAACCAGGAGTTAGGTAGAGATCGGCGGCTTTGCGCAGCGAAGCGAGGAGTGTCGCCCCTAACGAGCCCTCGCTAAGTGTATTCATGCCAACCTGCTGGATCAGTGCTGGTTGAAAGTTGGAGCTAAGAGAGGGGTTAGCGTCGGTAGTGTATTCAAAAGCGTAGGTTTTAAGTTGGTGTTCGGGATAGATCTGATTAATACGAACTCGGTTTAGGTCTTGCGGTGTTGTAAATTTCCAGAGACCAAGAGCAGGGAGTGTTGTCGGATTATTTGGAGCGTAACCCCAACCATCGCTGGTATCATTGGATATCCCATTGACTGATTCTGCTATTGGGTAGCCATCCTGCTGAAAATTTGCTAGCGGATCAACAGGCGTAAGATCTGCGAAGTTATTAAAAGACTCGAACTCCGAGAGTACAAAATTCTTGCTGGGTGCAAAAGTGTCAGATATCTGGATCTTAATCCCCGTTACATCCTGTAACGGCTCTAATAGTACGTCATTAACAGTCCCATAGTTCTGACCCAATGTTACGGAATTTCCAGTAATCACAATGTTTTCGAACGGAACAAAGGAAGCGTCACCGTCACCAAGGAGGGGAAGTACTCTCGCAATCGACTCGATGTTGCCTGTGGTGTGGGCGGCGGAGGGGGTGCCGTCGTCGTAAAGTGCCGAAGCACCATGATCCGCGTTCCCATGATCCGCGTTCCACCCACCATTCCCCTGTTGATTAGTTGCTAACCAGTTCAGCCCATTCATTAAGTTCTGTAGAACCGTGCCAAGTGTTTCTGCCGGATAGCTCGATAGCGCCCAGGTCCAGAGTGAAGTTTGCGAAACATTGTGGGAAACACCGTGATATGGCGAAACCCATCCCTGACCACTCTGCCAGTTAACAAAAATCTGGGCCGTCTTGCTCATAAACTTATCGCTTACAGGCAACGATGGGAGCTTGGCACGTGAGGCATTTAGTCCCTCTACGGCTTGAGACTGTTGGTGACAACCGTAACAGTTTGGAACCGCAGCATCCGAAAACCAGTTCGGGGCACTGCTCCAATTCGCCACCTGCTCCTGTTGCCACAACACACTGCGCGTCATCGTGTCGCGGACGCGCTCTAATAATGCTTCGTTAGGTCCCGAGAGCTGCTGGATAAGCACAGTGTGGGAGCCGCGATTATCGGATGGGCCAGTATCAAAAAGCCAGAGATAGAGATCCGCCTGCGCCGGAAGCTGCACAGTAATGCTACTACCCTGCATCGCCGCATCCGCCTCGGCTGCTGTCGCATAGCGATCAATAAGGCTATGTACAAAGCCGAACTGATAGCTCTTATTAAATAATGGTATCGCTACATCGATACGACCATCCCAACTCTTGCCACCGTTCTCGACATCAGAACTAAATTTCGATGTCGCCCCCGAAACATGTGAGATCTTATAAATCCCAGCATTCAGGTTAACCTTCACGCCATTTGCGAAGGTGCCACCAGCGTTTACCTTTCCGTCAAAAGTTACCTGTTGGTTCGCTTCTGGTTCGGAAGTGGTGGTGCCGATTAGGTGGATCTCGTCAATCAAGCGAAAATCGTTACTGTCAACGCTTGCGAAGAGCCCAGAAATTTTTAAGTACCGCGCAGCCCGTTCCGTCATCGGAATCCGCTGAACCCCACGGTGCTCACCGGTCGAACGATCAACTATAAGATCATAGTTAGAACCGTCCAAAGATGACTCAACCTTATACCGAAAGAACCGATCATCTCCGTCATAAAGATGGAGCTGAAAGAGATCAAAGGTTCGCGTTACCCCAAGGTCAATAGTAAGCGCCTGAGCGCTTGATATTAAGCAGGTGATATACTGTTGGTAAGGCCCACCAAACGAATCAATTAAAAATCCAGGGGCAACGCCACTCGGACATCCAGCTATCGCACTCCCCTGCTGTGCCGCCGCCCAATTCACTCGATTAACATGCGGATCGGTCGGAACTATATTATCGTTGCCCTGGGAATATGCTGGGCCAGCAAACACGAGAATACTCAGCGCTAGAGTTAGCACTGCCAAAACTCGATTCGTTCTAGCTAGCAGATCTCCCACTCTACCCACACTTACTCTCAATCTTAGGCAACAACTCCGCAGCATCGATCAACTTCTTACCATCTGTACGGATCCTGGTGCCTAACTTCTTAGTCTTCTTCCTAGCGATCTTAATATTTGGCTCTACTAATCTTGTCGCGCGGTTTAGGGTGCGGGTGCCAAGGACCTGCATCTCCGCTACGGCCTTCTGGTAAGTAATGATCGCTGCGGTATTATCTACCTTGTTGCACGGGATCGTGCTCGGACAGACCAAGATCACATTCGGTAGCTGCGCCAAGGTAGCAATGGCTTGCGCCTTTAGAGCTGTCATCTTGGCATTGGCGCGCTTGTTCGATTTTAGAAGCCGCTTTCTCAGTGCCCTATCTCGCACTAAGCGCGGTGTGCGCGCTAGCTTCTTGAGTGATTTCTCAACTAGAACTCTTAGATCGTCAGCGCCAACTACTAAACTACCGCGCGACTCGATAATCACTACCGGTATACACTCGCCACCAAACCCGCACGGCTCGCCACTGGCATCAATCACTCCGTCATTGTTGGCATCAACGCCGCCGATACAGATTTTGGGGGTTGGTATTGCGGGAACTGGCGTTGCCTGCTCAATCGGCGCTGTCGGAACCGGCGACGGCGTAAACGTTGGCGTCGCAGTTGGGGTAGGTGTCGGATAAAGCGCCAAGGTAAAGCTGCAATACGCAAAGTTCTCGTTCCAGATCGTTTGGCACTCGCAACACAGCGCAGTCAACTGTGGTGAGCATTTATCAAGCGGCGTTAATTCAGTACAGATCACCTGATAGTTCGTTTGGGCTAAACATGTCGCAGGAGAAACAGGGGGGACGGATTGGGCCTGGGAGGTCGTCACGACGAAGAAGTTGCAGGCTAGAAATAGAAAGGTGAAAACTAGCTCGGAGCGCCGAGCAAACTCACCCCAGCTCAAGCAAGATTTCGGAGTCACTTGAGCCATGAGTGCGGGTAAAAACCTCAATAAAGTCAGGTGGACATCCTAACGCCCAAGAATTCTGCCCACAATCTGCTCCTGGAAGACTTGATAGTCAAGAGAACTGACTTCCATGGCGCCACAGCAAAATTTTACGATCCCCATGCTGCCCCATTAGTGTCATAGTTATGGTTCCATAGTTCGGTGCCATAGTTACCCGTGACTGAAAGCACTGACTAAAGCCAGCTCAGTAACTCTCTAGGAAGACTATGATTGAAACCGCCTCGCGCCAGATAATGTGGAACGTCTCGGCCCCAGCCAACACGGTGGTGATGTACGCCATGCTGGTGGTAGCTCTGATTATCGCCACTAACGGACTAGTGCGTCGAGTACAGCTCTGGTCCACTGGTCGCACAGATCCAGATCGCAAAGCCTTCGGAGTCAGCAATCTACTTCTCCGGTGCAACGATCTGCTTGAGAACGCGCTGTGTCAAGCCAAGGTCATTCGCGAGTGGCTACCAGCGATCGCGCACTCCTTGGTTTATCTCGGGTTTCTCGTTCTGCTCTTTACCACGACGATGGTTTTTATTGAGCACGATTTAGGGATTAAGATCTACCGTGGCTGGTTCTACCTATTCGTGACCTTGCTTAGTGACATCTTTGGTGCCGGGCTGCTGATCGGCTGTGCCATATTTGCGCACCGCCGCTATCTGGCGCACGCCGATCTAGTTCATAACCGACTAGCTGACTCGTTCTTACTTATCGTGCTTGCGCTGCTAGTTGTCCAAGGATTTCTCCTGGAGGGCCTTCGAATTCACGCCACCGACGATCCGTGGCGCTACTTTTCGCCGGTCGGTTTGCTTGTAGCCAAACTTTTCTGGTCATTTTCAGTTCCAGCGGCTGAAACACTCCATTTTATAATCTGGTGGTTCCACACGATAACGGTTATGGCGGTTATCGCCGTGGTTCCCTACACCAAGTTTTTCCACGTCCTGGCATCGAGCCTAAATCTATTTTTTGAGCGCGCGCTACGCCCGCTCGGCTGCGCCCCATCGCCCGGCAATATCAAACAGCTAATGGAGAATGGCGTGGAGTCGTTCGGGCTTACTTCGATTAAGGACTACACCTGGAAAAATCTGCTAGATCTAGATGCCTGCACCAGTTGTGGCAGATGTCAGGATGTTTGTCCGGCGTACGCTTCTGGCAAACCGCTATCACCAAAGTTCATGATCCTCGATACCCGCAATCACATGTTAGCGCTGCATGCAAAGGAGCAATTGGCGCGTCCCAGCCTACTTGCCAATCTCGATGGTGCGCTTACCATGGATCTCTTCCTGCCAAGCTCGGGTCTAGAGCCAAATGGCGACGGCTTACAGTATGCCAACGGCGGAACGTTTCGTGCCCAAAACCCTGCTGTCCAAGGATCTGCTCGCATGTTGGGAGCCAGCGCCGATCAGCGGATCGCCGGTGATGTAATGGACCCCGCTGTTTTCTGGTCCTGCACAACCTGCATGGCGTGTGTCGAAGCGTGTCCGGTTGGCATCAATCACGTTGATCAGATTATCGGGAACCGCCAATCAATGACCCTAATGCTCGGTGAGGTACCACACGAGGCCCAGGCGACCTTGCGAGCGCTTGAGAATCGAAGTAATCCTTTCGGTGCCCCCGAAGATCGCATCAAGTGGGCTGCGGGATTGGATCTACCGATCGTTAAGGCCGGGGACTCTGTAGATTATTTATATTGGGTCGGGTGTGTTTCGGCTTTTGATCCGCGCAAACAGAAGATTGCGCGTTCGCTTGTTAAGCTGATGCGCGCGGCCGGACTCTCGTTTGGAGTGCTTGGAAACGCCGAGGGGTGTAGCGGCGATCCGGCGCGACGCCTAGGCGAGGAGAATCTGTTCCAAACACTTGCCAACAATAATATTGAAACCCTCAAGTCCGTGCGCTTTAAGGTACTAGTGGCGAACTGTCCGCACTGTTTCAATACGATTAAGAATGAGTATCCGCAGTTTGGGAATCTTGGCGAGGGACAGCAACCGGAGATTATCCATCATTCGGTGTTACTGAAGCGCCTTTTGGCTGAGGGAAAACTAACCTTAAGCGATGCGGAATCTGAGATCACCTTTCATGATCCATGTTACCTAGGTCGTGGAAACGGCGAGTACGACGCTCCGCGCGATTCGCTGCGTTCCATAAAGGGGTTAAAGATAATCGAGATGGAACAAACCCGCGAGAAGGCGATGTGTTGTGGCGCTGGTGGAGGGCACTTCTGGATGGATCTTAAGCAGGGTTCGCGGATCAATGTTCTACGCACTGAACAAGCAGCAGCAACCGGCACCAACGAGATCGCCACGGGATGTCCATTCTGTCTGCAGATGATGGAGGACGGCGTCAAGCTGACAAACCGCGAGGACACAATGGGTGTACGGGATATTGCGGAGATCTTGGCGGAGAGGGTGATCGTCGCGCAGTAGATATCGCAGAATAGATAACTGCGGCGATTACATCTTCCCAGCCACGAAATACTTTACCTCTTCGTCAGAGAATAGGTGCGAGATAAAATAGGCCATTAATTCCTGAATCGGTGGCCCGTTCGCGCCACCGGCGGATGCGCGATCTATGATCATCCCCTGCTCATTTACTAGAAACCATGCTGGGACACTCCTGACATTTAACGCACGGTTGAGCTGCTGTTTATCGTCGATAAACACAAGCCCACCAACCTCGCTCGCTAATGCTTGCAGCTGGGCATCCGCTCCATCGCCGACGATTACCTGCAGAACTGATTGCTGACCAAGGGTCTGCAAAAAGGCCCGCGCATTGCGAATGAATGGTACCGAGGAGCGACATCCCGGACACCACGGAGTAATGTAGGTGATCAAGCAGCGCTGATACCCGCTACAGGCAGCGGCTAGAGTTTGAGATGGGCCACCGATAGCGGAGGCTACAACAGCTGGTAACGGTTTGGGCGGCGTTGGCCCGCGCAGTAAAGGGATAAAAGCGTTCGCCGCAAGCACAGCGAAGACTCCCAGAGCTGGGAAAAGATAGCGCCGCACTCCTTCACGCCAAGCTTGAGTCAATTTTTCATCCTTGGCACGCTCAAAACGCTCTGGAGAAAGTCTGCGCCCCTGAGACATACATTCTGAACAGAGTGCAGTATTGTTGGTTGATGCGTTATTGTTTGGTGCACCGCAACGTAGGCAATCCATAATCCTATCTCTGCGCCTCCTCGACCAGCCATCCCCCACCGCGCATCTGTCGTCCGGTGGCGGTTACAGCCAACCATGGCAATCCCAATTCATTCAGGTATCGCACGCCGCGAACCTCGCCAAATAGCATCGCTAAACTCGTGGCACTTCCAGCTATCAAACACGACTGCGATAATACTGATACAGATTGAAATCCAGTGACCGGTCTCCCCGTTTGCGCGTTCATTATGTGACAGTAACGCACGCCGTCCCTAATAAAGAAACGTTGATAATCTCCGCTAGTTGCAAGGCTGCCTGACTTCAGAAGTACCGTCGCTAGGACCTTCGACTGATCGCGCGGGTCAACGATCCCGACCTGCCAAGGAAGACCATTTGGCTGTTGACCAAACACGCGAACGTCACCTCCAAGGTTGATCAAACCAGCGATGATTCCCCGCTCAAGCGCCAGTCCAGCGCAACGATCAACAGCATACTCTTTTCCGATCCCCCCAAGATCTAGCTCCATCCCGGAAATCGGGAGTCTAATCCATGGACGCTGCCACTCAACCCGGTGCCAGCCGATCATTGATAGGGTTTCAGAAATCTGGGCTGAAGTCGGTACCTGCGTCGGTAGCTGCTCGGTGCGAAAATTCCAGATCCTACGCAACACTCCAGAGGTTAGATCAAACCGCTTTGCACTCTCACGGAATAGAAGCGCACCGTAGTCTATTATCTCGGCGGTTTCTGAGTCCACTTCAATTCTACGATCGCTTCCCGCGGAGGAATTTATTTTAGAAAGGATTGAATCACCCAGATAGCGCGACCAGAGCCGTTCAATTCTACGCACCTCAGCAACTAGCGCTGAAAAATGTTGTTCGGCCTGTTCTTCCGAGCCACTCCAGAGCTGTAGCTCATTTAGGCCACCGAGTGCGTTAAAAGAATGGCGATGCAGCGCTGCTTGCGATCGGCCATCACTCAACTCAGCGATCGAACGAGCGCCAAAGCTCACGGCTCAAACCTACGGGTTAAACCAAATAGAAAGTAGCGTTCATAGAATGAGGCGATCCCCGAAGTGCCGCCGCCATTCAACTTCAGATCGTCACGCTGCTGCACAAACTCCACAGCACCATCGACTGACCATCCGTTTCCGAGTTCGCGCTCAATCTTAAGCCCCATACTTATGCTACCAAATGCTGACATGCGTTGGTCGAAGGTTAAGAACTGATCGACATCCGCTGGCGGAAAGGTGTCCTCAAAAAACTCTGCCGCAGATTGAGTATAATAACGCAGCGAGGGTCGCACCATCCAGTTTTCGCCGATCGGCTGATACCAAGCCGCTTCTAACATCTGCGAGTATACACTCCAGCTATCTTGATATAGGCGATAGTCGAGATGTAGCGCTGCGGAATTAGCCTCTGCAAAATAGCGAACATAGCGTGTTAACCAGGCCCACTGATCGCGAGATCGCGGACGATTATCAAAGGCCTTGTAGGGATCACTAAAGAATCCAGCGCCACTTGTAAAGGTGATGTTCGATTGAACTAACGATACCGGATCAAGTATCTGGGTTACTCCGAGGAGATAACCTCCCGTTCGGCGCTTTTCAAAAAGAGTTGGATCATTGCTTGAGCTAATCTGATCGGAGTCAAATGCCGCTCCAACTGAAACCACGGTATTGCGATCTTCAGTCCACCATCGGGCCTGCAACTTGCCACCACGGGAGAGATAATCGTTCTCGTCCGATACCTGCCCCCCGAGCCCCAAACTCCAGCTATCCCAGAAGTGAGTTACCATCGACTCTCCGGCGATTCGCGAATCATCAATTCCGGTGCCAGATGCACCACTCAGAGTGCTTAGATAAAACGGCGATGCGCCCGACATACTATCATACACGGCACTACCATCTACCTGCCACTCCTCAGCGACTGGCGCGCTAAAGTAGAGCATCGGCGCGAGCACCTCCATGCGATCCTCATCCTTCTTTTGCCAATCTCGATAATCAGCATATTTAATCTGAACGACTGCTGGGCTCGGGGCAGTCTGTGCAAAAGCATCACTCGAAAGTGCAAGTCCAGGAAGTGCGAGCGCGGCTTGAAGCAGCAGCCGTAAGCGCCTCTTGGTAGGTCGACGGCTCATTAGTTGCACCCACAACCACCGCCACCCAATCCGTAGCCACCGGAACTAGCTTCCTTCGATGCCTGCTGATGCAGTCGAAAGCGCTCTTCTAGAGGATCGGTAGTTAGCGCCATCTGGCGCTTAGAAAAAGCCTCCTTCTGCCATGGAGACACGGGAGTGCAAGCTGACAACGCAGAGAGAATTAACAGCAGCAGTAATGCAATCAACTTGGGCATAGTGGGGCTCCGAGAATATATCTCGCCGATCGGTCTGGTACCTGAAGGCAAGTTTATATCAGATGATTGCGGACTATGAATCTCTTCTCCGAAGAACGATCTAAACGGTGTTTGCTGATTTGAAATTAGACACCAGGTCCGGCGCGGCTCTGTATTAGCCGCTCAATGCCCTTTTCTATCTTTTCTTGATCTGTTCGGCGAAAACCCTTGTGAGTCTCAACCACTGTTCCATCCCGATCAATTAGAAAGGAACTGGGCATACTCTTAACATTGAACCGCGAGGGCATCGCACCAGATGGATCGAAGATCATCGGAAAGTTTGGGGCCGCCTCCTGAATCACCTCCTCAGCGGCTGCGCGATCGGCATCGACGTTAACTCCAAGAACTACGAATCCGTCAGCGCCGTAGCGTGCCTGAAGCTCCGAAAGAAATGGCATCGCTACCCTACAACTTGCACACCATGAGGCCCAAAAATCGAGTAGAACTACCTTTCCGCGCAGTGCCTGTAGCTCCGGTACGGCAGTGAGTTCCGCTGCGCCTTTGTTCGCAACATCAAAGCGCCGATTGTCAGCCCACGAGGTTTCAAGCCCCAGGAATGCGCCAGCGAGGAAAGCCAGTATAAATAGTGTTGTCTTTATAGTCCTAGTCATTGCTGGAACCTATTGCTAAAAGCAGTTAAGTCGGCGCGCTCCTGCACCGTGCTTGTTATGAACATAGGAGATATGGGAAGAACTGCAGTGAGTGTGCTGTAACTTTTGTTTAAATTGTCAGTTACGATGTGGCACCCGGCACATCCCTTTGAGCTCCATAGCGCCGCACCGGTGGTGATGCTGCCCGTCACACCACTCGGAATTCCGAAGCAGCCTGGCTTCGTTGCACTAGCGTTAGTGAAACATGAGAACGGATTCTCTGTTGGAATTGGAGTTGGGGTGACGATGGGACCTGGAGTAGGCACTGGAGAATCACCTCCATCCAAAGCTGTTTTGCACAGCGCATTATTGACGGTGGCGAGCTTCTTCTTATTGGTAAAATTCTTCTTGTCGCTCGCTCTCTTCGACTTCGTCCACTTCTTCTTGGCTGCCTTTGTTGCGTCATTATCTGAATTAAAGCACAGCCCCTTTACCTTTCCAGAGCTGAGTTTCCCAGCGACCGTAGCGCACATTATCGCCGTTCCTTTACTATTAGTTGTGCTGAAGAGGTCTGCGGGGATTGCGGTACAGGCGGCCCTCGTTTTCGGCGCCGCATTGGCCGGTGAATAGCCTACCAACATACTCAGGATGGATAGCACTACGCACACAAATGTAAGCCAGGGGGCAACCATTTTGGACATTACAACCTCTTGAAATGCTGAAGGAAACTGCTAGCACCTCGGTCCTTTAGTGGATTACGAGCTGTAGCCTTCTTCCGATTGCAGAACTCTATACGATGTCTATTGCAAGGGATGGGCCAATGACTTAGAAGCCGGAACTGCTATCGGTTCCCTCTGCTTATTTCTCCTAGAGTAACCGTTCAGGGGGGTACAAGAATCATCGCAAACTAATAAATTGGGTGCATTTTTTTCCGCTGGAAGCGGCCCCCGGCGAGATAACAAGTAACCGTTCACAAAAAAATGCCCCGTTTAGGGGCGACAAGAAAGGATAATAGGTACTGAAATGTCAAAAATGAGACAATTCTCCAAAAGTTTTTAAATATACCCAACCCCCGTGAACGGTTACCTCCTAGAACGCTCCGCTCTTCTAAGCTCAGCGACCCCGCGATTATGCTCAACGAGAGAGCGCGAAAAGAAATGACTCCCACCCTCGGGACGCGCAACATAGTAGAACCAGCCTTCGTTGGTGGGTTGCAGCACTGCCGCAAGGGACTCTACCGAGGGTGAACCGATCGGGCTGGGTGGCAATCCCGGTTGTAAACGCGTATTGAAGGGATTCTTGGCATCGCGCAGGTGGGCCCAAGTTAGGTCGCCATAATAATCCTGTGCTCCGTAAATAATCGCTGCATCTATCCCCAACGTCATTCCACGATTCAGCCTGTTCCAGATCACCTCAGCGATCTTGGGGCGTTCCTCCGGCTGCGCGGACTCAAGCTCAATTAGTGAGGCAAAGGTAACTGCCTGGGCCAAGGTTAACCCCCGTTCCTTGGCCTGCTCTACGTATCCAGGTGGAAGGCGTTCCCAAAATGTAGAGACGATCTTGGTGAGTAGCGCCCGCGCATCAGGATATTCAGTGAATGAATAGGTCGCTGGGAAGAGAAATCCCTCGATTGAATTGCTGGGTATCTTTAGTTGCTCTAGAAAAACTCGATCCTTGAAGAGTGCAGCAACATCATTCGGATCTTGGAACCCAAGGGTAGCAAGACGTGCCAACAACTTCTTCGCTGTAAAGCCTTCTGGAATCGTAACCTCAAACAGTACCGGGTCAAAGGTTCTGCCAACCGTAACATCCTCGGCGATCTGTTGTGGTGTAACATCCCCATGAAAGCGGTAATTCCCAGCCTGAAAGCGCGAATAATCACCGTTAACCTTTACCCACACTATAAATGCATTCTTGGAGCTAATTACTCCAGAGTTAGAGAGTGTCTCGGCAAACTTTGTGAGGGGCATTCCACGGGTTAGTTGAACCACCTGGGCTTGCCCTATAAACTGCGCTTCCTTCCCCCAGTTGGCCAGCCACCGTTCGGCGAAAAAGACTAGGGCCAACAGTAAAACGATCAAAATCGACACAGCGGCGATTAACCGCTTCACATTCGCTCCACAGGTTTAATTCCAAGAATTCCCAGCCCGTGCTCCAGCACTGCACCGATCGCCGCTCCAAGAGCTAAGCGCGCATTGCGAGTTGCAACGTTCTCCGCATTTAAGATTGAGCAGCTCTGGTACCAGCGACTGAAGCTCTTGGCCAGCTCATAAACATAACTGCAGACCTGATTCGGCGCGAAGTTCTCAGCAGCACTGCTAAGGGTCTCGCGATAGGTACTTAAGTGTACCAATAATTCACCCTCTGTCGCATGATTCAGGAGCGTCCAATCGATCGTTCCGAAATCTTGTCCTAAGGCATCGCGCAGAATGGAACGTATTCTGGCATTTGCGTACATCACATACGGACCTGTATTGCCCGTTTTCGCGGTCCAGTTATCTAGGTCAAAAACGATCTGAGTATTATTATCCTGGTTTAACATTCCGTAGCGCACGGTTGCCAATGCAATTCGATAGGCGGTCTCAGCTATCTCTTGCTCACTCCAATCCCCTTTGTAGCTATCCAAAAACTCAGTGCGCACCTTTCCGATCAGCCGCTTTGTTAGAGCCGAAAAAAGAATCACGTTCCCCTTACGTGAACTCATCTTGCCATCGGGTCGTACAACCTGGGCATAGCCAAGATGTTTACAGCGCTGCCACTGCTGGTACCCCATTAGTTGCAGGCAGCGAAATACCTGAGCAAAGTGCAAGGTCTGACCAGCATCCACGATATAGATTGATCGATCAGCATGATACTGGTCAAACTTACGCCGCGCCAACGCCAGATCGCGGGTAGCATAGGTCGCAGTACCATCACGTTTAATTAGAATTGCAAAACCAAGATCGGCATCCCGCAGATCCGCGCCGATAGCACCCTCCGATTCAACAAAAACTCCCTTTGCCTGAAACTCGCGCGTCAGGCGCTTGCCCTCCTCCCCAAACTCAGATTCGAAGAAGTAGTGATCGAAGCGACAGTTCAGCCAAGCATAGATCTTGTAATACTCCTCCATCGACCATTCTTTGGTCTCCGCCCAGAGGGAATGAATCTGCGGTTCTTTAGCCTCCATTGCTTGCAATACCTTACTTACCTCGGCCCCACGCCGGGCGATTTCATCAAGCACTGAGCCTGTCCCAGTAAATGCTTCGGGAATGATATAAAGATCAGCTACCTGATCACCGATCTTAGCCTGCGTCGGCAAAACCGGAACCACTGAGTGATCGTCAGAGATCCCCAACTCACGCGAACTTAAGATCATTCCATCACTGACAACTCCATCGCGCTCGACTAAGGCAACCTCCTTGTCATTAACTCGCACACCACACGCCGCATATGGAACAAGATCGCCTGGCGCAAAGCCGGTCGCGCCACAGACAACGGTTTTGGCTCCCAATACAGTATTAAGCTCCACGACCTGCCACTTCTGCTTTCCAGGTGGGGGACGAACGGCAACTACTTGCGCGGCTCGCACTCCCGGCATTGGAGCACGGGTCAGTGTGCCTAGATCGAGCATCTCAGTTGCCTTGGTATATAGTTCCCCTAGAAACTCGCCGCGATTCTCAGTTGGAGGAACTCCGTGAAAATGATTCCGATAAAACCACAGACACCGCGCTACGTGAGTGCCCTCATCGCCCAGATAGTTCGCCGCAACAACGTTGACCCCACAAAACTCCAACAAGCGTATGACTGAGTCGCCCAATGAAGCACAGCGGCAGTGCCCAACATGGAACGCCTTATGAGTATTTGGCTGCGAGTACTCCACCACAACCCGTTCATTAGTTGCAGGCTCAGATCGTAAGAACTCGCCACTAAGGATCGCCGGTAAAAGTTGTGCGGCAAGATTTGAACGACTCACTGTGAAGTTAACATACGGACCGAGTGCTGCGACTGATGTGATATTAGGAAAGCTTGCTCTCTGAGCTTCACAGCTAGCCGCCAAGTCAGCCGCAATCTGTGGTGGAGCGAAACGTAGCTGCTTAGCTAATGCGAAACAGGGGAATGCCCAGTCGCCATGTTGTGAATCTTTGGGGGTCTCGATCAGTTTAGCGACCTGCGCCGCGCCCATTTCCTGGTGTTGAGTCTCAACTACGGCGGCGATTAGCGCCACAACATCTTCACGAAAATTCATTCAAATCGAACTCCAAAAAAATCTCGGCAAATTAGCATCATCCGACCTAAAATACTAACATATCAGCCTATTGGTAGGGCGTAAGAATTATTTTCACCACTGAGAGCACCGAGCCACCGAGAAAGGCTGATTTGATTGGCTCTTTTCACTTTTCTCAGTGGGCTCGGTGAGCTCGGTGGTAAATTCTTTTCCTAAAACATACCAATGGGTTGGAAGTTTTACGCTAACGTCCTAGCCTATTGGCCAGGAGAGCTCAACCGCCAAAGACTCGCCGGTTGACAGACTGGAGAGTCGCTCCAGCTCCATAAATGGACGATCGCCAGCGCTGAAATTCAATTGATCCAAAATTTTTCGATCGATGCCTCCCTCACGATTCACTGAGACCTCAAAAAGTTGGCCGCGAATCCCCGCTGTGGTAGCTGCAGCACCAGGAAACACTACCAGCCGTAACGCAAATCGCCCCTGAACCTCATTGCGAGTTAAATTCCATCGAACTCGCGCAATTCCATCCAATTCCTGATATATCCCTAAAACCGTATACTCAAGCTCGACGACGTAGGTACCCGGAGGCATCTCCTGGTGACCACTACTAACGATCACCTTCTCGGCTTTTACAAGTCGTGAGACCTCTGGGGTTACGTTCTGTATATTGCGTGCCCCACTCGGATCAAATGCGACGATACTCCCAGCGGTAAAGAGAAAACGTAGGGCTATCTCCTCCCCTCCATCGCTTCGGGCGCTAGATGGAAAGGTCCTGCTGAGAACAACTGGTTGGACTGATGTGATCGAAATGGATTGGCGTTCGGTGATCGTCAATGAACGATCTGCATTAACTACAATGGTCACTCCAAAAGCTGGTACATTATCGCTCGTGCCCACCAACAGTCTGCTAGCAAATGCGCTCCAAAGAATTAGAAGGAGAAGTGCCCCAACGGCTATCAATGCTAAGATCTTAATCAACTGCAGCAGAAACTTGTCACGCGCTGAACGTCGATGATAAAACACCCGGTCCTCCAATTCTGTGGCTCAATCACTTAACCAGCCAGTTCCAGTTCCCCTCAACATGACGCACCCTAAAGATCGCGCGCAGTTCCGCCGGCATCCTCTTCAGTTCACTATTGCGGACTATAAAATTTGAAAGTTTTGATTGCCTCAGATCAGACTGCCGAAGCGAAACAATCTCCACATCTTGGGCTACATCTTCCGCGGTATAGAAGTACGCAGAATACGAATCATCGTCAAGCATCCCTACCTTACTCAGATCTGAAACTCCAGCCCGCGCTAAGTCCCTTCGAATTTCAGACAGGATTAACAGCGTAGAGCTGCGCGACTCGGCCTGGTAGCCTCCCGAGATAATTAAAATCGCATAGAAAACTCCACTAACTAACCCCGCCAGAACTGCGGATCGCCGGAGCGCCACACCCTCTGCAGTCCGAATCCGCATCAGAATCGCAACAACGATCAGAATTGCAATTGGGGCAACGATGCTAAGTACTCGAGGAGCATCCCAAAGTCCGAAGAGAAACACGAGCACAGTAGCCGACAAAAGGATCGGAACCTGAAAGCGCAAGATTCGCTGAATTGGCACAACGGACTCTGCGCGACAGAGCTGTCTCGCCAATAGAATAGCCAATGCTGGAAGAGCTGGTATCAGATAATTAATCAGGATCTGCCGCGCAAAGGTAAAGAATAGCCCTGCTGATATCCCCCAAAATACAAGGAACAGTAGCTGCTCATTCTTGCGCCATTGTAGGCGAATAATCTCACGCCGGTGTACTACGAGTAACACGAGTAAGGGGATCGTCCACGGCAGAAACGCTATCGCCAACATTCCCCACGCCATGCCATACATATGGCGGTGCCCACTACCGTAACGATCCAGGTAGTCTTCGGTAAGAAAACGCCGAAAGTTCTCTTCATAAAAGAAGTAGTTTAAAAACCCTGGCGTGGCACGCTCGGCTAAAGCAAACCACGGCACCACTAAGGTCAAAAACAGAACTGTTCCACTGAACCACGGAAGCGACCAGATTCGGCGCCATGAACCGGCAAAGATCGTCCACAGCCCAATCGGTGCCGCTACCAACACGATAGCAACCGGTCCCTTAGTGAGGAATCCGAAGGCAAGCCACAGAAATATGCTCAATCCCCAGTAACGCTGAGCCCTGGTTCCCCAGATTGCCATTGCAAAACCTAAGAGCGCTCCCGTAATACAACAGGAGAGCGTCACATCAATCGTGACCGACCCTGACATAAAAAACAGCAACACCGAGGTCGATAGAAGGAGCGCCGCAGACCAAGCAACCTCCGACGAAAACAGTCTGCGCGCCAAGAACCAGGTCATCAAAACCATCAGAGACCCCGGCACAAAACCGGCAAAGCGAGCGGCCCACTCATTCATTCCGAAAACCTTGAGCGAAGCAGCAGTCAGCCAAAAATGCAGCGGTGGCTTGCCCCAGAACGGTGCTGTGCCAGTCTCTAAGCGAATCTGCGGAGTGATCCAATCACCGGACTGCACCATCGTTTGTGCAATCGATGCGTAGCGCCCCTCTGTAGCATCAAGCAGCGCTGGGGTTCCAAGGGTGGTTAGGCGAACGATCGCTATAACTAGCAAAACCAGGGCGCAAAGCTTAATCGGGGAGACGCCCTGTGCCAATGAAGATGGTGCCAATGAAGATGGTCCCATTGAAGATGGTCCCATTGAAGATGATGACTCGGGTTGATTGTGCATAAGGCTTTGGAGAACTGATTTATCCTAAGTTCGGCAGTTGAATCGTCGCGAGAAGAGTGAGATGGCTGATTATATTGACGTTCTTCGACGAAATTGGAACGGAACCCTAGCACCGCTAGGGTGAGTACCAATTTTTAGAAAACGGCAATAGAATCAGCCAGATCGCTCTTTGTAGCAGATTCAACTGCCGAATTTAGGTTTATAGGTCCGATGTATAAAAAGTTATCAAGTTCTCCAAATTTTTCTATTTCCATTGAGAATCGTGATTGTCGGTATGTGCACCGGCGATTAGTTAGTTATTGTGTCATAGATTGCAGTATCCACAAGAGTTGCAATTTATTCAGGGATTTTGCCGCATTGGCCTATGGCACTTAGCAAAAGTCGGGGTAACTGGTCAGCATAGTTTTTAGAAGTCCTTCCGCCGGAGGCGGAACCCCCGTGAGAGGAGCCTTAGCGCGAAGCGCAATAGGCCCTAACATGGCGGAGGCGAGCTATAGCGATTATCAAAAGTCGGTGCCAATAAAATTGGCAAGCCTTTTGATAAC
>Ga0163148_10003104_pt1 | contig 18852 bp, 16 predicted proteins | sample OliLakLV19MP7P2_FD_148606 | JGI IMG/M metagenome (GOLD analysis project Ga0163148, IMG submission 148606) | Freshwater microbial mat bacterial communities from Lake Vanda, McMurdo Dry Valleys, Antarctica- Oligotrophic Lake LV.19.MP7.P2 | ecosystem: Environmental > Aquatic > Freshwater > Lake >...
GTACATATATTTGTGTACAATCAGATCTATACCTTTGATTCATCATATCTCCTCGATTTTTCAAAAAAATATAAAGGTAAGGAAATTATAGAAACAAATGATCTTAATTTACTGGTCTATAAGTGAATTATTGTTCCTGAATTTGATAACAGCTTCATGCCTGTAGCGAGTTCATTTCTCAAGACCGTGAAGTTACTTCAGTCGTGAGTTTCATTAACTATTTCTGAGTGATCTATGGCGAGGAGTGATGATGGGAGTCCGTTTAATATATGACTTCTTCAAAGTACGATATCAATACAAGATAATACGTGAGAATCGCTAGAGATAACGCTTTGAGGAAAAGATATTGGTTTTACTCTTCCCTTTAGCGTGAGTATTGATTTCGATATTCTATTTCCATGAGACGCGTGAGACAATACTGAGTTCTTGGTACAAAAAGATTCTAGAATTAGTTGATGATCAATATGATCTTGTGATGATTTTTTTGATAAAGCATGAAAAAAGCTTCTTACAGCAGCAGACGACAACGAACTACTTTTTACGCTTTGTCGTACCTGAACGTATACGATTACACCGATCCCACTCATTGATAATGGAAGTGAAGAGTAGAATCTTTTTTGAGGAGGCACACTGTTTAGTGAAAATTTAACCTACAGGGAAAGGAGATTATGAGATCTGCCTTTTTTTTCATACTTTTTTCATAACTTTTCGTTTGTTTTCTTAGAAAAATTTAGTATGCACGCAGAGTAGCATTCCATTTACCTTTACACTCTCTGATGTATCCATACGTCTATGCATGTACGTTGCAAAAAAATCATGCCTGAGTATATAAGAAATTTTTCGCCGAGTATGATATGGTGTTTTCGCTTCCTCATATTTTTCGTTTTGGTCATGGGATCGGGAAGTGATCATCACTTCTTTCGATGAGACAAAAACTTCCTCATCAGCTTTTTGTATGAGTAAATCGTACTGATAGTAAGAAATGTTCGTTTGTTAGTATGGAAAGTTTTGATGTCGAACAGCAAACGTTCACGAGATGAATGCCTTACGAATTTGTGAGAAATATAGATGAAATCGCTGCTGCATCTACTGTAGTTATGCATCAGGCAGATCTGTCTTATGGACTTGATATCGGTATTCTTACTGAATATTCCAAGTGATATGGAACAAGTTTCAATACAGTTTTGTGCACATTGGTCGCTCTTGTTTTATTTGTTCAAGAACAAAAGATCACTCTCGATGTATTGAAACAGTACTCATTTCAACATACGCATTTATTTTCTGATATAAGTCTATTGGGTTGTTATATCAAGTTTTTGGCGACAGGATCTGCTTGAAGTTGCTTGCCTTTTGTTGCCTTACAATCTCAGACAAATCCTGTTTTTCAAATATGAGCGATTGATTTTACTGAATTTTCCAAACAAGAACTTACTGCACGTATTTGGCATATTTCACGTTTGCTAGAGGGAAGACAAGGTTCTTTCGAGTGAAAACCAACCTCTCTGTGATGGTATCATCTTCGTCGTCAAGAAAAAAAGAAGAAGATTGAACTTTCCCTTGATGTTGCATTGATTCATCTAGGAGATAGTTTTGAATCCCTAAGAGAAAAGGAACAAGCGCTTATTGCTTTATCTCCTGATCAACGAGTGACTCGATTCAACTCCATTACTCATCAATTATGACTTTCTGTATCACTATGATCGTCTCTACTACCTACTAGTGATGTCTATGGGCATATGAGTTCATTATTGTATACTCGTTTGTTTCACGCAGCTGTTCGTTCGCTAGACAATGATGCAGAACATGCCCCACTTCATGAAATGATTGCAATACTTAAAGATATGTGATTTTATCATTGTCTCGTAGAACGTCAGTATGAGATGATTACGTTGCTTCATAGTATGTTTTTTTCTGAAAAAACGTTTCCAGAAGAGAAGTGTGCGTTTCTTCCTATGACGACCGTGAAGACAGGTGGGACATTTCTTGCAGTAATTCCTCGTCATGGAGAAAGATGAACACTCGAAAAAATGATGAATGTTTTACATGAGCAGTACGGCTATAAAGCTAAGATACTCTATGCTTCACGAAAGGAGGATAAAGAAGATTTCTGAGGAGCTCGTCTTCATCAGTATATATCAGAAGGAATATTTTCTTCATATATCACTCCATGAACGATACAACTTACGTATGCCGATGGGAAAAAGAGGTTTGATGAGTATGATGCTGTATTGAGTGATTCTGTCTTGGCGTCTTGAATTACTTTTGATTTGGTAAAAAGAAAAGTACTTGTAGAAGGAAAAAAAGTAAATCATACTATGTTGTGTTCACAGTCGGCAACGATTGAGATTATTCTATTCTTGCTTGATCATCTGGGTGAGTTTGTTCCAAACCATCTCTTGCCTGCATCTGCGTATAGTAAACATAAAAATGAGATGATTAGTAAGATATTGCTACCTTTTCAGGAGATTATGTCTTCGGTGACTGAAGAAAAACTAGAGATCATTTGTTCGTGATCACTGTACGATCGAACTATTTGCTTGAAAGAAAAACCATCTTGTCTTCATCTTATTCAGTACGCTCATTCGTTGTAATGATGGGATCTTTTTCACTGAAAAATAGCGTAAGCGTTTCTGAACTACCTCTCGTTTTTTGTAACAGTCAGTCAGTACATACTTTGTAGATGTTTTTGTTTTCGTGATACAGTATACGTAAGAAATCTACTATCCAATAGCAAAAATCGGTCGGAGAGATCTGCTGTGTCTGTGTAGAAGAAAACTCTTTTTTGTACCCATCGAGTTTTTTTCCATACTTGATTGCGTACTGGTGTATCGTGATACGTATCTGTTCTAGGAGAGTAATTCGTTGTGTTGGTTCTGGATGGATAGATTTTTCATTATATACTCATTGATAAAAAGGAATAAGATATACTTTTCATGGACTTACTACTCATCCACGATTTTCCAATCAGTAGAAATCACGTATTCGCTTGAGTACTCTTCAGTGAGTAATGTGTACCGTACTTGTTGGTATAATTGATATATAATCTATTAATAATAGCATACTTTTTTCATTAGGTATGTTATTAAGTGGCAGTATAAATTCTTCCTTAGAATGATTATTTAGTCAATCATATGTTTGCGCATTGATATCAATTCCGTAAGTATTTTTTCGATAACTACTAACTAATGCAGCACTAGTGAGAGCGTATTTTCGCTCTGAAGAATAAAGTAGCATTTGTTTTTCTACTATACAGGGTAATGTAGAAATAATTTCTTCAAAATCATGAGATATATCTATATCTTCCACTGCATCGCTTATATGTTTATTCGCTACGTCTGATGTGCTCGGGAGGTGACGGATGAAATAGTGACAATCGATTCTGCCATGAAGCACGCTTATTGATTGTATGGTTTCTCTAATACGAGTAAGTGTCTGATTACTTGCAGTGCTATATGTTCATGATGTACTTTTTTCTCGATGGAGATATGCTCGATCAGTGAGGAGACTTCGTGTAGCAGTATGCATAGATTGTAGTATTGTATAGGTGTTTTGGACGTACTGATCTGTTTTTACTGTCTTGCTTTGCTGGTTGGTTGTTGTATCTTGTGGTTTTGGGAAAAACATATCTGCTGTATAGGGCTCGTTATTAATTACTCATACTGATATATTTGACCAGAGAGCGAGAAGTTGAGTAAATGCTTCTGGATTGTCACATTGCTGTGCTAGACTACTGAGGAGAAGTAGGTCATGGAAGAGTTCTTGGAGAGGAGTTTGTGGTAGGTGAAGATGTGTCTTGTTCTGGAGAAGTTGTTTGCTGTACTTTTCAAACCAAGGGAACGTATTATAGTCTTCTAGATTTGTATAGGTTTCTGGGTGTATAGTGGTTTCTGTCGGAAGGTAGGGAAAATAACTACTTCTCCCGTTTGGATGCACGGTGAGTGCGATGATCATCTGCTTGTATGCTTGTATCGTAGAAGACTGTTCTTCTTCAGGTAGAGAACAGATATATGCTTCGTATCAAGAGGCATCGTCATGACGTATATATATGTGTAGAGTAAACATTTTTTCAAGCATTGTTCGCTCTTCTTGTGTAAGCAGGTTGGGTATTTTTTCTTGTATGTTGTCGACTATTTGTGTGATGGAGGGATGAAGGGGAAGTTTGCTCATCATTATCCATGCTCAGATATCCAGACGACGATGATTACGAGCGGTACGTTGTTCTTGCTTTTCGTCGTTATGTATTTCCCGTAAAAAACAATCAACACATGATTTTTCTGCTTGCGATAGTTCAGTGTATCGTATAGCTTCATCATATACTCAATAAGTTGTCTTTGAAAGGAGACGTTGAAGTTCATTTGAAAAATTATCAGCTTTTGGCGATAAGCTGTGTTGGTCGTTTGGTTGTTTGTTATGATTTATGTTTTTCATATAAAACGAAAAAATCACTAGATAGTGATGTATACATATTATTATATACTTGTCAATTTATTTTCCAAAGTTTCTCGCTTGTGCTCTTTCGTGAAATCGATCAAGTGCTCAGGTGAGTTGTTTTGGTGAGAAGTCGGGAAAATGGAGTTCTGAGAAATAAAGTTCTGCATATCCGATCCATCGCAGCATAAAACCAGAGAGTCTGCTCGCGAGTTCGGTTTTTGTTCTGATGACGAGATCGATAGCAGGAACGTCTTTGAAATCGAGAAAATTACCAAAGGTCTCTTCGGTGAGTGTATCAATGTTTCCATCAGTTTGTGCTCGAGACTTTATTCCTCTAACGATTTCATCTCTTCATCAGTAGTTTATGGCGATGATAAATGTTTTTCCTCCAGGAAATGAGTAGAGCTCTTGGAGTTCGTTAAACTGTTTTATTGCTTTTTCTGGTAATCAGACTGGATTTCCTACTCGCTTGAAGGTAATTTGATGTTTTTTCATAATACCTTTTAAGTCTAGTTTTAGGTGTAAAGCAAAATCATACAGATAATCTAGTTCTTCTTTCGATCTTTTTTTGAGATTTTCGGTACTGAGTCACCAAAAAGTAAATGCTTTGACCGGAGTTTTATCAAAAACAAAGTCTATAAGCTTTAACATAAGTTTATATGCTTGGTAGTGACCATACTTCGCAGGTTTTCCTTGTGAGGTTGCCCATGTTCTATTACCGTCGGGTATGATGGCTATATGTTCAGGATATTGCTGTTCCATGCTTAGGCGATTGCTAAAAAGTTAATGATATCTTGTACATAAATAGCGTAACGGGTATTTAGATTTGGTGTAGTTTCTACTCGCTGAGTAAATATTGTCGTACATTCGGTTAATTGTTTATTTACTTCTTCCCTTGCCCATATGATTGTTCATGTCGTGGTGTAAATATCGAGGAGTTGTTTTTTTGTAGCATCATCACATACGGTTCAACGGGTTGCTAGAAGACATTCTTTTTGTTCATCTGTAGCTAGTTCGTATGCATGTGCAAGGAGAAAGGTTTGGTTTCCTTCTTGATGATCAGAAAAGCTTGTTTTGTTTCCATGTCCATCAATGATATCGAGAAGATCATCTCTCATTTGAAAGACAACTCCGAGACGTTCACCGAGCTTTTGGAGAGCACTACTTTCTTTTTGTCAACTTATATTATATCCTATTACCATAGGTCGCATGATTGAATAATCTCATGATTTTGCTTTATCTTTCATTGATATGATTTCCTTGCTGTATAATTTTTTGGTATGTGATAAATAGACGTCTTGTATCTGTCCGTAAATAGTTGTATTGAGCATAGTAAAGTAATGTACCTTTGTTTCGTATGGGATATGTATACTTTGTAAGTGCTGGTATGCTCGACTAAGCATAAAATCACCAACTAATATTCACATATTTATTCACTGATAATTATCATTGAGTTGTTGTGCAGCATACATGTGAAAGGTAGGTAGATGATGTCTTATAGTTCATTTATCGTTGATATCATCATGAATAAGGGCGAATAGATGAATGAGTTCGTTGATGATTCACGCCTGTATAGCTAACTGATCATCTTCTCATCAACTTAGTTTATACATCAGAAATACTAAATATGGTCTTATACGTTTTCATCATTCACTGAAAGGAAGAAGGAAACCGTAAATATTTTCAAGTTCAGTGCTAAAAATATACTCTTCAGTAGTTTTTAGTTGTGTTTTTATGTGAATTTCTAATTCTTTATCAAAAACTTTTCTAAATACTTTCCAGTCCATACGTATAAACGATTAAAAACATAATACCGTACTTTGTACTGAATACATCACTCGTTGCAACAAAAAGTCACTATTTTTGAAATAAAAAAACTTTCCGTCGCAGGAAAGTTTTTTTTGCAAAAGAACGATTATCTTTTGCCATCGATTCGTTTGGCACCGATGCGGACCGAAAATATACGAAATTACTTCTAAAATACAACTGATAGTTGTGAATTGATTGTTTTTTTGTATAGTGAGTGATGTTTTCATTTTTCATGATATTCTATGCGTATTTCAATTATATGAGCTGGATTTGGTTGACTGAGTGCTGCTATTTACCTTGCAAAAGCTGGTCATGAAGTCCATGTATACGAAAAAAATGAGCAACCTGGAGGTCGTGCAAGCGTCCTGGAAGTGAACTGATTTCGTCGAGATATGTGACCGAGTCGGTACCTAATGCCAGATGCATTCAAGGTCGCTTTTGATGATCGGAATGAGTCGATTGAGGATTACTTGGATCTCGTTAAACTAGATCCAATGTATCGTATCTTTTTTTCTCATACAGATACTATGGCTGATATTCAACCATGACTAGAAGCTAATCTTCCGTTGTTTGAATCGCTTGAACCATGATCTACCTCAAAGATCCGTGATTATTTAAAAAAATCTGCGTATCAGTATGAAATTGCGATGCGTGAATTTGTCCCCAAAAATTATGATTCGTTTCTGGATTTTTTTACGTGGAAGATGATGACTGAGTGAACAAAACTCCATGTCTTTCAAAAAATGCATAACTACGTCGCTCGCTTTGTGAAATCTCCTTTCTTACAAAAGATATTTGAATATCCGTTAGTATTTCTGGGTACAGCTCCAAAGGATGCTCCTGCATTGTATAATATCATGTCTCATGTAGATTTTGGTATGGGGGTTTTCTATCCTCAGTGATGAATTTATGAGATCATCAAAGCACTGATCCATATAGCTGAAAAAAACGGCGTTCAGTTTCATTGTTCGTCAGAAGTTACTCGTATCGTGACTGATGAAAAAAAACACGTAACGTGACTTATGTTGTGAGAAGAATTTGTTGCAAGTGATATCGTTGTCTCAAATGCTGATTTACGACGAACAGAAACTCGTTTGCTTCCTCCTGTGTTGCAAACATATCCGTCTACATATCGAGAAAAAAAGACAATGGCACCGAGTGGATTTATCGTCTACTTATGAATAAAGTGAACTATGGAAAACCTAAAACACCATACTCTTATTTTTTCTCCTGATCGAGATTTGAACTTCTGAGAGATATTTGAAACTAAAACGCCTCCTTCAGACCCATCGATCTATATGTGTTGTCCAAGCAAGACCGATGCTTCTACAGCTCCAGAAGGATATGAAAATATGTTTATTCTTGTTCCATTTCCACCAGATGTTTATCTTAGTGATGAACAAAAAGAACAATATAAGCTGAAAACATATGCCCTTATTGAAGAAACCATTGGAGAGAAATTTCAGGATCGTATTGTCGAAGAACATCTTTTTACAACTGCTGATTTCAAGGAAAGATACCACGCCTTTCAGTGAAGTGCTTTGGGCTTAGCACATACGCTTTGGCAGTCTGCAATTCGAAGACCAAACAACGTCTCTAAGAAAGTAAAATGACTCTACTATACCGGTTGATATACTAATCCATGAATTGGTATGCCGATGTGTATGATTAGTGGAAAGTTGGTCGCGGAGAGAATTGTCTAATTTTTGAAAATTTAGCGGAAGTACTGATTCTATTTTGATGAATAAGGTAGAAGGATTATGCTACGATGCAAAAATGTAGATGAAAGATTGTCGTATTCAAAGAGCATAAATATATGTATTACGTCATCAGATCTGTTTTTTAGATACCCTGTGGGGTGATCTTTTCACGTATATGCATCTTTTCTTCTGCAATATCGAGGATACACGTAGCGACTGTTTTTCTACTGATGGTAGCAAATAATGAGGGAGTATAGTTGGTAAAACTACTGAGCACGTAGTTCTTTTTTGCTCAATTCGTGAGTAGTGGCGCTTTGATAATAGTTCGAGGTAGTGAAGATTGTGTATACATTTCTTCTGTAGTTTCTTTGTTATCTGCAACATCTCCCAGAAAGAGTTCATATCATCGGCTTGCAGGTCGAGGAAGTCTGCGTCCATGGTGTGTTCATGCACTACTCATGACAATAAGTTGTTGGGTCGATCAAGTATCTCGAGCAGTAATTATTGCTTGAGATACTTGTGAGTAAAGAGTCGTCTTTGTTGTATGAAAAAATGGCACTGAAACGGTGTCTATAAGGACATCAACTTGCTCGAGCAGTGGATGTATATCTTCTTTTTTTGTTGCATCTCACTTGATGATAATCAGATTTTTGTCTGATTGTAATATCTTTTCTGGAGATCTAACGAGCGTGATTACACTATGTCAACGGATGAGTGACTCAGTAATCACTGCTCATCACGTACGTCATGATCATCACAAAACTCATATAGTTAGCTTTTTTAACATACTATCTAAGATTGGTGTTTAAAAAGTCGAGTGTTTTACTCCATGCATCGAGAGTAGCTTCTTTGGCAAATGCTTTTCATGTCGGGTTTGCAAATGCATGATTTACTCATGAGTAGATAGTAATATCGGTGTTGGTTTTTCCTGCCTCGGCAAGTCATGCTTCAAAATCCTGTACTGCGCTTGGAGGAATTCAGTTATCATTTTCAGCAAATATTCATAGTACGGGCTCATTGATATTTTTGAGAATCTCTACATTTCAGGTAAGTCTGCCATAGTAAATAATCGTCGCATCCAATGTGTCTGAAGCGAGACTAAGTTCCAAAGATTGTTTCCCTCCTAAACACCGTCATAAAGAAGCAACTTTAGTTGTTTTAGTTCTTAAATAGGTTTCTGCATCGAGGAGATTTTGAGTGGCTTCTTCTTGATTTAGTCATTGTGAAAGTTTCATCGCTGTTTCCATATCACTCGCTACTTGTCAGTTATATAGATCAACAGCCAATGCTTTATATCAGTTCATCGCAAAAATACGTACCATGTCTTTGATATGATCATTTAGTCATCGTCGTTCGTGAATAAGAATGATTCATGGAGCATCTGGAATATTTACTGGCTCAGCATAGAATCAGGTAGTACTAGTCGCATATCAGACATTCATCTCTGTAATCTCTTGAGGTTCAGCTGGCGCGAGTAATGCAATCGTACTTATGTTTTCTCCTGAATTGGTTGCTTCTATTGCTGCTTTGTTTTGCATATCTTCAAAGTGTTTTTCTTCAAAACCTTTTGAAGGAGCTTTACGGTTACATCAACTCAAGAAAAGTATACAAATTGCAATGAGTAGTGTATATCTCATGAATGAAAAAGTGTAAAAAAAGTAATGTATGATTGTATATACATAAATGCCTCTTTTTTGCAAATGAAGTGATCTTGCTCTTTTTAGTAAAAAATATATGTTAGTGATATGAATACGAATCGATCAGCTTCTATGCAACAATATGGAACGAGTTATAAGCGAGGAACGCTTTTTTTTCCAAAAGCATTAAGAAAAAAAGTATATGTCGTCTATGCATTTGTCAGAGCAGTTGATCAGTTTGTAGATACTCCATGAGTGAGTAAAAAATCTGCAGCTAGAGATCTCTTTGCATTCCAGCAGCAAACACAAATAGCTCGATCAGGAAAAGATGTCAACGACCCTTTGATTTCTGAATTCGTTCTCATAGCAAAAGAGCACGACTTCTCATGGGAGTGGATAGAAGTATTTTTTGATGCGATGCGTATGGATACTGAAATTGATATATATACCACATATGAACAACTCCAATGATATATGTATGGCTCTGCTGAGGTAATTTGATTGATGATGACGCAGTTGATTGGCTATGAAGAAGATAAAGAAATTGTGTTTTTGTACGCAAGAAAACTTGGAGAGGCAATGCAATATACGAACTTCCTCAGAGATGTGTCTGAAGATCGAAACGATCATCAGCGTGTATATATGCCATTGGATAGATTATCAAACCATTGATTGTCTTCACAAGATGTTATAAGATTCGCCGAAACAGGGAAAGGTGATGATCGTCGGCATGCATTTTGTCAGCAAGAAATTCTTTTTACCCAAGAGCTCTATATGGAAGCACTTCCTGGTATTTCTCTCCTTGATCGTCAGTGACGTTTTGCAGTGTGGGTGGCTGCTATGTTATATGCTGGTATATTATCAAAGATAGAACGTGTCTGATATGATCAGTTTGCCTCAGACGCACACACGACCAAACGAGAAAAACTAAGATTGTTTTTGTGAGCATTAAAAACATATAGATAGCTTTTTAGTTGACTAATTCTTTATGTTGACGTTTCGTAATTTAGTTCGTATTTCTCGTCCTAGATTTTGGATGTACACGCTTTGACCTGTACTCATTGCATTTGCTACATCTTGATGGGCAGAACAGTATGTATTTCTTTATAGACCACGAACTAGTGCTGGTTTTTTGTTGTTTGCATTTGTTTTATTTTTTGTTCTTTTTCCCAGCAATCTGTTGATTTACTGAGTAAATGATATTGCTGATTATGAAACTGATGTAAACAATAAAAGAAAAAAATGATATGAACATCTTTTACCGGAAAAATTTCAGTGAATGCTTGCTCAGACCATTATATTTCGGAATGGATCTTCTTTACTTATTCTTTCTTGTTTCTTGCGGTATCTGAGTACTACTGAATGATTTATTTTTCATAAAGCAACTCTTTGGGCATACTTATGATTTATTTTTTTTGCTACTTCGTATTCATTACCGCCTATAAGAGCGAAGTCTATTCCCTTTGTTGATGGATTATTTAATATTCTCTATATACTTCCATGAGTTGCCGTATATATTGCTCTTGTATGATTTGATTCACTGAATGTATCGTACGTACTTGCATGATGGTTACGGTGTATTGCTATGCATGCATATAGTGCGATTCCTGATATCGAACCAGATAGTACTGTATGAATTACGACGACTGCCGTATTTTTGTGAAAAAAGTGAACGTTACTCTATTGCGGAGCATTATGGACAATGGCTGCGTTTCTTGTAGAATGGCCTCTGGGTATATATGCGTACCTGTTTTGAGCAGTGTATATGTTTTTACTGTTCTTATCTTGATATGGTGATGTGTCTCGTGTATATAAAGTCTTTCCTCGAGTAAATGCCGTGATTGGATTTTTCTTATTTTGGTATATTATTTGGTATGGATAGGGCATATCAGTTAGATAATACGCGTATACTGATAGCAACAATGCATAAAAAAGAACATGCTATTATGCCTATTTGTGAAAAATACTATACATGAATACAACGGTATATTCCTGATGCTTTTGATACAGATCAATTTGGAACATTTTCATGAGAGGTGAAACGTCCTGCTGACATGCTTGAAACAGCAATCATAAAAGCGAAATACTGACTTTCTGTATATCCTGAATATCACGTTAGTATAGCTACAGAGTGATCATTTACGACTATTTTTCCTTGATCTCTGCTTCATTCAGAATGTATGGTGTTGCGAGATAGTCGTCATGAATACCTGTTTTCTACCGTCTACAAAGAGGTCGTTTCTTGATGATCATATAGTACTGCTCATCGAGAAGAAATGAAAACATATGTAACCAATCTCGTTTCATTTCCTAATGAAGGGATTATTTTGTTTCCAGAATCACAAAAAACTTCTTTCTTTTCATTTTCTCGTCCTATTTTGTGAGTCACTACCTGAGTGACGAACTGGTCATCCGCTGAAGAAGCTTTTCAGAAGGCAAAGAAATATGCTGCATGATGAGTTGTTTGTGTTGCTCAAGATTTTAGAGCACTGCATCATCCAGTCCGTATGAAGAACATATGATATGCTACTGAGCAGTTATGTTCCATCATACAATCATATTGTCCTTCTTGTTCTGCTCCATGATGGTCAAAGAAATCATTTGCATGAAAAGCTGCTTGTCGTTTTTGTGGTTCACTGACGTTGTATCCTACCTATGACGTTTGGTGATGTATATCGTGTTCTTATACTGAGCAAGAGAACATTAATCTTGATAAATTGCCGTTAGATTCATGTGGTGTATGTAATCCATAGTTTTTTGAAAGTGTATGTGTTTACTATTCTCTATTATTTTTTTCTTTTTTTTAGAAAATAATTATAATTATCTCATAAGGGAGGTGAGGTGATTTTTTAATTATTTTCTTATACGTATGAGTTGATCTCCACGGCTATGGCAGTTGAAAGACCGTGGGTTACTTATGATTGATACTGCTGAACACAGCAGTGATGTCTGTGTCGTATGATGAGGTATCGCAGGTGTAGTGACTGCGTATATGTTGTTAATGCATACAAATAAGTCAGTTACCTTGCTTGAATCGAAACGTATTGCCAACGGTGCAACTTGACATAATGCATGACAAGTTGCTGCCTATTTTGAAAAACCGTTTGATGAAATCGTAGAAGAATACTGATATGAGCTTGCTTGGGAATGACAAAATGCTTTAATTACCTGACGTGAGCTACTTGAAGAAATTTTGTTGCAAGAGTGTATTGATATCTGATATGAAGCAAGTTTTTGATATGCAGCATTTAGTGATGTTGATCAATTAATTGAACATCTTCGTAGAAAACATATGCGTGATGCTGGATGAGTTGTTTTTGATGCATTGTTTGTTAGTGATGAATTTGACATATCAATGATACCTCATATGTATATTGATTATATTACTATAGTTTCTAAAAAACTTCTCTCAGAGTATCTACAAACAAACGATCCTCAATATATTGCTGCGTGAGCAAGTAAAAAGTGAACACTAAATTCTTCTCTTTTTTGTGAAAAGTTGCTTTTTATTTTACAAGATCGTTTTCAGAGTAGATTTTTTGTGTCAGAAAATACACATGTTTCTAGTATTAGTTTGTTGAATAAAAATACTGTAAAAACTACTATAACAAGAGATGTCGGATTTCGCTATGATTGGCATTTTTCTCAAGTAATTCTGTGTACAAATTGATATATGGACTTCGCTTTAGAAACAACCGAAGCTGCTATAAAAAAACGTTTTTCTGTATGAAGGTATGGAATAGTGTGATATATGACCTGAGCATTTGTAGATCATGAAATAACTCCGTCATGTATAAGTTACTTTCCTTCCACCTGAGATACACTTATTTCTTCAAATGCTTGAGATATTTACTATTATATGACGGTAAGAAATTTTTCTTGAAGATGATTGGTATGTATTTGATGACCTGAAATTGCGCTTGATTCATTAGTAGAGGCGCTTGAACAGCATAAAATACCAAAATATGAGCATCAAAGTATGTTTTCTTTCTTGCAGCGTACTCGGAGAGGCTGTAGTATCGATCATGCTGATTTTACTCGGCATTGATTGATGGGCTATACGAAATCTGGTATACGTGAAATTTGACCTGATCCTGATGATAGTCGTTTACTATACAATCTATGATGCAATGGAGTAGGTATTTGTAGTAGTGTCTATGGTGCGTGGAAAATCATGAAACTATTCCAATGAAAAACCTTCCCTCCCAGTATTTTTGATATACCTAAGGAAACTCATTCATGATAGACTTTACGAAATGATAAAAATTGGGTTAGTTTCGAAAATAGAAAAATTTAACGCTAAAAAATCTTTTGATTTTTTAGTACTACGATTTTAATACTTTACGAGAGTCTTTCCTCAACTTCCTGACCCATTACCCTTGTAAAATGAGTAAAAGAAACTGTAACCAAAATAATATCATAATCGCAATACCACTATATTTCCATGCAATGTTGCTTATTGTTTCTTTTCTTTCCCAAACGATTAGCATACTTAAAGATCAGGTAATGACCCATCAAAGGAAGTTCTGAAGTGGAACACCAAATCGGTGTCGTCATCAACTCTTATATGATCGTATTCACTGACTAATATGTATTGGATCGAGTGCAAGATCAAGGAAAAGAAGTAATCATGTTCCTCGAAGGAGAAAAATGCTCTTCGAGGTATTTTTTGGTATCAGATGTGTCATACTTAGCACAAGAAAAGGTCGGATGAAGATGAGCACGAAGGGAAAGGTATTGAGGAATTTAGGTCAAAGAAGTGAAGAATAGCTAAAACAACCGTATGGCCGACAGGTTACTATTCAGATACCTTCAATCGTACATCAGACAATTCATATGAGGAGATATGTTACTATTCATCTATTTCCCCCTGATTGCCAAGCAAAAAAAAGTCCTGCACCTCATAAGAGGAGCATTGAAAAAAGAATGCTGCTTTGCGTCTGAGGAATGAGGTGGAAGTGATAGAGAATAGCTAAGATTATACCACTACCACTACTTGCTATGAGTGAAGGAGTTAGTTTTCTTAAAAACGAAATTACGCTTGAGTTATTTTTATGCATACTGTTTTTCTGCTAAAGAGTTTCTTGTATGTGCACTTCATATTGCTTCACTAATATTTGTATATCAGTCTTGCTGAAGCAAATCAACTACTCATTTATTTATTTCTCCTATGAGTTGTGGTCATTCGAAAATCATTCAGGTGATAAGCTGAACAAGGGTTGCTCATTGTCTAATCTTTTCATAAGCATCTTGCGCTGAAAAGATGCCTCATACACCGATGATAATAATTTTCCCCCCGTACGTTTGATATGTTTTTCCAATAAGTTCATTGCTTTTACGTACTAGCGGTTTTCCACTTATTCATCACTGGATATCTTTTATTTCTTCTTTTTCAAGGATATCATCTCTTTTTTTCGTCAGATTTGAAATGACTACTCCAGAAACTCAGTAGTTGATGCATATATCTAAGAGTGGTTGGAGTACTTCTCGACTAAGATCTACGGGGAGTTTGATAAATATCGGTTTTGGTATGTTGCGTTTTTTAACTTCTTGAAGAAGTAATTCAAGTAATTTTGGTGAGGTAAAATTTTCTCCTCAGAAAGCGTTTGGACACGAGATATTTAGTTCGTAGATATCTCCCGCATCTGCATTGGTAAATATATCTAATGAGGTGAGATAGTCTTCTTTTCATCTGAGCGGATCTGTGGTGAGTTGACAATTAGTTTTGGCAAGTGAGACGACGACCGGAATACGAATACTTTTGTAAGACTGTAACTTTTTTAGTGCATACGCAGCTCATTTATTTTTTAATCAATAGTAGACAATCAATCATTCAGATCTTTTTAGTCTATAGAGTCTGGGAGAAGGATTTCATGCGTATAGCTGTGCGGTGATAGATCATATTTCAGTAAATCAAAATCAAACGTCGGAAATAATATGACACAGTTGTATGTCTTTGTCAAATCATGCTGCCAATCCTACAGGATTGATAAAGTCTAATCATCGAATGGTTTGATGGAGAGATGTATGCGTGTATGCAAAAATTGTGCGAATATATCGTCTCGTTCCTTGATATTTCCCCAAAAAATGACCTACTTTACCAAATGTCTCATGCATCACTTCAGGGTCGATGAGAAAAAAGAAGGGTTTTGCTCAGTATTTATACAGAAGACGAATAAGTTTAGGAGCAATCATTGTTAGTATTTCAGTAAAATTATCTGAGTATAAAAAAAACTTCCTCATGGTAAAGAGGAAGTATGGAATTGTAAATGTATAAGAGAAATTAAAGAAACTTTCCTTGAACCATAAGGTTATTGTGTTTTTCAAATTAAGGAACCTGAGAATACTACCTAAACGTATGAAACTATGATATTGATTTCTTTGAAATCAACGGAGGAAAATATTTTTCCTCTATAGTATGTTTTAGACTCAAACGTACTGAAAGTGACTTCATGATGAGGTTCTTTATGCCCGAAGGATGTGTTGTCCTGAAAGGGCTCGAGTCGTAAAGGATAACAGAAACTTGTACATATTTAACCTTGCGAAATGATTGAAGATATTAAAATATTGAAAAATTTAACGCTAAAAAGTTAATTTATTTTTTAGTACTACTATTTTAATTCTAAACGAAGTTTTTTCAGAGTTTCCTTAACTCGAGGACTAAACAGAAAGTTTTTTTGTCTTGAATCATTTACTGTTCAGTACAGATAGTGCAATGTTTGATTTGTAACTTCATCCGCAGTAGGGGACGTATATAGTTTCTTTATCTAGAGTATGAAGTTGTTCTCGTAACTGATCAATAGGTATGTTGAGTGCATTCACAAAGACAGGATTGTCCGTGAAGGTGCTTGAGCTTCTTACATCGAGAATGATCATATTGCTTGCATTTTCCAGTGCCGTCTTGTCTGTGGTTTGACTCGCAACTCATTGTTCTTCGATACAGTAGACACCCACGAGCTGCTTTTCATATCAGATACTAAGAATATCATGCAGTATTTTCTCTCTCTGTTTTGTTTTTTCTATGATGAGAATAAATTTTTGTGTAGGCTGGATGAGAGTTCAGATCATACTGCTGAAATTACTGTTCTCATGACTAATGATTATGGTATTACTGCCCAGAGGGTAGTTTGTTGCTTGTTCTCGACTTCTCGTATCAACAATGTATATGTCGTCACTAGTGGGAAGCTCATCAAGAGACTGAACGGTTTCCATAGCTTGTTGAAAAGGACTGTTTCCTTGTTTATTGAGTAGGACGCTATGGCTAAAGTATGCAGGAATAGCAGGTTGGTCAGACGTAAGTTCTGTGATGAATTCTTCTTTGCTAAATGGTTGCAACATAGGATTGTGCTGAAGTTGACTTTCTAGGGTATCCATATTATGTTTACTGAGTCATTTCCCACATGAAGTTCAAGCACCATGTGCTGGGAGTAACATTAGATGTTTGTCTAGTGTAGACAAAATCTTTCTCGTGCTTTCATACATCATTCATGCGAGCTCTTCTTGTTTTACTTTGATGTTACCTACTGATTCTCTCAGGTCGGCTCTGCCTACGTCTCAGATAAATACCCAGTCGCCCGTAAAGAGTCCTATTTCTTTACCTCAGTTATCTTTCACGAGGTAACTTATGCTGTCTGGTGAGTGTCCTGGCGTGAAGTAGGTGGTAATAGAAGCTGATCAGAAAGAAATTACTTCGCCTCACTGGAGTGACGTATGCGGATATTCTGCTCAGAATTTTTCTCCTACATAAAGAGGAGCTCCTGTTGTTTGATGAATTTCTCGATGTCCACTAGCAAAATCTGCGTGCGGATGGGTATTGAGTACTCAGACAATTGTTGCGTTATGTTCTTTGACATAGGTATAATATTTGGTAGGATCTCTTTCTGGATCTACAACAAGCGCTTCTCCATTACTGATGACGACATACGAGTAATGCGCAAGATTTTTATCTTCAAACTGCTTGATAAGGAGATCTTTTCAGGTAATTTCTGTTGTTGTATTGATTTCAGGGATTTTATTTCGCGGTAATTTAATAAGGAGTTTTGCTAGTCCGCATCGTCCTGTGCTTCATGCGAAGACAAGTCCTGCTCAGACAAAAGCGCTCAAAAGTATGAAATACTCATGTCGTTCGTAGGTATGAAATATTTTTGCAAGGATAATTCATAGGAGAACGATTCCTCATGAAGCTATTTGTACTTGTTGCATGATTGGAAGTGCTCACTTTCTTTTGGTTTTTTGACATTGTTTACAAACTGACATTCATCATGAGAGATGCATAATATTTTCATTACCTTCGTGTTCCGCTCTTTTACAAAATTGTGCTGAACTATTTCAGGTGTTACAATAGCAAACGATTGTTTCATATTTTTTAAGCTGTTCTTTGAAATCTTCAAAGTTGTCGAGAGGGAGATTTATCGCTCACTCGATATGTTCGAGTTGGTACTCTTCAGGAGTTCTGACATCCACCAGGGTAATTTCTTTTTTTTCTTTCATGGCAAGAAATTGTTCAGGAGTGACTGTTTTCATAGGAAGTGAGTAGGTAAAACTTTATATACTTGTTTTACAGATGTTTATCGATCATCTCGCTGTATACTTCTGGTTGATGTAATCCTCTGAGCCTTTCCACTTCGACGCCGTCTTTCAAGATAACTACTGTAGGTAGTGCAGAAATACCAAAACGTTGGGTAAGAACAAATTCTGTTTCGGTATTTACTTTCGCGACGGTAGCTTTTCATTCATATTTGGTAGCTAAGTGGGGAATGAGTTTTCCAAGAATCTGACAAGGACCACATCGATCAGCATAAAAATCGATAAGAGTTACTCCTGATGTCGTGTGTTCTATAAAGTTTGTATCAGTAAGATATAACATGATAATATAAAGGGTATAAAAATAATTTAATCACACTGGACGGTAAGAATCTTCCCATTGACGAGCGCGTCTGTTTGTTTCTTGCGTGCAGAGGTGTAGATACCAGCAAAGACGGTCTTCGAAATACACATTTTGTCTGCAGCTTCTTGCATGTTTAGGTCGTCAAGATCTTTGTATGCAAGGGCTTGGAGTTCGTCTGGATAGAGGATTACTTTTTCTAGTGTAGGTCGTATTTCTGGATCGGTGTTGATCGGTCACATACATCAGCAGATCATTTTATCTGTTTCTATGCATATAATCCTAGCAATTTTTTTTCTCCCTCTGGTCATGTATATTAATCTTATAAAACGAATATGTTCTTAATATACTTAGAAATAATAAAAAATCAAGAGCATTATAGAATATATTC
>Ga0163148_10003108_pt1 | contig 18818 bp, 13 predicted proteins | sample OliLakLV19MP7P2_FD_148606 | JGI IMG/M metagenome (GOLD analysis project Ga0163148, IMG submission 148606) | Freshwater microbial mat bacterial communities from Lake Vanda, McMurdo Dry Valleys, Antarctica- Oligotrophic Lake LV.19.MP7.P2 | ecosystem: Environmental > Aquatic > Freshwater > Lake >...
GACAGCGTCGTCCACGCCCGTGGAAAGCGTCGCGAGCAGCGAGTCCTCTTGCGCGGTGAACGCCGCGGCTCCACCGGTGATCAACCCGGCCGACACGAGGGACAGAGCACGATTCCCGGCGATGGCCCAGTCGTACACGACGCCGGCATCGGGATCGGGCAACGTCGCCGCTGTGAGACCGTTGAGCTGGCCCTCGAGGCTCTGGGAGCCGGGCATGCCGTGCACGACCGCTTCATAGAGCGTGACCCCGGTATAGGCGTAGACGCGCGCGGCGCGCGGCGGGTTCGTGCTCGTGTCGCGCACCGCTCGGTAGAGCGTTTCGTTCCACTGGATCGAGACTGCGGAATCGTAGGTCGCAGTGGCGGCGGACGTGGGCTGAGGGTTGGAGTTCGACGAGTTGCTGTTCGAACAGGCGGCGAGGGCGGCGAGTCCGAGCGCGGTCGAAGCGCAGAGGAGCGGGTGTTGGGTGTGGCTCATGGAGAAGGCGGTGAAGGATCAGGTCTCGAAGGGGGCGCGACTTGTCTCACGTGTCGACTATCTTCCCACTCGATGCTGAAGTCGGTTGATTCGAACCCGGGGATGGCTGAGCGCGCAAGGGCGGAAGTGAAGTGAGGCAGCGCCACATGTGGATTCGTTCATACCCAGCCCTCGGGCGTCTTCAGGGGCTTCGTTCGAGCAGCACACCGGCGTCGCGGACGCGCCGGGGTCGCGCAGCGCACGCGCTGCTTCTCGTCATCCCACTCGTCCTCGTGGGTGTCGTCGCGTGGCTCATGATGTCCTCCGACCTGGAACCGACGCGCCCACCCGATGGGCAACCGACGACACCCACGGCGACCGAGGCCGATGCGCCGGTCCCGATCGCCGAAGCGAGCGATCGCACCCTCGCAATGGAGTTGGGATCGGAGCCGAGCTCGACGCTGGCCGACGATCGGCCTTCGCGGCTGCGCTTCGAAGTCGTGGACGCCGCAGGTCAGCCCGTCCAAATCGTCTTGGATGTCGATTACAGCATCCAGTCCGGCGAGGCGGGACGCGCGCCATCACCCGAGCATTTCTCCGCGCAGGGTCCGCGTGTCGAACGAGCGCTGCCCGATTCGTTCGTGTCGAAGTCGGGCCGAGAGGTGAAGGTCGTCGTGCGCAGTGGGAGTCTGCGTGGAGAGGGCGTCGTGTCGACATCGCGGGCCACGGACACGACTTGGCCTCGGATCGTGCTCCACCCGACGTTCTTCGTGCGCGGGCTCCTCGTCGACGCGCGGGGCGCTCCGGTCGAAGGCGTGCCGATCCTGCTGCGGGACGACAACCCGGGGAAGGAGGCGCATGCTCGCGCGCGCACCGACGCGGCGGGCGCGTTCGCGCTCGAAGCGCTGCCACATGTCGCGAACCGCCTGTTCGTCGGCGATGCGGTCTATCCGTGGGTGCCGGTGATCGCGATCGACGCGAAGAACGGACCGTTCGTGCTCGAGCCCATCCGTGTCGAACTCCACAGCGCGAGCTTCCGCGTGCAACGCGCCGACGGCGCTCCGGCGAGCGGCGCACGACTCGAGGGCATCGGTCTCGAGGGCGGTCGCTTCGGCGTGACCCTCGATGAAGACGGCCGCGCGGCCGTCACGACGCTCCTACGCGGCCGCTGGCGCATCAACGCCTCCGACGCGACGCACGGACGCGCGAGCCGCGCGATCGAAATCCCGCTCACGATCGACGAGCCCATCCTGATCCTCCTGCCGCGCTGACAGATTGACGATGGTGTCAGTTGAACGTGTCAACCTCGTCCATCGTCGTCCGTCCCGCGCGACTACGAACCGGCCCGGTCTGCGCTCTTCTCCGACGATTTCGATTCGCCCGGCAAGTAGAGCGCCTCGAAAGCCGGCAACTCGTCGCCGTCCACGGACAGCCGCACGGTCAAGTTCCCCGGGATCGACGCCGGGCCCGCGAGGTTCAGCGCGAGCAGCGACGTGAAGACGAGGCGCAGCGTCTGCTTTTCCGCATCGAAGTGCGTGGCATCGGCCGGCAGCGAGATCTTGCGGCCCTGGTCCTCGAACTCGAGATAAGCGCGCAGCTTCGCGTTCTCGGGGAAAGTTGCGTCGCGCACCATCGCCTCGCAGCGCGACCAACCGTAGTCGAGGACCACGAGCGTCTGCGACGTCAGCTGCGTCATCGCCGTGGAGACGCTCGCGTCCGCGCCGTGACCGGGCAACTCGAAGCGTCCCGAGGTGAATTGGCTGCCGGACACGAGCCCGACGAGTTCGATCCACAAGGACTGCGGGAAGCGCGCGCCTTCGCTTTCCGGCGGCGCGATCGTCGAGAGTTGCCTTTGGAACGCCGACTGATCGTTGGATTGCGCGTAGCGGTAAAGCTGCTCGAGCGCCGGCGCGCCCGCGCCCGTGAGCCCCCAACGCGATCCGACGCTGTCGAGCAGAGCCGCCACGCGATCCGGCGAACTGTCCGCGAGCTCGACGCCGGTCTGCGTGTCGACGAACGCCGTGCGCGCGACGAGCTCGACCTCGGCCGGGCTCTTCTCGGGCACCATGACGAGCAGCGTCACGTTGTGATTGCGCGGCACCATCGCGTAGTCGGCCGTCGACTCGGCCATCGCGCCGATGCGCACGCGCAACGTGTTCGGCGACACGCGCGCCACGGTCAACAGGCTGTTCAAGTCGCGGCCCGCGACTTGACCCTGGAACTCGTTCGCGAAGAGATCGGCCGTCAACTTGCCCGCGAAATCGCCGGGCAAGGAGAGCAACGACAGCGCGATGCGTTGGATGTCCTGTTGCGAGCGCGAGACCAGTGACGACTCCAAGTTGTCCGTGACGAGCAAGGGCAGCACGACGGGGCCCGTGCCGCCGGTCGACGTGCCGCTCGAACCCGCGTCGCGCAACGAAACACTCGGCGCCGCGCGCACGACCGGAGCTCCACCACCACCGCCGACCGCGTCCTGGTTCTCCGGCGCGAAGAAGGACAGCGTCGTGTACGCGTCGTACGGCTGGTGACGACGACGTGGAATGAGGCTCACTTGCAGACGCACGAGATACGGCCGGAATCCTGTCGGAATCACGGCGTCGCGCAGCACGCGGTTCAAGATCTGGACTTCCTGGTAGAGCGAGTTCGCATTCCAGACCTCCATCATCGCGTCGGGACCTTCGAGCCTGTCCGGCACCGCCGCGAAGGTCGTGGCCTTGATCGGCTCGGGTCCGGTGGGCGCGCCGAAGAGGTTGGGCGATTCGGTGGCCGACACGGAGGTCGACACCGAACTCTGGCGCGACTCGAGGCTCTGGCGCGTGTCGCGGATCACGCGACCGACCGCTTCGTCCGCCGTCAGCGTGAAGCGCGGCGACAGCGCGTCGACGTAGTGCGACCACGGCGCGACGGCGAGGACCGTGACGTGCACGGATCCCGCGTCGCGCTGATCGATCGCGCGCGTTTCGCGATAGAAGGCCGGTGCGGTGCAGGCTGCGAGGCCGAGGGCGGCAAGGGCTGCCAACGACAGGGGGGCGAGTGCGGAGGCTCTCATGCGGCTCTTTGGAGATGCGAACGGGGGCGAAACGAACACGGCATCTTCTAGGGACGACTTCCGCGGGCGAGGACCGACAGTCGAGCCGAGGCGATCGGCGCGTCTTTGGGTTCCTTGCCGACGACGGTCGCGATGTGGGTCTGGGAGAGCCAGGGGGTGCGCACGCCCTCGTGGAGGATCCACTCCTCGCCGTCGCGAGTCCACCTCGTCTCGGCGTTCCCGTCGCCGTCCGCGTCGAGGAGGGCCAAGTCGAACGCGCCGAGATCCCGTCGGTCGTAGAGCGCCAGCCGACGTCCGTCGGGGAGGAAGAGGAAGGCCGCTTCGGGCTCGAAATCAGCCGGTTTCGCAGCGGCGCTGGCCGAGCGTGCGGTGAAGTCGACGAGCACAGCACGCGGTCCGCCGTCGTCGCCGAAGAGGAGGATGTCCTGTCGCGCGCCGCCCGCCGGGCTCGTCGCGAACTCGAAGCAAGGCCCGGGTTCGAAGCTCACGGGAAGGCGCGCGAGGAACGGGTGCAGAGCCTCCGTCTGCGCCGGATCGGTCGATTTCCACGGCGGAGGTCCGAGCTCGGGCCACGCGGTGTGCAGCGGCAGTTGGAACACACTGCCCTTCTTCGTCGGCTCCGCGCTCGCGGCCGCGATCCCGCGGGTCGCCGGTTCCGCGAGCAGTTCCTCGAACAGGCCACGCGTCGCTTTCTCCTCGCTCCACCCGCGTGTCGTGGTCGGATCCTGCGACAGGTCGCGCAACGCGAGCACCGGATCGGACGGCTTGCGCGGCACGGCGAGGACCCACAGGCTCTCGACGCCGAGCCCGTCATCGGTGACGCGCGTCCACGGCACGATCTCGAACTCCGCTCCCGCCTTGGGCTCGAGTCGCGGCGATCGATCGTCGAGCGGGAACCGACGTTGGATGCCGTAGTTCGCGTCGATGTAGTAGACGTTCGCATCGACGATCCCGCCGCCCGATTTCTTCAAGCAGACGCGGATCTCGTCACCGGGAGTGATGCCGGCGCCGGCTTCCAAGCGCCGGACGGCGCTCGATCCGCGCTCGCGTCGCTCGACCCAGACGTCGAGTGAGGGATCGGGCGCGCCGAAGAGTCCGCACACGCGCCGCATCCCCGACGCGCGTCGGATGCGATGGAGGATCAGCGGGACCTTCGACGGCGCGAGATCGAGCACGTCGGGCGAACCGATGCTCGACTTGGCCCGCAAGTGCATCAGCGCTCCGTCCACCACGATCCGCCAATCCGCTTCCGCGCGGACGGTCGTGACGCGGAACTGGCCGGCTGCGGCGTCGAACAGCGCGCGCACGGATTCGGGCAGCGCATCGAGGCCGAGCGGTGCCCCGCTCGACGACTCGATCGCGATCGCCAGCGTGAAATCCCCCACCGGACGCCGAAGGACGCGCGCGCGCGCAGCGTGGTCGGTTCGGTCGGAGCCGTCCCCGATCGCAGCACGCATTCCGCGTCGTACGTGGTCGCTTCGACGACCTCGACCTCGGCGATCGGCGCGGCGTCGGGCGCAGCTCCGTCCGCCATCACGCCCAGGATGGTTCCGCCCTCGATCCCGCCGAGAATCCCCTGGTTCAACCGCGGCGCGCCGTTCCCGAATTCGACGAGGATCGGCGGATCCGCGACGCGCTGGCCGCCGCCGACGGGGCGATCGAGATCGCCCTGCGCCATCGGAACCGTGAGGTGGCACGGGAAGGCTTGATAGGCGGAGATCACGCGCTGCGCGAGTTCGCCGTACGTCGCGCTCGCTCCGACGCGCCGCATCTCCTTCGCGAGGAGGAACGTGAAGAGCCCTTGCGGCCGCGCGTCGCTCGCGCCCTCGGGCAACTCCATCTCGGGCGCGGATCCGAAGCTCTGCGCGCCGTAGAACGCCGCGATCCCCTCGGTCGAGGGGCGCGGAGTCTTCGCTGCTCCTGACGCGGGCTCGGCCGGCTTCGGGCTCGCCACGCCGCGCACGCCCAGCGCGCTAGCGGGCAAACCGCGCACGGTGTAGTCCCCGCCGCGCAAGAGCGTGCCCGAGTGACACGCGTCGACGACGAACCAGATCTCGGCGCCCTTCTTCTGGATCGCGGCCAAGAGCTGCGCGATCTCGTCGTCGACGAGCGCGTTCGGGACCTTGGCACCGTCGGGTGCGGGACGCACGTCGGCGGGCAGGAAGATCTCGTCGAGTCCGTCGGTCTCGTCGTCGAGGCTCGCGCTCGAGCTCGGCTGCTGCGATCCGTGCCCGGCCAGGAAGATCACGACCCACTCGCCGGGCTTGGCCTCGGCGGCGAGCTTTTGGAATCCGCGCTGGATGTTGGCCCGCGTCGGCCGCGCCTTCTCGTCATCGGGCCAACCGGCGAGGCGCGTCATCGCGCTGTCCGGAACGCCGTAGACCTCGCGCAACGCGCGCGCGAAGAGCTCGACGTCGTTCGTCGGACCGCGCAGCTCGATCGTGTTCGAACCGGGAACGGCACCCGCTTCCTTCAGGTACGGATACTCGGTGCAACCCACGAGCAGTGCGCGCGAGGCGCGCGGAGCGGCAGGTTTTTCCTGCGCCGATGCGGAGCAGACGAGGAAAGCCAAGGCGGCGAGCGAGCGTGGGAACAGCAGCATGTGGGGAAGCTCTGGAGCGGGCGTCACGCTGACTCCCACGGGTGACAAGAGCAGCCAGATCCGTGCGCATCGCAAGCGAACGCTGGAACGCGCGAGCGAGCGTTCGCGGTGTGCACAGGCCGAGGATGATGCGGGGGGGTCGAAGACATGGCGAACCTCGTGGCGGAGTTCGCTCACGATGCCCGCGCGGGTGCACGGCGTCCACTCGCACGATTCGTCCTTCCCAGGCCATCTTGTGAGCGCCGTGGAACCCGAGATCGCCGCCCGTCCCTGCGTGCGAATCGACGACTCGAAACCAGGATCAGGCCGTCACTGCTCTACGCCCCGAGTCGACAGCCGCAGCGCGTACGAGGCCCAGCCCAGGCGCGGATCGAAACTCCGCGGGCGACGCGTCGGTCGTCCGGACGGTCACGGATCCGGCGTGGAAGTGTCCCGCAGCGCGCGCGACACGATCTCGGCCAACTCGGGCCCGAAGCCCGGAAGAGCGGCAATTTCCGCGGTACTCGCGGCCGCGACGCCCTTCACGCTGCCGAACGCGCGCAAGAGCGCTTTGCGTCGCTCAGGGCCGACGCCGGGGATCGAATCGAGGCGCGAGGCGATCTTGCCGCGCTCTTTGCGGTGGTACGTGATCGCGAAACGATGCGCTTCGTCGCGGATGCGTTCCAAGAGATGGCGCGCGCCGCTGTGTTTCGGCAATGGAATCGGTTCGAGGGCACCGGGCACGAACAAGCGTTCGTCCGTCGCTTTCAGGCGCGCTCCGCTCGCCGAGCGCGCTTTCGCGAGTCCGACGATACGAACGTCCCACGCTGCTGCTTCGTCGCGCGCTTCGATGGCTTTCGCGAGCTGCTGCGCGCCGCCGTCGATCACGACGAGGTCGGGCAAGTCGTCTTCCTCGACGCCGCGGCGCAGGGCGCGCAGCACGATCTCGCGCATCGAAGCGAAGTCGTCCTGACCCTCCACGCCGCGCACGCGGAAGCGGCGATAGCCAGCGCGGTCCGCGTGGCCGCGACGGAAACGCACACGGCTCGCGACGACGTGCGTGCCTTGCAAGTTCGAGACGTCGAAGCAGTCGATCACTTCGGGAGCGGCATCGAGCGCTAGGATCGTGGCCAATTCGTCGAGCGCGGAGGCTTCGTCGGCGCGCTCGTTCTCGCTGCGCACGAGCTCGGCTCGCGCGTTCTCGCCGGCGATGCCGAGCATCCGTGCGCGCTCGCCGCTCTTCGGGGCGTGGAAAGCGAGTCCCCTACCGAGTGTCTCACGCAGCAGATCGGCTTCGGACGGCAAGCAGGGCACCACGATTTCTGCCGGGATTTCTCGCCGTGAATTGGCGTAGAGCGCGGTCAGCACGACGTGCAGCAGCTCCTCGTCAGGTAACTGCGAACGGAAGACGTGCGAGCGGCTCTCGGCCAAGCGTCCGTCGCGGAACGAAAGTCTGTGCACGACCGCCGCGTCTCCGGCGCGCGCGAGACCGAGCACATCGCGGCGCACGTCGTCTTTCGGCCGCACGCCCTGGCCCTCGACCGTGCGCGAGAGCGCCGCGAGTCGGTCGCGCCACCCGGCAGCGCGCTCGTACTCCAACGCATCGGCGGCCGTGCGCATCCGCGTCTCGAGATCGGCACGCACGTCGTCGACATCGCCGGCGAGGATGCGCGATGCCTTGTCGACGAGCGCGGCGTATTCACCAGCGCCGACGAGTCCGACGCACGGCGCCGAGCACAGCCCGATCTGGTGCTTGATGCACGGCCGCGAACGATTCGCGAGCACGTGATCGGGACAATCGCGCAAAGGGACGATGCGGTGCAGGTCGGACAACGTCTTGCGCAGATCCCCGCTCGAAGCGAACGGCCCGAAGTAGCGCGAGCGCCCACCTTCGCGACCGACATCGGGATTCTTCGCGCGCACGTGCTCGAGCCGCGGGAAAGGCTTCGCGAGATCGATGCGCAACATCCGGAACGACTTGTCGTCCTTGAGCCGCACGTTGTGCGGCGGCTTGTGCGTCTTGATCAGCGAGTCCTCGAGCAGGAGCGCTTCCTGTTCGGTCCGCGTCACGATCGTCTCGACGCTCGCCGTCTCGGCGTCGAGGAACGGGATCTGCCAACGTCCGTCTCCCCCCGAACGGTACGTGCGCACCCGATCGCGCAAACGCGACGATTTCCCGACGTAGAGCACCTTCCCGGCCGCGTCGCGGAACAGGTAGACGCCCGGGAGCTCGGGGATCTCGCCCAGGTCGAGCGTCAGGTTCCAAAGGTGCTGGGACATGGAGTCGCTCCGATCCTCGGGCTCCGGACGCGCGCCGACAAGCAGGCGCTCCGACGCGCGCGCGGCATTCGAAATCCGTTCTTCCGACGCTCCCCCTCCGGAATCCGTGGTCGTTGGGGTAACCTCACGAGCCCCGAAGAGAACCCGAACATCTCATGAAACATCTACTCGCCATCGGAATCGTCGCGGCCGCCGCACTCACCGCCGTCGCGTTCCGCTCGCCCGTTCCCGAAGGCATCGCCGTCGGAGCGGAAGCTCCCGCGCTCGGCGTCAAGACGTGGTTCAACCACATCGGCCGTCCGCTGGAGATCAACAACTTGGGCGGCAATGCCGTCCTCGTGGAGTTCTGGGCCACCTGGTGAGGCCCCTGCCGTGGGGCGTGGCCTCACCTCCAGGAAATGCACGACGAGTTCGCCAGCCAAGGCCTCGTGGTCGTCGCGGTCTCGGACGAGGGTGACAAACTCGTCTCCGACTACATCGACTCGCTCGGGATCCAGATCGCTGTCGGCGCGGGTTCACCGGCGAGCGGCAAGTACGGCGTCAACGGCATCCCGCACAGCGTGCTCATCGACGTCAACGGCCGGATCGCGTGGTCGGGTAGCCCGTACGAGCTCTCGAAGGGCAAGGTCAAGGAAGCCCTGAAGGGCGCGAAGAAGCGCTCGTCGAACTTCATGGCCGTGCCGCTCGAGGAGGACTTCAGCGGTCGACTCACCGCGCTGGCCAAGACGATGAGCGGCGGGAACCCGGGCAAGTCTCTCGCGGCGCTGCAAGCGATCGCGGCCGACGAGAAGGCGACGGCGGACGAGAAGACGGGCGCTGCGACTTTGATCAGCTCGATCGAGGAGCACGCGCAGTTGCTCAACGGTCAGGCCGAGGGGTTCCTCAAGTCGTACGACGTGCAGAAAGGTCTCCTCGTCCTCGATGCGCTGGCCAAGGAGTTCAGCGGGACGATCGGCGACGCGGCGAAAGCTCGAGCTGCCGAAGTACGCAAGGACGCGAAGATGATGAAGGAACTCGCCGGTGCCGAGGCGCTCACGCGCGCTCAAGAGCAGGCCTCGAAGATCGGTGCCTCGAAGGCCAAGGGCAAGTTCCAAGAGGTCGTCGACAAGCACAAGGGCACGCGCGCGGCCGAGCGCGCGGCCATGATGATGCGCGGCAGCAAGAAGGACTGACGAGCCGGCGCGAGTCGGAACAGCATCCGGGCCGCGCCACTGCGAGTGTCGCGGCCCGAATCGTTCAGGGACTCGTCGCCCAGCGCGCTGAAAGTGTCAGTTGGTGAAGGTGTCAGTTGAGCGTGTCAACCTGGTTCTTCCGCCCGCGAGTCCGTGCTTCCCCCGTCGACTCGATGGATGGATCGATCTGACACCTTCATCAACGCTTGAGCAGGATTTCTTCGAGCTTCTGCAACCGATTGCGCAGCTTGGCCGCGTCTTCGAAGCGCAGCTCCGTCGCGGCGGCCAGCATGTCGGCGCGCGCTTTCGACGTCTCGCCACGCAAGCGGTCGGCGGGCCAGCTCCAAGCGTCGTCGAGACCTTCGGGATCGCGCTTGCCGAACTTTTTGGAGCCCTTCCCGCGCGGATCGTCGGGCAGCGTCGCGACCTCGACGTAGTCCATCTCGTAGAGCGACTCGAGCGAATCGCGGATGGGCTTCAAGATCGTCTGCGGCACGATGCCGCGCTCGGCGTTGTAGACCGTCTGCAGAATGCGGCGACGCTTGACCTCGTCGATCGCCGCGGCCATCGAGTTGGTCACCTTGTCGGCGTAAAAGATCACGCGGCCTTCGACGTTGCGCGCTGCGCGACCGCACGTCTGGATCAACGACGTCGTCGAACGCAGGAAGCCCTCCTTGTCCGCGTCGAGGATCCCGACCAACGCGACCTCGGGCAGATCGAGCCCTTCGCGCAGGAGGTTGATCCCGATCAAGACGTCGAACTCGCCCAGGCGCAGGTCGCGCAGGATCGACGCGCGCTCGATCGCGTCGATCTCCGAGTGCAAGTACCGCACACGCACTCCGAGTTCCGCGTAGTACGTCGTCAATTCCTCGGACATTCGCTTCGTCAGCGTCGTCACGAGCACGCGCCAACCCGCCGCGACGACGCGACGGATCTCGTGCAAGAGATCGTCGACTTGCGTGCGCGCCGAACGCACCTCGATCTCGGGGTCGAGCAGTCCCGTCGGCCGTACGACCTGTTGAGCGATGCGGCCCTCGCTGTGGCTCAGCTCGTACGCGGACGGCGTCGCCGAGACGTACACGCACTGCCTCGTGAGCGCTTCCCACTCCTCGAAACGCAACGGACGATTGTCGAGCGCGCTGGGCAAGCGGAATCCGTGCTCGACCAGCGTCTCCTTGCGCGCGCGGTCGCCGCGGAACATTCCGCCGACCTGCGGCACGGAGACGTGGCTCTCGTCGACGAAGACGATCCAGTCGCGCGGGAAATAGTGCAGCAAGGTGAACGGCGATTCGCCCGGTTTGCGCCCGTCCATCCAGCGCGAGTAGTTCTCGATGCCGTTGCAGACGCCGGTCGCCTTCAACATCTCGAGATCGTGGCGCGTGCGCTGCTCCAACCGCTGCGCTTCGAGCAAACGCTTCTCTCGTCGCAACACTTCGAGCCGCTCTTCGAGCTCGACGGCGATCCCCTCGATCGCCTTGTGCAGACGTTCCGCCGGGGCGACGTAGTGATTCGCCGGAAAGATGGTCATCTCCTCCTTCTCGCCCAGCACTTCGCCGCGCAGCGGATCCACCTCGACCAGCGCCTCGATCTCGTCCCCGAAAAGCTCGATGCGGATGACGCGATCCTCCTCGTAGGCCGGGAACACCTCGATGACGTCACCGCGCGCGCGGAACACGCCACGACGGAAGTCGGTGTTGTTGCGCGCGTACTGCATCCGCGTCAGCGCGCGCAACAAGTCCTCGCGCTCGATGCGTTGACCGCGCGTGAGCTTCAGCGCCATCTCCATGTAGTTCGACGGGCTGCCCAGGCCGTAAATGCACGACACGGACGCGACGATGATCACGTCGCGGCGCTGGAGCAGGCTGCGCGTCGCGGAGTTGCGCATCCGCTCGATCCCCTCGTTGCGACTGGCATCCTTCTCGATGAACGTGTCCGTCGACGGAACGTACGCCTCGGGCTGGTAGTAGTCGTAGTAGCTGACGAAGTACTCGACGGCGTTCTTCGGGAAGAGTTCCTTGAACTCGCTGAAGAGTTGAGCCGCGAGTGTCTTGTTCGGCGAGAGCACGAGCGTGGGCCGGTTCACGCGCGCGATCGTCGCGGCCATGGTGAACGTTTTCCCGGAGCCCGTGATCCCGAGCAACGTTTGGTGCGGCGCGCCCTCGACGAGGCCGCGCGACAGCGCCTCGATCGCCGCGGGCTGATCGCCCATCGGCTGGAACGGGCACTCGAGGTGGAAAAGTTCGTCCTTCACGTGGCCGACACTCAACCGTCCGTCACGGCGCCGCTACCGCCGCGCCGCCGATCGCTGACTGCGACCGGCAATATCCCAGCGGCTTCGAGATGGATCGCCTGCACGGATCCGAAGTAGCGATCGACGCGTTTCACCGGGTGACCGAATCGACGCTCCAACGATTCGACGATGCGCGGATCGAAGTCGCGCTCGAACAACGTTTCCGCCGGACTCCACTGCTGATGGAGGCGCGGCGCGTTCACCGCCGATTCGAGGCTTTCAGCCAGCACGAGCACGCGCAAGAGGACCTGCGCGACCGACGTGATGATGCGCGGGCCGCCCGGCGAACCGAGCACCATCGTGTTCACGTGGCCGCCGGCGCGCACGACCACGGGCGTCATCGAAGAGAGTGGTCGCTTGCCCGCCTTGAGCGCGTTCGCGCGACCGCCGACGAGGCCGTACGTGTTCGGCGCGCCACCCGCGGGAGCGAAGTCGTCCATCTCGTCGTTGAGCAGGAAGCCGCCGCCGCGCACGAGGATTCCCGAACCGAACGTGGTGTTCAACGTCGTCGTCAACGACACCGCGTTGCCCTCGGAATCGAGAACGGACAAGTGCGTCGTCTCGCCGCCCTCGCGTGCCACGTCCTTGGGCCTCACGTCGGGGCGTGCGACCTCGCCGATGGAGACGCGCCGCTCGGCGATCGCCGTTGCCGACAACAACTCGACGACTGGAACGTGCACGAAATCAGGATCGCCGAGGTGCTCCGCACGATCCGCGAACGCGCCGCGCAGGGCTTCGATCCACCAGTGAGCCATCCTATCGGAAAGACCGGGATCGTCGTCGAGCTCGGGCGCTACGGACTCGAATCGACGCGCGCTAGTCGCGCGATCGCGCTCCGGATCGAGCGGCAGACCTTCGAGGACGCCGAGTGTCTGGAGCAGCGCGATGCCGCCCGAACTCGGTGGCGGCATCGTCACGATCTCGTTCCCGCGGAACCACCCGATCAGCGGCGCACGATCGCGCACGACGTAACTGCGCAGGTCGGCATGCGCGATCCAGCCAGCACCGAATCCTGATCCGATCGCGCCGCCGCGCTCACGCAGCGGGATCGGCTCGGGTGCCAGCGCGCCGACGATCGCGTCGGCGACGGGTCCGGTGTAGAAGGCGCTCGGCCCTTCGTTGGCGAAACGCTCGAGCGTGCGCGCGAGTTCGGGCTGGACGAGGCGATCTCCCTCGGCGAGCGGCTTTCCGCGCGGGAAGAACAGCTCGCGCGCCGCGGAGTTGAACTCTTCGAGCACGTCCGGACTCGCGAGATCCTTCGCGAGCCACGCGTCGACCTGGAATCCATCGCGCGCGAGCTCGATCGCCGGCGCGGCAACGCTGGCGAACGTCAGCTTCCCGAAGCGACGATGGAGCTCGAACAGGCCCGCCGGCGAGCCCGGTACGGCGACGGAGACCGGCCCGCGCGTCGTGCGCTCCGGCACGAAGGTGCCCTGGGCATCGAGGTACATCTCGCTGCGCGCCGCGGCGGGCGCCGTCTCGCGGAAGTCGAGGGCAACCGCTGACCCACGGTGCGGAACCCACAGCGCGAAACCGCCGCCGCCGAGATTCCCGGCCTGCGGATACACGACGGCCAAGGTGAGCGCGACTGCGACGGCCGCATCGGCCGCATTCCCGCCGCGTTCGAGCGCGTCGATGCCGACGGAAGTCGCCAGTGGATGCTCGCTGACCACGGCGCCTTGCTCCGGCGGATCCCACTCGGCCTCGCGCCCGATGCGTTCGGGTCCGCGGCATGCAGACGTGAAGCCCAATGCGAGCGCGATGACGCAGGCAGAGCGCCCGCTCGAGCGGCCCGGATTCACCGGCCGACCTGGTCGCGGATCTCCTCGATCTTGACCCCGCGCGACTTCAGGTAGTTCACGGACGAGAGGATCGCGGCCTCGTCGCCTTCGATCTCGACGGCTACGAGCGCCATCGTGTCGGTGATGCTCGCCGCGCGGATGTTCGGGACGACGCCGAACTTCTCCCCCAGCGTGTGGCTGATGATCGGCTCGGAGATCAGTTCCTGAGGGAACGTGCAGAAGTACTTGTGCAGGGCCATCGTCTACGTCGGGTTCGTCACGTGCCGCCGGGCCAGCCGGACGGCGAGGAGCGCGGCGAGAGATCCCAGCACGGCGACGAGGCTCGCTGCAAGCGCGGGGGAGTACGGGCTGCGTGAGGATGGATCGAGGTCCGCGGTGCCGGCCGCGTCGTAGACGGCCGGATGACGCAACCAATCGATGCCGGCGCACTCGGCGAGCAGCGTCGCGGGCGAAGCATCGAGAAGGACTTCGGTCGCGGTCCCGGGCCAAGCGGCGCGCAGAATTCCGCCGGACACAGGCATGAGCACGAGCACGACGGCCAGCGCGAGCATCCAGCCCGCGACCGCGAAACGCTGCTCGAATCGTGTGATTCGCCCGACGGCATAACCGAAGGCGAAGAGCCCGCTCGCGGCGATGGAGGCCCACAAAGGTGTCGGCAGATCGCGGGGCCCGGCATCCACGCTCACGACGACGAACATCCACACGGAAGGAATCGCGGCCGCGTGCGGCCACAACGGGAGTCTCCGCCCGCCTGCGAGCGCCCCGATCGCTGCGGCCGTGAACGCGATCCACGTGAAGAACGCGATCGGATCGGGCGCGCCGCGCGAGCCGGGCAGAGCTCCGGGTAGAGCGAGACTGGCGAGGATCAAAGCGCCGGCGAAGTCTCGAGCATGCGCGCGGCTCTCGGCCTCGTCGCGGCGCTTGCGACGAAAGATCACGGGCAAGGCACCACGCAGGACTTCCCAGATCGTGCCCGCGAATCACACGGTCTCGCGCCGCGGAGGGGCGCCACGAGATCACGAGGGGGCGTCGAGTCGATTTCTACACGGTCTCCTCGGCGGGAACGCCCTAGGAAGAACCCGCGCGTCGCTCTCACGGGCAGAAGAGGAACCGACGCCCGTCGCTCAGATTGAAGCCCGCGCCGCCACCGAGCGGATTGCGATACCAGAGCTGGAACGACCACGTGGATGCGGGTGCGACTTGCGTGAGCGATCCACTCGTGAAGTCGAGGGGCAAGAACGCCGTGCCGAGCCCGTCGATCTGGAGGATGCCGAGGCGCGTCACGGGATTCCCGATGCAACGGAACCCGTTTCCGAAGGGCACTTGCGTCTCGTTCTGACCGTAGAAGTAGAGTGCGCTCGCGTTGGGCGGCGCGTCGTAGGCGATCAGGATCAAGTTGTTCGCGGACAAGCTCAACGTGCCCGCGCTGTCCATGATCGCGCCCGCGCCGACGCTGTTCGGCGAGGTCTGGCAGTAGTTCACCGCGAAACACTCGCACGTGTCGGGGATCTGATTCGCATTCGCGTCGAGCGAACCGTTGGCGATGTCCGTCGTGTCGGCGATGCCGTTGCCGTTGCAGTCGACGATCGGGAGTCGCAAGTCGGTGAAAACGGGCCGGTGGTCCGCGGCGACGGTCGTCACGTTCGCGACACCGCCCGCGAAACCGACGCATTCGGGCGGTTGCGCGGCGACGGGGTTCGAGCTCGAGATGAAGATCGTCTGGAGTCGCAGCGTCGCGATGCTGTCCTGCCACACGAGGACGTCGAGCTTGCTCCCGGATTGGTGGCTGTCGTTGCTGCCGGAGAAGAAGTGCAGCGCGGAATCGGCCGTCGAATCGGTCAGGTTGCGGTCCGTGCCGTCGACGGCGCCACCGACAGTCTGCGCGCTGGCGAGCCAACTGACGGGCCCGCGCGTCGCGCCGTTCGCGGCCTCGTCCTCGTTCCAATCGCCGCCCAGGATCACGGGCGTGTTCGCCGCGAGGACGCTCGTCGCAACCGGCGAATCGGAGATGCGGCTCGCCGGATCGGGCGTCGCGCCGCCGTTGCCGTTGTACCAGTACTGGATCACGTACCCGACGTTCTGCGCAGCCACGATGCGTTGGTCGTGATCACTCGTCGCTCCGCCCGACTTCACCTCGTCCTCGTTCCAATCGCCGCCCAGGATCACGGGCGTGTTCGCCGCGAGGACGCTCGTCGCAACCGGCGAATCGAAGATGCGGCTCGCCGGATCGGGCGTCGCGCCGCCGTTGCCGTTGTACCAGTACTGGATCACGTACCCGACGTTCTGCGCAGCCACGATGCGTTGGTCGTGATCACTCGTCGCTCCGCCCGACTTCAAGTGCGCGTTCCCGACGACGGCGTTACCGAGGTACGTGACGTTCGGCAGGTCGATCTCCGCGAACATGAAGCCGCGGATGCCGCCGTCGCCGCCCGGTGCCCACGCCGAGCCGGCCGCAACCGTCGGGATGTCGCTCATCGTCGCCTTCGTGTCACCGTTCTGATCGGCGAACGGATAGCGCGAAAGGATGATGTTGCGATTGAAACCGTCGTTCTCGGTGGAGACGAAGACGTAAGGCAGGTCGTAGCTCGCCGCGTACTTCCGCACCCAGGCCGTGATCGCCGCATTCCCGTTGAACGAATCGTTGCCGCCGTGCAGCAAGTAGTTCACGACGAGCGCGAGCTCGGCCACGGTGTCCAGACCAGAGCCCGTGCCGTTGCCGCTGTTGTCGCCCGTCTCCTGGAGGATGAGCACGTCGGGCTTCAACGCCGCGATGACGCGCGCGATGGCGCACCACGAGTTCGAACCCTCGGTTTTCGGTTGGGTGGTGCAGATCCCGTCTTGCACGTTCCACGTCATGACGCGCAAATCGGCCGCGTCGATCTTGCCCCACTGCCCGGTCGGTGGATTCCACTGAGCGGTAGCGAGCGGGGAGAGGGTGAGGACGGCTGCGCAGAGCGCGCTGAAGCGGATTGCGTGCATGGGGACCTGAGTGCGTGCGCGAGCGAGGTTCCTGAAGTCTACCGGCCTCGTGAAGAGCGTGGGATCACGGCGTCACCCAAACCGTATCCCCTGCGCCAGCGGCATCTCGCGCGACCAGTTGATCGTGTTCGTCTGACGGCGCATGTAGCCCTTCCACGCGTCGGACCCCGACTCGCGGCCGCCGCCCGTCTCTTTCTCGCCCCCGAACGCACCGCCGATCTCGGCGCCGCTCGTGCCGATGTTCACGTTCGCGATGCCGCAGTCCGATCCCGTCGCGGACAAGAACCGCTCGGCGTGGCGCACGTTGTTCGTGAAGATCGACGACGAAAGCCCTTGAGGCACGGCGTTGTGGCGTGCGATCGCCTCGTCGAGGTCTTTGGCCTTCATCACGTAGAGGATCGGTGCGAACGTCTCGCTCTGCACGGTCGGCATCTCGTTCTCGGCGATGACGATCGCGGGCTTCACGAAGTGCCCGCCCTTGAAGCGACCGCGCAGGCTCAGGGTCTGCCCGCCGTAGATCACCTTCGCGCCCTCGCGCTTCACCCGGTTCAGCGCCTCTTGCATCGCGTCGACCGCGCCCGTGTCGATGAGCGGCCCGCACAGTGTGCTCGGCGCCAGCGGATCGCCGACTTGGATCGAGCCGTAGGCATGCACGAGGTGGCGCTCGACGCGCGCGGCGAGTTTCGGATGGACGAAGAGACGGCGCGTGCTCGTGCAGCGTTGTCCCGCGGTGCCGACCGCGCCGAAGAGGATCGCCGGCAGGGCGAGCTCGAGATCCGCGTCCTCCATCAGGACGATCGCGTTGTTGCCGCCGCACTCGAGGATCGTGCGACCGAAGCGGCCGGCGACGCGCGCGGCGCAGATCTTCCCGATGCGCGAGCTGCCGGTGAAGGACACGAGCGGCAGTCGCTCGTCGTCGAAGAAGCGCGCGCCGACTTCCTCGTTCGAACCGATGACGAGGCCGACCAGCCCGCCGAATCCGTCGGGTTCGAGCACTTCGCGCGCGATATTCGTCATCGCGATCGCGGTGAGCGGAGCTTTGGGACTGGGCTTCCACACGCACGCGTCACCGCACACGAGCGCGAGCATCGAGTTCCAGGCCCACACCGCGGCCGGGAAGTTGAACGCGGTGACGATCCCCACGGGACCGATGGGATGCCATTGCTCGCGCATCGCGTGCAGCGGGCGTTCGCTGTGCATCGAGAGTCCGTAGAGCTGACGCGAAAGTCCCGTCGCGAAGTCGGCGATGTCGATCGCTTCCTGAACTTCACCCAGGCCTTCTTGCAGGATCTTGCCGACCTCGAGCGTCACGAGACGGCCGAGCTCTTCCTTGCGCTCGCGCATCTTCTGCCCGATGCGGCGCACGTACTCGCCGCGCTTCGGAGCCGGCACCAAGCGCCAACGCAGGAACGCTTCGTGCGCGGCCGCGACCACGGCGTCGTAGTCGGCGGACGTCGCCATGCGCACGCGACCGAGCGCGTCGCCGGTCGCGGGGTTCTCGCTGACGAGGATCTCGCCAGTGGTCTTGCGCCAGCGGCCGTCGTACGCGCCGGAGTGGTTGTTCTGGATCCCGAGGCTCTTCAGGTTCGGCATGAGGCCGCAGAGCCTACTCGCGGCGCGCCTCCGATCCAGCGCGCGGCGACGATCCGCGGCTGCGCGGCCGACGAAAGGGCTACTTCGGCGGCGCTTTCGGACCGGCGTCGACCGGTGTCGATCGAGGTTCGCGCCCGAACAGCGCGCGCTCGACCTCGTCGTGCGCGAACATCTTCTCGTGGTCGTGCTCGATGCCCAGCGCCTCGACCTTCGTCCACGTGAAAGGCCAACCCTTCTCCGCGGCCAGCACGCGCGCGGCTTCGAATGCGGCGCGATTGCGTTGGAGCCGACCGGGGCCCTGCCTCATCGCCGGCTCGCTCGTGTCGAGCCACTCGTCTTCGTGGTCGTCCGCGGTCCCGAGGTAGAGCGTCAGCGGCGCCGCGAGGTAGCGCTTCAACACGTCGTCGCTCGCGAGCACGTCGGGCAACTTCCCGAACCCGTATCCGAAGTCGGCGTCACGCGACGGGAAGAGCACCGAGCCCGCGTTCGCGGCCACGATGCGCTCGGCCCCGGTGTCCTGGAACGCGGCCATGCGCATGCAGAACTGTCCGCCGGCCGAGTGTCCGATCAGCCAGTGCTTCAGCTCGGGTTTCTGTTCGCGCTCGCGGATCGAGCG
>Ga0163148_10003112_pt1 | contig 18799 bp, 14 predicted proteins | sample OliLakLV19MP7P2_FD_148606 | JGI IMG/M metagenome (GOLD analysis project Ga0163148, IMG submission 148606) | Freshwater microbial mat bacterial communities from Lake Vanda, McMurdo Dry Valleys, Antarctica- Oligotrophic Lake LV.19.MP7.P2 | ecosystem: Environmental > Aquatic > Freshwater > Lake >...
GTCTTCCATCCCGCCGCCATCTTCGCACGGCATGTTGGACACCGTGAACGCGCCGCGAATAAAAACATAGGTGTTGACTAGCTGGTTGTTAATACACTCCGAATCAGTCATGACCCTCAGACATTCATCGCCCGTTACCGCATTGTCGTCGTCGAGGTCAAGGAAGTCTTTTTGCTGCCAATCCTCCAGCGATAGGTAGTTCACGTCGCCGGCCGCGATCTCCGTCACCACGCCCGCGCCAACGCTGGTGTCACGCCACGCCACGCCACGCCAGCGCGAGCCGACGGCCGCGTGCAGGGGAATCGCGCCGCTGAATGTCCGGTGAACGCCCGTGTCGAAATACTGCCGTTTGCGAATCCAATCCTTGCCACGCTCGTCGCGCCGTGCTTCAAGGAGCGCGACGTTGGTAATCTCCGCATCGCTTCGTAACGCGTTCAGGTCGTCCGACAGCAAAATGAACGTGCCAACCGCAAGCGTACCCGCGGCCGGCGCGACGGTGTAATCGTGGACGTAATAGGGAAGCGTGCCATCGGTGTACGGCTTCTTGACGCGATGCCGCACACGAATCTTTTCGGGGAACGCCGCCGTCCGCGTAATCAACGGGTAGATGTCGGCAATGGGCGAGTAAAAATTGAGCAACAGTCCCGCCGCCAAATCCGCCGTGCCGAGCCGCACGATCGTAAACGTGTTGGCAACGGGATCGTATTTGAGCGCGCATGCCAGCCTCGTCAAGACGTGATCGAACGCCCACAGTTTCGTTTCGCCCTGATACCAAAAGTTCTCCGGCGTGCCGTGCGGCGTGAACGTCACCGGTAGCGTCGGCGCGGTTCCGAGTGACGATGGCCAGAGGTCCGCGAGCAGTTGCGCCCACGTCCACGCGGTGCCTTCGTTTAGCGTCGTCGAAACGTATTGGGCGTCCGTGTCGAAGCGATAGTTGTACGCCTTGATGTGCGGCGTTCCGCGCTCCCATTCGAGCCAACGTCGGTCCGCGATTTCCACCATGTACAGCGTTTGTTCATCGCTGTCGAAGCCGGGGTGGACGGCCTCCAAATGGCCGGTCATCAGCACGGCCGGGAACTTCAGCGGCTGTTCGTCGCCACTCGGGTCCGTGATCGTGAGCGTGCGGAGCGTGTCCAGCCCTTCGCCGATCTTGAGCTTGTCGAGGTCACGCCGCAGCATGAGTAGCCAGCCGCGGCCGGGCGCGCCGCCGAGCGGGTTCGTGAACGAGTTCGCGCGGCCAGCGAACGGCGCGGGAATGCCAGCGTCCGCACACATGGTCGTGGCTTCACCGGCGTCGAACACGGGGTAGCGATCGAACGTAAATGACATTACGCGCCGCCCCCGCCCCCGCCGACGGCCGGCTTCATCCCCGCCAAATGGTCGATTCGCTGCTCTAGCATTTTGCGAATGGCCGGATCTTTTGCAGCCTCCAGGATTTTGCCACGATTTTTCACGACGTCCTGAATCTGAGCCTTAATGTCGGCATCGGTCAGCCCCGAATATACGTCCGCATGAGAGTTGATCTTGGGGTCGCGCAGGGTTTGAAGTTCGGTCACCTTTGGGCCCCACTTGTCTCCCTTCGGCTGTCCCTGCGCCCGGAACGCAAGCGCCCCGCCGTTGTCGATGCGGTGGGGGACGTCATCCGCTACTAGGATGTTGTCTCGGTCCTGACCCAGCACGTCCCAATTGCCGAGCAGGGCATCCATGACGAACCCCTTGGAAATCTCGGCGTGCATCTTCTTTTTCTGAGCCACTCCGGCCGTCCGCTCCCACTCGTTCAGCGACTTGCCATTCGGCACGAACTCAGCAACCTTATGGTTGTCTTGAATAGATGAGTATGGGACTCCTATCCCCATCGCTCGATAGAGTTCGTCGGCCTGGACTTCGCTTTCGATGTGTCCCTGGGACGTGTTGCCGCTGGACTTTACTACCCATTTGCTGCCCCCCGCGTCCTCCATCAACTTCGGCTGCGTGCTGCCGGGAAGGTCTTTGATGTGCTTCATCCCCGCCATCCCCTTTCCCTTGGGGGCTGGCGAGTCATCGTCCTCGATCATGCGTCGCCGCTGGTGTTGACTACGCACGTCGAGAATTCTCTGCTTGATCGCGGCCGCGATTGTGGCTTGGGATTTCGTTTTCGTCCCGACAATTTCCATGCTTTCGGCCATCGCAACGAGGTCGTCTTTGGATTTGCCGATCGTCGCGGTGTCGATGTCGCGCATGAGTTCGTTGTGCGGGATGGCTGCCTCGCGATCCGCAATGGCCCGCCGGTAGATGGCGTTGGCAGCATCGGCGGACGTGCCAGCGGCCGGCGTTGCGGATGGCTTCGCGTCCCCCACCTCGCCGGCGGGCACGCGCTGCGGCGTCACGGCCTGGACCGAGGCGGACGTGCCAGCAGCCGCGGGCTGCTCTTGAGCGGGCGCGGGCGCGGCGGGCGCGGGCGCGGCGGGCGCGGGCGCGGGCGCGGCGGGCGCGGCGGGCGCGGGCGCTTTTCGTTGCTCGCCGCCGATTTGCTTGATGGCGTCATCGTGCGTGTATCCCACCCAGCCACCGAATGTCCCTCTCTTCACCCAACCCTTGCCGGCTAGGAGTCGCTTGCCATTCGCCCAGGTGTCGAACCTGTTTTTGATGAAGCCGTGACGCAATGGGTCGATGGGGGCGTTCGGCTGATTTTTGATGGAGCCGTGACGCGATGGGTCGATGGGGGCGTTCGGCTGATTTTGGAGTGACTCGCCCCAGGCGAACGGTTCCTGCGGCTTGTCGCTTAGTTCCGGCGGCGCAACACCGATTGCGCCGGCTCCCTTCTGGATGTCGCCGCCCGCGGTCGCGCCTAGCATCTCAAATTTCTTAGCCAACACCGCTGCGTTCCAATGATCGATTGCGGTGTCACTGAGCATTCCGCGAATCTTGGAATCCGACGCGGTGTTGAGACGGTGAATTCGCCCGACGGCCTGCGCCATGTCGTTTGCGGTGAATGGCGGGGTCATCATGATGAGCGTGCGCGGCCGGTCTCCGGTGGTGTCGTCCAGGTTGATGCCCGTACCGCCGCTCTGAATGGTCGCAATCATCACCTTAGACCGATTTGCCTGGAACGCCTCCATCGTCTTCTTCTTCGCGGCCGGCGTCGTCGAAGCCGCGCCGCCATGAAGCTCGCCGATGTCGGCTTCCGCGATCCCCGCTTCCATCAACGCCCGCTTGAGTGCCTTCGCGGTTCCTTCCGACGTGTGGCCGGTAGCCGCGAGTGCTTTGTCGGCATCATCGCTTTCCTCGTCGGCATCGCCGATGTCATTCACACGACCGAGAAACAACACGGGAGAACGGCCAGCAGCGAGTTCTTCTTGGATCGAGCTGACTGCCGCCGGAATTTTCATCGGTTCTTGATGAAGACGCGCGGCCATGAGAGCAACGGCTTTGTTTCCGGTTTTTGCGAAAACGTCATCGTGGACCTTTTGGATTTCGACGTGCTGATCGTCGCTCAGCGCCGTGTGATCAGTCTGAAATCCGACACCATCCATCGACAACTCTCGCTTGACCATCAGCCCGTCCTTGGTCATCTGATCAAACAGGCCGGTCATGCGGCGAGCGCATTCTTTGTAACCGACCTTCGGATCGACTTTCCAGACCGTGATCGTCTTACCACCGTGGATGCGCTGTTCGGTCAGCTTCATGCCGAGTTTTTCGTAGGTTTGCGTGGTCCCGGCGTTGCCGAACACGCCCGCCCTCGCGAGATGGGCGATGTGCAACGGCTTGTCGCCAGGGGTCGCTGTGGCGTACATGACGCCGCCGGCCTTGTCCGATGCGTCCTTGCCGTGCTTGAACCGCGCGCTGGATCGGTTCTTCATCGCGTGCGATTCGTCGAAGATGATGATTGTGTCTTTGTCGATGTGATCTTTGATTTTGCCGAGTTCGTTGTACGAGGTGACGTTCACGACGCCGCTCGCCAGCGGCGCGCCGCCCTTCACCAGCTTTGTTCCAACGCCCATTTTCTCGCCGTCCGCAGCCCAAGAGCCGGTCATCGTCCCCTTGGTCCAATCGGGCTTGATGACTTCGGCGGGCGCAACGACGATGACTTTTTTGCCTTTGTCAAGGAACGCTTGAGCCGTGCCGAGCATCTGCCGCGTCTTGCCGACGCCGGTTCCGTCCGCGAGCAAGAACCCGCCGTGGTTGGAAATAGCCTCAACGGCCAGTGCGACCCCTTGCTGCTGAGCGTCGTTCAGATGCGGCTTCAAAGCCGCTGGAACCAATCCGGTATTTCCGGCTTTGGTGAACTCGGATCGGACGGTGATGACACGCGGTCCAGCGGGTCTAGCCCCTCGCTGTCCAGCATCTCTACCATCGCTCCCGCCGTCAAGTCGTCCATCGACGGGCTTGGCTCCTCCGGCCCGGTTGTCTGATTCGAGTTTGTCTGGTCTGGCATTCGTCGGCTCCTCTGGTTTGGCAACCTGCTCTCCATTAACCCAATGATGGCCGTTCGCGTCAACCCCCGTAAACCCAGGCGATGGTGGTTTCGGAGTATCAGCAATTGCCGGGTTGTCGCCGGCCGTCGCTTGCTCTGGCTGCTCAGCCGTCGCCTCATCCTTCGCGGGCACGCGCTGCGGCGTCACGGCCTGGACCGAGGCGGACGTGCCAGCAGCCGGCGCGGCTGAATCGGGCGACACTTGCTCCATTTGATACGTCGTCACCGGCTTACCATCGACCATCCGCTGGCCCTTGCCGACGACGCGGAATTGTCCGTCGCGCGGCATCAAAAACTCTTTCTCGCCGACGTGCTGCTCGCCGCCGAGCGACTCCATATAGATGCCGTGTCTCGCGTTGATAATCTCGATGACGACGCCGTTCGACTTTTTGCCGTGGCCGGACGCGAACTCGTCAGCCTTCGCGGGATCGATCGTCGTCGAAACGTAGCCAGCGTCCGTGATTGGTTGGCCGGACGCCAGCGCGGACTCGTACCGTGCGACGGCCGCGGCGTGCTTGTCTGGGGAGTCGAACGATAGCCCGCGAAAAGTCTTGATCGGCTGTTCTAGCGGCTGAGCCGCCTGGAACGCCTCGTCAACGCCACGAATGACGCTTAGCGAGTCGCGGTCGGTCGGCGGCTTCCCTGATCGGAGCGCTGCGTTCAAGTCGTCCGATATGCCGGATCGATAGTCTTCCAGTGCGCCTTTGGCGGCCACTGTATACGTTTGACGCGAGGCGTGCGCGACAAGCGCCTTTTCGGTATCGGCGAACGTGCCCGCGGCCTCTGGCTGCTCAGTCGTCGCCTCATCCTTCGCGGCCTCTGGCTGCTCTTGAGCGGGCGCGGCGGGCGTGCCCGCGGCCTCTGGCTGCTCAGTCGTCGCCTCATCCTTCGCGGGCACCAGTTCGCTCGCTGGTGGCTCAGATTCGATCATTCGCTGTGCGGCTTCCCGTTCATCATTCGCCTTGCCGCGTTGCGTGTATTCCTCAACGTACTTGCCCGCGTATTCCCGAATCGCCTTGACCAGCCCCTCCTTGAGTTGTCCGCCGCCCACCTTGCGACCGCCCATCCACGAGCGCACGGATCGCAGTTGGGGCATCGTCAGCGACGGCAGTTTGTCGGCCATTTCCGCAATGTGTTCCTCGGTCACGTCCTCATAGTCGCGGATACGCGCGAGATGGCCGCGGGCAATCTTATGATCATCGGCTCGGCGAATTCGGTGACCCGGCTCGCTTGTCTGGTAGCGGTACTTTTTCGTTGCCGAGTTGTACCATCGCTTCGTGCCGCCCGTCGTCGTGCCTCGCTGCTCCCATGAAAGCCACGTCGCGCCCTCGATCGACAGGCTCAGATTTTGCGTTCCCGCTTTCGCCTTCGCGAGCGCCGCCCTCAAGTCCTCGATTCCCGCGTCGGTGCTGAGTTCGTGCATCGCGTCCAGCGTCGCCTGGGCCTGCGCGGCGTCGCCCGCTTCTTTCGCTTCCGTCGCGGCGTCCACCATCGCGGCCATCAAATGCCAGCGGAGTTCCGCGTCGGAAATGTCGCCGGCTGGCGGTTCCTTCGTCTCGTCGCCGCTGATCGTGATGTTTCCCGCCGGTGCGTTGGCGAGTTGCACCAAGTCCTCGACGATGCCGCCGGGCGGCAACGGCCTCAAGTATTCGCTGACCAACAGATGGAACTTCAGCCGTCGCGCGAGGTTGGCCCGACTCGCGGCGTTGATCGAAAGGTTCAGTGTCGTGTAAGCCGTCAGGTCCGCGTGAATCGTGGCCGCGAGCGCACCGGCTTTTTTGGGCTGCTGACGAATTTCGCGGGCGCGAACATGCGCCAAGTCTTCCACGGCAGATAGAAGACGAACGCGGGCAAAGTGTTTGAGTTGCAGCATTAGGATTGCTCGTCTTTCGCGGCCTGCTCGCCGTCATCGCCGTCATCGCCGTCATCGCCGTCATCGCCGTCATCCAGCAACTGAAGCGCGGCCTCCCACACGCTGCGGAGGTACGGGTCGGGGATTGCCGACTCGTCCGGTACGCGGTAGTAATCCACGTCCAATTCGCCTTCGTTCAGGTCCGGCGCGTATAGCTCAGCTTCGCTCAACGGGCGTTTGCTAGGTTGGCTTGCCATGACTTGAATATCTCTGGATGGATGTATGTGTTGCGCGCCTCGGTCGGCTGGTTGTTCAACACTTGACTGACTTCGGTACTCATGGCGAGAATAGCTTTGGCGATTGCCTTGGCGTCATTTTTCTTGTTGCCGGAAAGCGGCGGCGGCGGCCCCTTGAAGTTGGCGACGGCCTGCCTTCCGAGCTGGTGCGCTTTGAGCGTGCGCAGGTCTTTGATTTTTATGTCATCGGATCCGCCCGCGCCGACCGCTGCGGCTTTTAGCACGACACCCGCGTCGTTGCCCGTTGCTTTCTCGAAAATAAACGCTTTGCCGCTCTTGCCGCCCATCGCTGCTTTCAGAAACGCCACGTTGGCAGGATCGCGCACGATCGACTTGTTATGGACGCCTTCCTTGCCGATGAAATCGAGATGCACTTTGTTGCCAACGAGTTTCAGATGGCGCGCTTGCAATGACGAAATGCCGAAGTGGCCGTGTTTGATCGACTCGTTGCTGTCCGTCGGACGCAAGCCCGTTTCGCGAATAACCGACGCGATCGCCGCTGCCTCTCGCTGTCGTTGCGGCAGCGACACGTCGCCCATTTGCGCGTTGAGTGTTCCGGCGATTTTGCCGATGTATGGCTCAATCGCCTTGACTCGCTCGTGTTTCTCGGCGGCGTTGCGATCGTGAAACGCCTTCGTGTAGCGATACTGGCTCGACAGTCGGCCGCTGTCCGTCCCTTTTTGCGTCCACCACATAAGCGCTTCAAATTTCAATGAGTCGGCCCCGCGAGAAAGGTCCGCAAACTCAATCTCCGATAGCGGCACGTCGGCAGGCGGGAACGATCCTTTCATGCCGAATTCCATGAGTTTTGCTTTCGTCGCATCGTCCATCTGCGAACCGGGAGCGGCTTTGGGGGGACGCTTGGCCTTGCTTGTTTTCGTGGTTTTTTTGCCGCTTTTCGCCTTAATATCGCCCGGCGGATCGTCAGAGCGTGCCGCTTCGATCTCCGCCTTCTCGCCATCCGATGGCCCGGCGATATGCACGCCTTCCCGGTAGTACATTTTCCGACCGATAGAGTCTTCCTTGACGCCCGTGAACGACAGTTGCGCGTTGCCGGTCGCCTTTGCCTTCTCTTCGACCCGCTTGCGGATGGCCGCCGACAACTCGGCATTGTCCGTCGTTGGTGCCGGCAGGCCAAGCCCGTCGTACACCGCGGCGATCAGTGCCGCCGCGTGTTCAGCCGCGGCGGCGAAGTCCGGCTCGGCGGTTTTCAACGCCAATTGAATGCCAAGTTTGTTGAGCGCCCGGCTGAAGATATGCGACACGACCACCATTGCCGTATTCGCGCCGATGCCAAGATGTTGGCTGATTGGGTCGTAATCCTTCGCCATCTTGATTGACAGCCAGTCCTCGGCCGTGTCGATGATGTCGGGCGCGAGCAGCGTCGCTTTGGTCATGATCGTGTTGATGACGTTCGTGGTCTTGACCGCCACGTTGGCGGCGAACCGCTTGATGCTCTCCATCGTGTCGCCCGTGCGTGCATCCTTGGGCAGCCGGGCGGCGATGTCGTTGAAGTCGATGTCGTCGAGCCCGTTGGGATTCGAGTCGTCCGAATCATCGCTTTGCGCCGCTTCGATCTCCGCCTTCTCGCTATCACTCGGCCCGGCGATATGCACGCCTTCCCGGTAGTACATTTTCCGACCGATAGAGTCTTCCTTGACGCCCGTGAACGACAGTTGCGCGTTGCCAGTCAACCACTGGAATTCCTCCGCGCCTTCCGGCTCGCCTAGCGCCAGTCGATGCCAGCCCGGCGGCAAGTCGAAGTCGGGGTGAGGAACCCAGGACGGTACGGCTGGCTCGATGCCGGTACGGAGCCACTCCTGCGCCTCCGCAATGCCCAGGTCGGCGGCTTGCTTGAGTGTCAATGGCGTCCAGGCACATCGGCAGGAATATCCCCAGGGAGGCCGGAACTTCATCCACACCGGATCATCGCGCCGGTACACGTTAGTTCCGGCGATGCCGGACTTCTCCATTGCGCGATGTTCCGGCCGCGAGCGATCGTCGTGGGTCGAATCATACTGCGCGTACGGGAAGCCATCGCCCACGCCCGGCTGATCCAGCACGGCCTCCAACCCGTTGCTGTAGGCATTCATCACGTTCGTGCGGAATACGGTTTCGACGTGGGCCGGCGACAGGTGCGACGCGCCGCCGTCCAGTGCCGTGTCAAGTTGCTTCGCGAAGTCTCGTTGCGTTGTGCCGTCCGTCACGGCAGCCACAATCAAGTCTCGCGCACTCGCAACCGCACTGTCGTCGTGTAAATTCGCGACCGTGAAGGATCGCGCACTCTCCGCGGATTCGAGTTGATCGAAGTGCGGGCGGGTGAAAATGCGACGTTCTTCAAGGTCGCGCGCCGCCTCCTCGATGACCGGCAACGTGACGCCCGGCCCATGATCGTCCGACATGGGCGGCAAGCCCCACGGGCGATCGGGCGGGGGCGACATACTGTTCGATCCCGGCGGCGTGATGAAGTTGCCGCCGCGCCTCGCGCCCACGAACGCGGCCGCAACCCGGACATCACGAAGGATGCGCCCGAATTTCGGCCCGTAGCGGCGCAGCACGACCGAGACAGCGTCGGCCCAAAGGATCGCCGGTCGCCCGTGGATAGCGGCCTGAATCTCACGCCGGGCTTGCCGTGACAGCGTCGCGGCGGTTCGCGTCGCGGCCTTGACGATCTCGGCCAAAATCATCTCTTCGTAGCTGGTCGTTTCCGCTGGTGTCAGCGGGGCCGCGATCACGACGGTGCCGATCGGTTCCGGCGTCTTGAGTTGCTGCGCCCCGGCGTCCGGCTCTCCCCCGAAGATTGCCCCCAGGCCGCCGTCGTCGGATTCGCCGCCTTGCTGTGGCTCACCAGCGCCTTCCTCCTTCGCGGCCCCGCCCTGCCCATCAACTTGTTGCTGCTGGGATGCCAGCAGCGGCGCAACTTCAATTTCAAACCATGCGTCCTTGCCGTAATTCCAGTGAATCAGCCCATCGAGCCAGTGAAGACGGCACGCCTTGACCTGGGACTCCGCGTGATGTTGTTGACCGAGGTAGAAGACCTCTTTGGGAACCGCCCTGCCGCTGTAGCCGCTACCCGTGTCGGATGCCTCGCGGATTTCCGGCGGCACGCCGATTCCAAAACTGATTTCGTCCGTGAGATTTTTTTTGCCTTCGAGCAACCCACTGACATTGATTTCGGCATGTAGTTGTTCGATGGACCACTTCGGTTGACCGTTCCCTTCCCAGGCTTCGCTCGACATGCCGATCGACGCGCCGGCCTTGAGCGATTCCGCCATTTCACGCGCTTTGTCGAGGTAGTCTTGCCGGGCCGCGCCGGCCGGTTGCCGCAACGCCTTCTCGCTGCCCGGCGGTGCCTTCACGACGTAGCCGCCGTAAGCATAGCGATAAAGCCCGCCGTCCAAAACTTCGTCCAAGCCGTCCGGATAGGAGAGTCGTCGCCACGGACGCCACGCGGCGAGCAGTTGCGATTCACCATACCAGCGGGAGTTGCGGGAGTTGTGGCAATACCAAAACGCCTTGCCCGGCCTTGATGGCGTGCCGGACCAAAGATCGGCCGACATGGAATCGTCAGGTGCCCCATCGCCAAGCGGCTTCGATGATCGCACGCGAATGCCAACGAAGCGATTTCGTTTGACCAATACCTTGGCGTCCGCGGGGTGGAATACCGTCATGTCCTTGTAGACCATTCGCCCGCGTTCGTTTGCGAACGTGACCTCGCCTCCGCAATGGCCGTAACTGTAGGCCGAATCCTGCACGGCGCGAAGCGACCGCGACCAGTAGCGTCGAATCTGATCGCCGACGAATTCCGCGATCTCTGGACTCGATGCCTTGATTTTGAATTTCGCGGGCCAGATGCCGCCCATGTAGATGTTGAGGCAATCGCGAACGTGCGGATGACGGCGCATGGCCTCGATGTCACGCACGAATTCCCAATAGGGCGGCATTCCGCCATCAATCCAAAAAGACCGAACCGGGAGTTGCGGCTCGTAGCCGATGCTCATCGGCTCGCCGGTGAGTTGGGCTTCGACGCCGGCGGACGTGCGCGGAATTACCGGGCCTTTATCGGCCCCGTCGCCCGCCAAGTGCCCCCCCATGCCGGTCGAGATTTGCTGAAACACAATCGCCCCCTCGGTTCATGGAGCGATTGTGCCACAGTCAGGGGTGGGGGGGGGTTACTCGTCGTAGCGATTTCGGATCGCGTCCGCTCGCCAGTGATCCGCCCGTGCCTCATCGCCGAACGCCATCATCGCAAGTTGATAGACCGATTCGGGATCGAGGCCGCGGATGCCGGCTTCGAGTCGCCGCCGGGCCATGATGCCGGGCCGTGCGAGTTCCAACGCGGCCTTTCGGCCGGACGACAGATCGAATACCGGGAAGCCGTAGAAGTGACTCAGTTCGGCGGCGTCGAAGGTGTTTCGCCCGACGGCCCTTTTTTTTTCCAGCCGTCGATCAAGGCCGAGACCTGCTCGCCGACGAGCGACATGCCGCGAATCGTCAGCGGCGGGAGATCGAACTGCGTCAGGTAGTTGTTGAATTTCACGAGTGTCGCGTCGTCGGTTTCGCTATTTCGCGTGGCCGCGACCAGTGCGGCCCAGAGGTCCGTCGCCTCGATGTTGGCCGTCTGATCGAGGATGCACAGCTCGACTAGCCCTTCGGTGCCGTCGATGCAGATTAGCGTCGCCATGAATGATCTCTGCGGGGGATGGGATTTACACGGGACATTGTGCCACGAGCCGGGACGGGCGGGGGCGAGGGCTTGCACGCCAGCACGCTCGGCGTACATTGACGGCACCCCTTCGGAGTGCCAGCCATGCGGTTCATGCAACGCTCGCGGTTTCTTGCGGTCGTGGTTGCGGTCGTGTCGGCGGGATGCTGGACCGGCTTGCCCAGGAGCAACGGCGACAACAGCGAAAAAAAGCACACGGTGACGGGAACAATCGAGGTAATGTCATTCGATGACCTCGACTTCACTTTTTGCAAAATCGATACAACCAAGCCGCTCATTGTCCTGAGAACAAAGATCGGCAAGGAATTCGTCGATGTAGTGTGCGCTTTTCCCAAGCAGCATCGACGCGACATGAATTGGTACTACGAACTCGCATTACTGCCCGAACCTGTCACCATCACGGTCCAAGGGGTTGGCGAAATCCCGGCCGCGGTAATTAGCCTGCGCGAGTGCAAGCTAATATCGATCAAACCCAAATAACGATCAATAACTCGCCCCAGCCCCAGTCCCAGCAGACCCAGCAGACCCAGCAGCCGCGCCGTCAACCTGCACGGCCAATGTCGCGTCATTTGTCGGTGCTGTCGGCGTGTTCGGCGGGCCGAACGAGGCCGGCAAATCCGCCAGAGCGAACCGCTGGCGGAACACCGCGCCATAGATTGGAACACCGTAGTTTCCGATCATGCCGAACGAAAAGTATTCGTGTCCGACCCGGTTCATCGGGATCGCGGCCAAACCGCCGACGCGCTGCAACTGCGGCGCGGCCGGCTCGTAACACACCCGTACAATTTGGCCGATCAGCGTGACATACACTTGCGGGACGCGCGATTGCTGAAACGCGGCCTTCGCGCCTTTCGCTGCCGCCACGCCGGACTTCGACATGAGCGCTTTCACGTCGAGGCCGTTGCTGCCGCCGAAGCTCTCCTGAGCCCATTCTTGACCGAGCGATGCGCCGCCGGTTGGCTTCGGCGTGCCGGGCTTCTTTTGCGGCAAGCTCTGATGTTTGGTTACGCCGCTATCGACCTCGACCGACACTTGCATATCGTATTGCAAATAACTCAAATGCACCGGTGGGCACTCGACATCGAGAATGACCTGGATAGTTCCCGGATGTCCAGGACGAACCGTTTTCGCCGTCATGTTCAATCGCCCAACTGGCCCGTCGCATAGATCGACGATTAGATCATCGTCCCGGCGAATCCTGGTCCCCGCCGGCCCGCGCGGGATGTATATCGCCTTCATCGACGCGGCCCATCGCGCATGATCGTGGCCGGGCAACGCACGCCACATCGTGTTGCTCATCAAGGTCGGAAAACTGCTGGCCGTCGTCCAGGAATAGGTAAAGTCGGCGGTACGGTCGGCGGCGCTCTCGCGTGCTGAAAAGCCGGTTCCGACGAAGGCGACACCTTTCTTTCCGAAGACGCTCGACGCTTTCTTGATGGCATCGATTCGGTCGTTGACGGCGGCCGTGAAATAAGTCATGGCCAAGCGCGGGTCAACGTGACGGGCCATTTCATACTGGCCCGTGAAAGTTCCACTCCATCTAATAAAACCTTTGGTCACTTGTTGATGATGATCGAACGAAAATTTGATGACACCCGGCGGCCTTGGCGTGAGGATTTCGACATCGGTGAATGAAAAGTCCAGCCGAACCTTGTCCTCGGAGATGTTCCGCGATTCGTTTTGCCGCTCGTACCCCAACGGCAGCTTGGGAACCACCCGCTCGAAAAGAAAATCGACAGTATGCAAAAGTTCATGGGATGGCGGGTTGGCGCGTCGCCCGCCGATGGACAGATGCCCATTGATGACACGCCGCTCCAGACGGTCGGGACCGAGTTGAAAGTCGACTGTCCAGCCAAATTCTTGCGGGCGCTCGTAGGGGTAATCGTTACAATCGGAAAACAGGAACTCGATCTCCCAGCCCACTTCGGCGGCGATGGTCCCGTGTGGAATCCACTTCGTGATTTTGCTCCACGGGCCGAAGTCGAGCGCGCCGGTTTGCTGAGTTTGATTGACGTGCATATCGCCAAAACCAAGCCCCACTAGCGTGAAAATCCCGGCGTTGCGCGTAAGCCGCGCGCGAATGTCTTCCAGTTCCAGTCCCTGGTCTTGCTGAAGTGTGTGTGCCACGAAGAAATTCCAGGCGAATCGGTAGCGATTTGCAATGTTCGTGCGGCCGTCCTTGGATTTTTCGGGGGTTACGCTGCAATGAACGAGTCGGCTTTCAGTGGGGAGCGTTACTCCGTTGTAGCTGACTTCATGGGCGATCGGCAGCGACATCTTATCAGTTCCTTTTTAGAATCGGAATTTCAATTCTGGGCGGGAACATCTTTTCGGGCGCGTTGACCATGATCGGCTGAACGGCGTTCTTTCGCATGTCGTCCAAGAACTTATCCCACGGAAGGCTACCAAATTCTTTTTCGTCTTTAAGTTCGCGCCAGGCTTTTTTGAACTCGGCAACGACACGCTTGATGGTATTTCCGATTTTTAGCAACTTCCCGCTCGAAATGGCTAGGGCCACACCTATGATAACTTCGCTAAGCGAAGTTAGAATAAGTTTGATTTCAAGCAACGAACCGACAATGTTCGAGACTTTCTCCAAAAGGATCGCGCCCTTCTCGATCATGAATTTCTTCATCGGCTCCAACAACTTGCGGAGATTGTCGTCGGCTTTGCTCTGCGCCTCGGTCATGCGGGCCAGTGCCGGCCCGAGCGCTTCCGCTTCGCGGATGTCGCCCATCATCGAGCGCACGTCCGCCATCGCCCCCGCCCCGGCGAGGTTCGCGTTGTAGGCCGACAACTCTTTCCCGCGTTCGATCGCAGCGCGAGTGAACGACGAAAACGCATCGATGGCTTTCAGCCCCACGTCGCCTAACAACCCTAACATCTCACCGACGATCGGAATTTCTTTTGAGAGTTCGACCATGCCGCCGGCGACTTGACGTACAGCGCCACTGTTGTCGCCGCTCATGGCCTTTGACGCGACTTGACCACCGAATTCAAGCATCTTGCCGCCAGCTTGAATGCCGCCGACGATCTTAGCCTTTATCATCTGTGCGGCGAGGACAAGCGGTGCCGCCGGCCCGGCCGCCGCCGCGGCACCCAACGCCCCGGCGGCACCCGCCCCGGCGGCACCTGCTGCCCCGCCAGCACCTGCTGCCCCGGCGGCACCCGTGAGCATCCCCATCAGGCCAGTTCCACCGCCCGCGATGTTGTCACCGATGCTTTTGAGAAGCTGGGGCGCACCCGGTGCAGGCACCCCCGTTCCCCTGCCCGACTGGTTGATCGGCGTGGCCGTGAGGGGCGGCGGCCCGACGGGCGTGCCCGTGGTTGGTGCCGTGAGGGGCGGCGGCCCGACGGGCGTGCCCGTGGTTGGTGCCGTGAGGGGCGGCGGCCCGACGGGCGTGCCCGTGGTTGGTGCCGCGCCGTTCGCGCCCGTCAACTCGATGCGGAAAATTGCGTTTGCCATAATGGATCGCGTCGGCGGTTACGTCACCGAGAAGTGACGGATTCCAGTCGAAGAATACGGCAACAGCCGAAACCGAAGCGGGATCGTGCGATGGTTGGGGCCGAGTGTCCAACGCGCGTCGAAGTTCTCGTGAATGATCGCGTAGCTCGCGGTCAGACTCGCGGGCGCGGAGGCGGCCGGAGTGCCCGCTGTCGCGCTCAGAATCAGGACGCCGGCCCGATCGCTCGACAACATGCCGATGGTGCCGAGCACCGATCCGCCCGCGCCGGTAACTGGCAGCCCGGTAGTTTGAAACGGCGACAGTGCCCGCAGCACTTGCACAAGCCATTCAATCGGCTCGAAATCGATCGTGGCATTCGTGCCCTGAAAGATTTGTTCGATCAACGTCCGACCATAGGCGTCGGACTCGTCGATATTTTGCAGCGTGTGCTGCAAGCCGATATTGTATCCTTGTTTCGTGAGGCCGAGCGTAACCGGCGATCCGCCGGGATGCGTGTAGGTTCCCGTGTACGAGCCAGCGATAAATGCCCCGAGTGCCATCTTTTATCTCCCGATTGCCCGAACTCGTTGAATCAATTCCGCGAGCGCGATTTGCAAATCAAGGTCGAAACTGAACGACAATCCCATCAAGTCACCCCACACGTCCCGCTGCGTGCCGAGTGTGTTGGCAACGCAGGGTCGGTGCTTCCGACCCTCGCCCGCCTTGCCGCAAGCCCAATGCAAAAACGCGATCCGCTGCCGCTCGTCGAGGACGCCGAGCAAACGGAAAATATCCTTTTTCTCGTCGCGTTCCAGGAGTTCGATTTGTTCCAACGACACTCGTTGGCCCTCGCATCAACAGCGTTTTCAGCCCACGACCAGCGGCGTCTTTCGGACAGCGCCGGGCTTCTCGGTCGAGACTCCGCGTTCGTGCAGCTTCGCGACACACAGCTCACATGACGCGGCCCACGGCTCGCCGCTGACCACCACGTCGCCAAGCCGCATCGCTGGGTAGCAAATCGCAGCGAACCGCGTGGCATGGTCAGGCGCGACAGCGCCCATGTTCGCCAAGTCGGCGTTGTCCCGCGCGTTCGAGACAATCGGCCCGTTCGCAATCGGCTCGATGAAATGCACCGTGACTTCTCCCGCCATGCTGAACCCCTTTTACCGAACGCTACCGAGTAGTTGCAACCGCTTCGCGCCGCCAAACTGGATTGTCAGCACCGCGGCTGATAGTTCGTCCGGGTCGCCCTGATACCACGAGCCATCCATGATTACCGGCTCGCCGTTGTCCGACCGATACCGCAGTGGTTCGAGAAACCCGTTGGCGACTAATTCGCCGACCGCTTGATCGATTTTCGTGTTCGCGGCGGCCATCAATTCCCACTGTTGGTTTTGCATCCGGGCAATGATCGCATCCGCCCGATCGTCCAACCCCATCTGAGCCTGTTCCAACACGTCGCTACCAATGCGGTCGAACGGCATGTCGATTCGCAGACTCAGCGTGATATGTGCCGCGTATTCACGATGGCAATGCGTATCCGACCCTTGTGACCGCGACCCAGCGTGGATGCTCACGAACATCTTGCCAGCACGAGGGGGGGGCTTGCCACCCGGCGTCACATCGCAGTCGGCGGTTTTGAGGCCGAGGCCGTTCGGATTGGGCGCGCGAAAGTCGTCGCGGATTGCCAACAGATAGGCGCGAAAACTCACGATCTCCTCCCGCGCAGCAGCAGCGCCGCGAGCAATCGTTGCAAGCCCTGTTGGATCTCTGATTCCACAAGCGACTTCCACGGCGGCGGCCACGCGGCCCAATCGGCCCAGAGTTGTCGTCGAGGGATCCGCGACGTGCCGTAATGGTGTGCGCCGCCGTAAACGACGTTGGTTCCCACGTCCACGAATCCAGGCCGGATGTTGAAAATTTGGCCGGCCTGCGAGGGTGGCTGAGCAACGCCGGGCGGCACTCCCGGCGTTGATGCTTGCGCCCCTGGTCCCGCGAGAACGGGGCTAAGACTCATCAGCAGCCGGCCGGTGTCGCGCAGGATTTCCAGGGTGGGATTGAATACCTTCCCGGCCCGCGCCTTCGCGCGTTCGAGTTTCTTTTGCCCGCGGCCGGTTCTCGCGACGGTCGCACGCGCCTCTTCGAGTTCCCGCCGGGCTTGTCGCTCCGTCGGCAATTTGGCTTTGCGAAGTCGCGAGCGAACCGTCGAGGCGGCAAGCGGCTTCCAACGTATCCCGGCGGCGTCCGTGCCGCCGCGAGCTTTGATGATGAACGAGGTGCGAATGATCGACAGCGCGACGAGGCCCAGGCGGATGTAGAGTCGCCGCACTTCGCCGGTCGGGTCGGGGGCGCGGCCGGTGAGCATCAGGGGGAGTAGCTGGATCATCTTCAGGAGTTCGGAAGGCGGTCCCTTCCAAGCCGCGGTTACGTTGCCCATGCTTGATCCTCCAAGGTCACGGTGCCGTAGACCAGGCGAGCTTCACTACCACTGTTTGTTCGCCAAATGTCGTAATCGTATGCGTTTTTGGCGATTGAACTGGTTTGCGCTTTCGTGAGTGAGACGGTGAATACGCCGCCGGCTGCGTTGGTGATGACTCCGCTGACGGTGATGAGCGCGGAACTGCCGATCTTGCGCAGCGTGAAGGTGAACGTCCAACCCGTGATGTTAGTCGTCGGATTCATCGTGACGGTCAGCACCGGCGCTTCGTGCCGCGCGAATCGGATATTGATTGGCGTGGTGGCCATTTTACAACGCCCCCGTGATCGTGATTGCAGTGGTGTTGACGCCCGTGATCGTGATTGCAGTGGTGTTGACGCCTGGGATAGCCATCGCGGCCGTATCGCGGCCGACCAGCGTGATCGTGAGCGGCGTGGGGGCGGCACCCGGGGTCGATGCCGCGGCCAGGGGGGACGACGCGACCGCCGCCACGGCGTCGAGCAACGCGGCCAGGGCCGTCACGAGGGCGTTCGCCGCGACCGCGACCGCCACGGGGTCCGGGGCCGTGAACGACCCGCTCGCCGCCGTCGCTTCCGGCACCGACGCCGCCGCGCCCGTCGGCGACACTTCGGCCGCGAGCGCGGCGGCGGGCGCCGCGAGCAAACTCGACGAAACGGCCGGGGGCAGGTCCGGGGCGAGCGCCGTGGAAAGGTTCGCGACCCCAGCGACCGCCGCGGCCGCCGCCACCGCCTGGGCGAGCGGGGACGATGCGTCGGGGACCGAGGACGCCGAGGCGACGGACGACATGCCGGCGGACAGCGCCGACGCCGGCGCGGCCACGGCCGACGCCGAGGTCGCTGGAGACGCCGCGTGGTCTAGCGCCGTCGTGACCGAAGGCGCGGACGAAGCGGCCGATACCGGGGAGACTTCCTCGAATCGGCCGGCCGCCGGAGCGACGACGCTCGCCGCCATTGCGACGGCACTTTGTTCCGCAGGAGCCAGGCCCGTTGAGGGAGCCGCGACGTCCGCCGCCGCGACGGTCGGACTCGGCGCGTTGGCCAGCGCGAGCGACTCGCCGATGACGGCCGCGGCGACGGCGACCGCCGCCAGCGCGTGGCTGATCGCGACGCTCGGGCCGGCGACGCTGGCCGCCATCGAGACGGCGTTGAGCGCGGCCGCGAGTGCCAGTGAGGGCGCGACGGCCGACGACGCGGCAACGACCGGCGCAGCGTTCTCGGTCGTGCCCCCGGCCGCGACGACTTGGCTCGCGCCGCTGAACGGGATCGTGCTGTAGGCCGCGCCACCGTACATCAGGTCACCACGTCACGATGACTGCGATACCGCTTGCCCCCGCGCCGCCCGCTGCTGACGCGCCGCCGTTCAGCCCGGCTCCGGCTCCACCACCACCGCCGCCGTAGATTCCGCCCGCGCCGCCCAATGCTCCACCGCCGGCGTTCGACCCACCACCACCACCGCCGCCGCCGGCACCGCCGTTGGGGATATTCGCGGTGACTTCGCCGCCCGCGCTGCCTGCCGTCCCCGTCGCGCCGCCAGCGCCGGCCGCGCCACCCCCAGCGTTGTCGTAGATC
>Ga0163148_10003118_pt1 | contig 18788 bp, 25 predicted proteins | sample OliLakLV19MP7P2_FD_148606 | JGI IMG/M metagenome (GOLD analysis project Ga0163148, IMG submission 148606) | Freshwater microbial mat bacterial communities from Lake Vanda, McMurdo Dry Valleys, Antarctica- Oligotrophic Lake LV.19.MP7.P2 | ecosystem: Environmental > Aquatic > Freshwater > Lake >...
CCTCAACCGACTTCCCGAACTGGCTTCACATGGTCCGGAACGCTGGCTTCACATGCGCCGGAACCGTGGCTTCACATGGTCCGGAATGGTGGCTTCTCATGAGCCGGAATATCCAGGCTGCGCCATCAACGACTGGACCTGTTTTGGCTATCAAGTTGCCCCTGTGTGCCGGAAGTGACGTTCTAAGTCGATTTGCGGCATGTCATCCAACGGGCCTTCGCCTAATGTGGGGTGAACTCGGGCTCGATTCCCTCCTCGTGAGCGACACGACGAGCACGGAATGTCTATTCACCGATGCCACGGAAACCGCATAGGTATGCGGTCTGTGGACCAATCGCGGTGACGGACTTTTCGTCCACACTTGAAGTATTTGGGGCTCGATTCCCTCTTCGCAAGCGACACGACGAGCACGGAATTTCTGTCCACCGATGCCACGGAAACCGCACCTGCATGTGGTCTTCAGTTCGGTGGTGCCAACGCAATTCTCGCCGACAGAGATGCTTCGGCAAGTCTGCAGTTAGACGCCTCAAAGCAGGGTGCGGTCGTGGTCTGCGCGAGTTCGTTTGTGCCGTTCTTGCCATCGAGCCGCTTAGTCTCTAGACCGAGGCCAGCGAAATCCTCATCGAAGAATTTGCGCGCTGCCAGAGGGCCGGCGGCGCATCCCGGTGTCGAGCCTGTAAGTGCCATCTGGCGATACCTCGACCACTGCATAGCGCCGCTCGTTCGAGGTTGGAAACGGGTGGGGTTGATCGGGGATGGAGTCCTGAGGAGGAGTCTGCGAAAAAACCGATGAACCTCGGCCGCATCACTGCGACGACCCGTGTTGGGCGGCTGAGACTCCGCGATCAATGGGAGCATAGCTGCGGGCGAATTGAGCTTGTTCATAAACCAGTGATGGCGTTATAGTTGACATGTGTCAACCAATAGACCTCAACGACTCTCTCCCCAGCGCCCTCGGGTGCCGTTGTCGCTTATCGCCGACAGACCTGAGCCGCGCGCGCTTGATCGGAGTCGAAACCCAAAGCGCTGTGCGCACGCACGTGTGTTCCTGAGCGCTACCCTCCCCTATCGCATCCTGTTTGGTGCCGATCTAGTAGCTGATCGCGAGCTGGCCGGCTGCGGGCATGTCGATGCACTCGTCTTGGACCAGACGCTGCCTATCGAAGTACTTGTGCGAGCTGAAGCCGGCGACCTCGATGGCCGCATCGACCTCGCATGTCTGTTGTTCGAGGCGGGTGTAACCCAGAGTGATATCGCAGACGTACTTCGCATCGACAAGACTGAAGTTACCCGCCTGCGCCAGATTGCGGCCGCGCCCATCATTCGCTCAGCCGTTCGCGCTGGTCAGATCAGCTTGGGCCATGCACGGGTGTTGGCACGCAAGTCCCCGACAGAACAGTCCGCAGGCGTCGCCAAGCTTGTAAAAAGCCCTGTCAGCGTTCGGGCATTTGAGTCTGACCACCACGGCCGATTCAACCAAGAGCAAAACCCCAACCCTGCTGATCCGGGTGAGGATCCTAACGTCGCGGCTTACAGAGACTGCGTGGCGGAGGCTCTCAGCGCACGGACCCAACTAACGACCCGGCGTGGGCGTTGGTCCCTCAGCCTGGGGTGGAGTCATCTTGCGGAGCTGCAGGGGATCCTTGAAGCACTGGGCCGCGGCAATGCCACCGGGCGTTCGAATCTACCAAACCGTCCTCGGTCAATCGTCATCGAGTGTGACTCTGACACCGAACTTGAGAGCCTCGTCGAGCATCTGTTGGCGAAGGAGTAGCTACTCGAGTCGTTCTTGCGTTTCCTTGCCCATGGCCACGTCACCTGCATCCTCGGATCGCCGCTTCCTGTGTGGGTGTGGGTCTGGCAGAACCTGCGCCCCATCTTCAGAGTTCGACGGACACGCACCTGATTTAGGCAAGACCCCTCTCCAATCAGGCTGGTCCCGAGTGTTGACGCTAAGCGGCGTTACGCTCGCTTTCTGCCCTGCCCTGCCCGCTCAGACTGAATTACCCACATAATTCCTGTGGCTATAAAAGCACTGTAAATCAATTACTTAGAGCCAATATCGCCGCGCATTCTAGTCACTAGAATGTACGCCGCACGCTGACGAAGTCGAGCATGGTGGCACCTGCGGTCCGGTCTCCAGAACCCCCGGCTTTCAGGCTGAGAAGCGGTTCACAACTGCGGTCATCTGCCCAACATGCCGGTAATTTAGCGAATAATTATTCGCGGAGAAAAGCATTCATAATCATAGTCTTAGAATGTGTTCTCGTCATAATTCTAGTGACTAGAATCTTCGTCACGCTTCGCCAACCGCCAACGGATCGCAGCTCGGATGACCGCGGACCGAACGCCTTCCTGGGTGACGTCCTGGCCACGGACGCGACGAAGCGCCAGTCCGAGGGCTGCCGCGCCCTCCTGCGACAAGCCAAAACTCTTCAGCCTGTCGAACTTGGGCCGCGACATCAGGTCCTCCCCTAGCCCCACCAACTCGAGCGCAGGATCGGCCGCCACCATGCCCACGATGGCCTCGTTGATCCACCGCGAACCGCCTCGAGGTCCGTAGGCGCTATCGCTCTGGAACGCCGACTGCAGTGCCTTCATGGTGGCACTGTCCATCATCACGCTGGTTCTCATAGGCGTTCCTCAAGCTCCTTGAGAAACGCTTGGAATGCCTTCGAGACGACCTTCTTGTCCGCCCAGTCGATATCCAACCGTCGGTCAGACCACACCGTTTCCATGATGTGGCGAATCACCTCCGGCCGATTGGTCGACCCGAGCTTATATGCACGCGGCGGACGACCGGCACCTCGCTGTGCGCGCGGCGCTTTCGCCCCAGCCACGCTGGCAGCGTCATCCGAATCGCCCGTGGCCGTCGTCAGGGACGCCAGCACCGTTGCGCGAACTGCAGAATCAGATTCTGCGCACAGCCTTGCAGCAGCGTCGAGATTGCGTAACAAACCACTTTCGATCGCATCGAGTACGTCGCGAGGACCCTTGAGCACCTGTAAGTAACGGAATGCTTGCGCCAGGGAGAGACCGGTGATGCTTGCCAGAGTTTCGGCCGATGTGCCCTCCCCGGCAGACCGTAACTCGGTGAGGACCTCGTTGATGTTGCGAATACGGAGCCAGAGACCCAGGTCCACACGTTGGGTGTTTTCCACAAGCTGAACCAACCGCAAGCGATCCGGGCGCTCGCTCAAAATCACGGCCGGAATCGAGGGCTTCCCGGCAATGGCCGATGCCAGCACGCGCCGCTCGCCGAATGCCACGCGATATTTCTCTCCCCGCCGATAGATACGAATGGGCTGCACGACGCCCTCGGCTCGAATGCTCGCTGCCAACCCGATCAGGCCATCCAATACTTCCCGATGTCGTTGCCAGCACGGATCGGCGGCCTGAAAATTGGACAGGACATCTTCAAGCCTGATTCCGAGCTGACGGGGGTTCTCGGGGTCCAGTTCGAGCTCAGTCAGCGGAACAACTTCTATGCGTGGCGCCTCGTCAGGTCCGAGCTGCGCCGCCAAGCTCCCGCCCAAACCGGTGGGGACTCCAAAACTCTTGCGCTTCATGACCGCATCCTCTCTTCAACCCATGCCATCACGGCCTCGGCCTCGGCGCGCGCTTCATTGCTTTCTGGCAGCGAGAACACGGATTTTGGCACTGCATCCGGATGGTCAGCCTCCGCGAAGCTTGAGCGAAGTCCCAGGCTGCACGGCGCGACGAGCGGTCCCAGTGTTTCGTCGTTGCGCATCGACTGAAAAATTCCAGCTTGCAAGTTCGTTTGACGCCTGAACTTGTTCGGCAGGATGCCAATGATCTTGATTTTCGCCGAGCGCGCGCGGTTCTCACGGCGCCAGAGAGCCAACATTCCCCGGAGCCCCTCAACCGACTGCGTTTCCATCTCGGATGGCATCAGGATATGCGTCGCGCTGCGCATCGCCGCCACAGCAAGGGGTCCTTTAGAAGGGGCTGTATCGAGTACCACTATGTCGAACGCCTCCCGCACATCGGGGAGCGCCATCCAGGTCGCGAGCCGGTCATGGACCTGTGCCTTGACGTCATCGGCGGTCACCAATTCAATCCGCCTGAGCTGCTCGCCATCACCAGGCAGAATCCACATGTTTTCGATTCGGGTGGGGTAGGGCGTTGCACCCTCTGAACCCACGAAGATCCCGGCCGAACTGCTCGACCCACTCCAGTCCCCATCTTCGACCGGGTCGTATTCCGGGTGAATCGGAGGAGCGATCCCATCGGCCGACATCGGATCCAGACGCATCGCCAAATACCGTTGGGACAAATTACATTGCGGGTCGAAGTCGATCAGGAGTACACGCCGGCCCGATCGGGCGAATCCTTCGGCCAACAGCCGGGAAACGGTTGTTTTGCCGGTTCCGCCCTTGTTTTGACAGACGCTGACTACCTCCATACACTCATCTCCATGCGACATGCACAACCTATGCATAACGCGCACTATATAGGCTATGCACAACGGATGTAGCTGCACTGGGCCAACCATGAACGAAACCGCTGAACCCACGCCACCGCGATACGTCACCGAGTTCATGGAAACCCTGAAGAAGCGGGGGCCTCGGCCAGCGGCCGTCATAGCGACGCCACCACCGCCCGAGCCGGTTCCGGACACAATTGACACGTTCACGGTGACAACGCGAGACACGCAGCAACAGCTTCCCTACTGGGGGGATGCCAAGCGGGGAGTCGCCAATGATCTGGTCCGGTCTGCATTGTTCAGTGTCAGTCGAGGAGTCAATCGGCCCCATCTGACCAACGCCCGAATAGCGAGCCTAGGAAACATCGCGCTTCGCTACTCAGGCGACTTACTCACTCAGCGCGACGAAGATGTGTATCTGCACCTAATTCATCTGCAACGGATGCATCCGGTCGGAGAGCGCGTGGCGTTTGTGCCCTGGCACGCCATCCGAGAACTGGGGTGGTCAAAGTCGCAACGCTCCTACACCGAGTTGCTGGAGGCCATTCGTCGCCTCCAGCTCTCGCGCGTCGAGATACACGCCAAAGACGAACACATGGAGAGGCGCTTCGGTGGAAGCCTCGTTCGAAACTACGGCACGATGCGCGTGATCGGTCGCAAGGAAGAAGTGTGGTTCGTCACATTCGAACCCCCAATCCTCAAGCTCTTCACTCCGGTTAGCTACACCACCATCGACTGGGATCAGCGACTTCGCTTGTCGCCACTTGCCAAGTGGCTGCACAGTTTCTATTCCACCCACCGCTTCCCGATTCCTTTGCGTGTCGATTTCATCCGCAACCTGTGCGGGAGCGACACGAAGCATCTACCACGATTCCGTCAGATGCTCCGGGGAGCGCTCAAAGAGCTTCTGGACAGTGGATTCCTCACCGCGACCGAGATCAGCGGCAAAGACCAGATCCTCGTGACACGGGCCGTCGCGTAAGTAAACCCAGCGCGTTTTATTCGGGCCAAGCAGGAGTAGGCCCAGAGCAAGCACGCCCGAATACTCACTTGAACAGCGTCGACAGCGTTCCAGTTGGCTGTCCTGTACTCAAATGAACAGTGCTAGCTAGGATCCCCCCGGCAGTCCGCGTGCACATAAACAATGACTGATCGTTGCGTGCGAGCACCTAATGCGCCACGTTTGGGCAGTCACACAGGACCACCTGTACTCACATGAACAGATCAGAGATGCTCAGAATCGACTGGGACAACCACTTCTCAAGTGGCCACGTACTCAAACGAACAGCTAACAAATGGACTGTGGAGGCTCCTTGTCGGGCGAAATAAAGTTTTCTTGTACTCAGATGAACAGAGCGCGCCAGACCAGTGACCTCTGCGCCTCGGCTGCTCTCCAGACAGCTTCACAATCAGAACTGGACGGGAAAGCAGGGGTAGAAGGGAGTTTAACCATCACCCACGGCGGTTCGTGGTGGAACCTTCAACCTGGGAAAATGGTTCGAAGAAGACAGAAGGCAAGGCCGCAAGCTTCAGGACCTGTTCAATTAGGTACACCGCTGTTCGAATGAGTACGGAAACCTGTTCAGGCAAGTACGGTGCACTAGTCAGATGAGTACGCCAAACTAGCCAACTGGGTACACCCTAGGCGATAGAAACGCCTATACCTGATTGTTTTTACAAGAAAACAAAGTCGCCGTGCGCGCGGCCTAATCAAAAGCTCTTAATCTCTTTCTAAACATCCTTAAGGGCTTCGCCCCTTCAATGAAAATAGCCAAAGCCAAAGCCAAAGCACAAAGCGGCAGCCCACCCGGACCAACCGTAAGTAGCCTTACTGGCAAGATGCAAATCCAAATCGGCGTGCTGTTTGATCCATGTCCAAGCACCCCAACGAATGATATACAGCGCAATAGCCCTCGCGCAGACACATTGGCATCGAAGTGACGACACAACACCTACACATACTCCAGCCGACCCCGCCGCATCAGGCACCAAGGCCGCTGGGCAGCGTAATTCGCTGAATCAAGCACGCGTCGTATTGACTATCAAAAAGGATTCTATCGCGTGCGAGTGGCGCGGAATTTCGCTTCAGTCGGGAGCATTCTTTGAGGCGATGTCATCGCCGTTCGTACCATGCCCCCGCCCGGCACCCTGCGGGCGGAGCTGCCCGGAGGCGACCAACGCCCGAAAATGCTGCTTCAGTGTGTTGCGGTTTCTGGCCGTAAGTCGGATGGCGTCGGCCATGCTCGCGCGTGAGCTCGACGATTTGCAACGACAGCTCTGGCAGCACAGCCAGCACCAGTTTTTCGCGCTCGATCTTCCGGTGCAGGCGTCCGATCTGCTCGGCCAACGACCGCAAGAAGAACAGCAGCCAAGGCTGCCACTTCGGCACCTCGCTGCGTATGGTGCCTTGCGTCCGGCGAAAGGCCAGCAGGTGCGCGCTCAGCGGATGGTCAGTACGCAATGGTGTTGGACAAAGCAAAAGGGCGTGACGTCGAGCTTGCACTATCGCGCGATGGCTCACCGTTGATCCAGGCACCCGTCACGTTCATTGGCGACGCCCGCGGCTTGCCGACGCTGACACGCACAACCGACAGCCTCGGCCGACTCACGCTGCGCGATGTCACCGAGCAATCGGTGTTGATCGAGGTGCCAGGATTTGAGCAGGTGAGGGTGAACCTTGATGGACCGAGACCTGAAGTCGAGATGACGCCAGACAGCGATGCAAATCGGTTGGAGTAGACGCGTGCGTCTTTCGGGGGACAGTACGCCTTGGGCGACGCCGTGTTTGCTGATGGTTTCGGGTAGATCGTGCTGAGCCATGCAGGTGTGCACCCGCAGTGTTCCGATCTTCCGCACGATGAAATCGGTGCCTCACCCAGCGAATAAGGTTCTGTCACGGTAACGGCGGGCCAGCAGACTGACCGCGATTGCTGAATAGAATTAGTCTGGTGTGCTGACGCGGCGGCAACGAGCATCGACTGCCGCTCGCATGCTCGCGCCCGGTGTTACGCCGAGTGCGCTGGCGAAGTAGCGTCTGGAGGGGAGCGACTGCAAACTTCGTTCCAACAGCAGACAGGTTCCACATGGGCCCTGCGCACAGTAACGCCGCCGTCTCGACGGGGACGCCAGTTCGCTCTCTCTCCACGGGTCGATTTGCTGCTCCCATACGCGGACCATGTTCGCCATAGGCGTTGATCTCGCCGCGGCAACCGCCTCCTTGAGCCCGCGGAGCAGTTGAGCCGCTTCCTCATCGTTGCCGAGGCTTCGGTGCATCAGTGCGCCTTACTGGTAGGCACTGAAGGGGACCAAGACGACCGCTCGCTCGATGCTCACGACGCTTGCCTTGGAGACCGGAATGGCTGCGAGGCTCTGCCAGAGCCGCAGTGCGTAGGTCAGCGGTGCCATGTGGCCCGGCTTACCTTTCCTGATGTGAGCCCCGGCGAGAAACATACAGGCGACCGCCAGGCGGACTGTCAGCGGGATCGGGCCCCCGTCTTCGGTACAATCCATCGTTCGCCGACCCGCGTGGGACCCACTTCGCTGGACACGGACTTGCGGGTGCCGAGGATCAGGTCGGCGAGCACTACGTCGGCGGCGGTGTGGTTCTCCGTCCAGCCTGTCTGTGGGCGTGCGGTCATCGAATTCTCCATGGGTCCGTGGTGTGCCTATCCGGGCGATGGCTCCGCCGGGGGCTGCGATCCCTTCGATTGGCCGTTCAATCGGATCGGGAGGAGGGCTCCTTGCACGGATCCTTCTGCCGGCTCGCTGGCGTGTTGTCAGGAGAACACTTTCGCGGGGAGTAGCCCCGACGGATCCCCCGGCCTGTTGACCGCATAGCCTGGACTGGGATCGGGTCGGACCTTCAATGAGGACTGCGGAGACAGGCAAATCACATTGCTGTGCAGCCGGGACCGCGGTGTGCGCTCCATCGACAGCATCCTCCTGCTAGCTTGGTTGAGACGCCGGCGACGGGCCGTTGAAGTGAATTCGCAGGCAGATGTGCAGCGCTCGCACGCGCCTGTGCCGCTGAACGTTCCAGCGGGAGGATTCTGCGCGACGTGTGCCTCGTGGCAGCACGCGCGCAGGACGCCCCCCAGCCACAACGCCCACATCACGCCGCCCGCCACGCGGCCGCCTCGGCGATGGGCGCATCCGGCAGGACGACACCGCCACGGCCGGCAAGATCGACTTGACCCAATACTGTTCGCTTAAGCCGTTCGTGGTGAGGCCTGGAACCACAACAGCCGAAACTTCGAGGTTGCGCCCTTCGATACCTCAGGGCGAATGGGTTTCGGGAGGGCTAACCGAATAGCATTGGGTCAGGGCCTGCCAGAATCGCGACCCACAAGCACCGCACCACGAACTGGATCGGAGTTGCCTATGCAGCGGTAATTAGTCTGCTCGCTTCTTCGGGCACGTCAGCTCGAGAACCATTGCGCAGTAGGCACCTCCTTTGAATGCCTTGACGTCGCCCGTCGCGCACCTCACCTGAATCAGATTTTTCCGCTTCGGATCGTTCAGCGCGCGGCGCTTTGCCCACGCCAGTATCTCTTTCTGCCGCTGTTCCACCCGATCTGTAGAGGTCAGGTACTTTCTGACCGGATCCGCGACCTCAAGGTAGAGAGCCAAGCATCCGTAACTCAGGGAAGATCCCGAATTTGTCTCGGAAATTGCGATCGCAAGTCGTTCAAAATCACCGCCCAGCGCTCGGTCGAGAGATGCGGTAATTCTGTGTTTGACTTCGATCGCCGCCCTAGGCTTGCAAGTGCCGGAGCTGTAAAAAGCGACGATGTCGAAACGCTTAGTCCCGCTGGTCCTCATATGTGGGCGCCCGCGCTTCGGCTGTCCCCGAGCGTCGCGGATCGTAAGTTGAGTGCTCCATTCCAGGCAGACCCAAGTCTTATCCAACTGCTCATGCAGGGACTGAGCGACTACCGAGGAAACGTAATGCTCGGGAGCCGCCCACAGCCATTCGCCACTCATGCGGTCCCACGAACATGCTGCCATCTCAATGCCCTGGATGATCGCTGCGGAAATTTCCCCTCTCGAATTTCCCCTAGCCATATCAGCTCCCAATCGGCAACGCCTGAGCAGTTCGCCAGCATCTACCCTAGCCCCCGGCATCGCCGGTCCGTCCCGCGAATCCCATCATAGCTTTTGGCAGTGGAAAGCCCATCGATCGGCCGGGTAGCAGCCCTGCCGGCAGGGCGCGATGTCACAGTCGAACTCGTCCGCCGCACGCTCTGCGACAACTGGCTGCGGTGATCATCGGAGTTCATACCAGGCCCCACGCCCGGCACCGCGAGGGCTAAGCTGCCCCTCGGCGACCAACGCCCGAAAATGTTGCTTCAGTGTGTTGCGGTTGCCGCCCGTTAGCCGAATGGCATCGGCCATGGTGACCCGCCCGTGCTCGCGCGCGAACTCGACGATCTTCAATGACAGTTCTGGCAGTACTGCCAGCACCAGTTTTTCGCGCTCGATCTTCCGATTTAGGCGCCTGACCTGCTCAGACAGCGACCGCAGGAAGAAGATCAGCCAAGGCTGCCAGTTCGGTGCCTCGCTGCGTATGGTGCCTTGCGTCTGGCGAAGGGCCAGATAGTAGGCCTCCTTGCTCTGCTCAATCACGCTTTCTAACGAGCTGTAGGGCACGTAGGCATAGCCCGCTTGCAGCAGAAGCAAGGTAGTCAGGACGCGGCTCAGGCGGCCGTTGCCATCCTGGAAGGGGTGAATTTCTAGGAACACCACCACCCACAATCCGATCAGCAGCAGAGGATGGTTACGTCGCGTTTCACGCTCGGCAACGAACCAGGACACCAGCTCGGTCATCAGCCTCGGTGTGTCAAACGGGGTCGCTGTCTCGAACACTACGCCGAGTTGCTTTCCGTTTTCGTCGAACGCCACCACGCTGTTGGTCGACGTCTTGTAGTTGCCGCGGTGCCAGGCATCCTTCGCGCTGTGCACTAGCAGGTCACGATGCAACTGCTTGATGTGGTTCTCGGTCAGGGTGATGTCCTGCCACGACAAGAACACCATCTCCATGACCTTGGCGTAGCCGGCCACCTCCTGCTCGTCGCGCGTGCTGAACTTCTGGATCTGGAGGCTCGACAACAAGCGTTCGACATCGCGATCGGAAAGCTTGCTGCCCTCGATGCGCGTGGACGAGCCAATACTCTCGATGGTGGCGACGCGCAGGAGCGCAGACAACCTATCAGGTGCCAAGGTCCCCAAGGCGCGCCAAGCGCCCTTGAACTCGTCAATCCCGGCGACCAAGCTGAGAATCTCGGGCGTGATCTGGATGGCGGCGGACTGAACCATAGTCCCGCATCCTACGCCATTTCTACACCCATTTACACCCATTAAATGCGCCATCGACCCACGCAATGATGAGTGGGCTTTGGAGGACGCCAATCGTGTTGACTGATTTAGGGGCGACGACTTTTTTCGATTGAGGTCTGGATGGACATTAACGCGCGTGCCGACTCAATGTTGGATCGAGATGCAACTGGGCGCGATATTCCCAGCTCGGACGTTGACTCCACCGACGCGTGTGCCAGATGACCAACGCGCAAGGCAGAGATTGACCGTGGATTCCCAGCTGGTCAGTGCTTGGGATGAAAGTCCATCGTTCGGCAGTGGCAGCCCGGCGCATGAGAACGGAATCCACCATTCGCCGCCCCGTGTGCCGGGCGATGACGCCGTCCCTAGCACGCACGGTTTCGTGTGACGGTCTGCGCTGCCGACGAAGCGTCGTGTTCGTTTTCCGGTCAACGCCAGAAGTCCAGTGTTGACCGACGCCTCAGCCACCAACTGCTGCGTGACTTCGCGTTTGTAGCCCCGTTGCATCCCCAATGGATCACTCAAGTCGATGGATATGGAAGCACTGCCGGTGCTTTTTCGTAAGCATTCAATGAGCATGGGGATTTCTGGAAGCCTGCGAATTCCTGCCGCACGATCAGACTCACCTGCCTGCCTAAGCGTCACATTGAGCCAATAGGACTTAACACTTCGGCCGGTGATCACCTCACCGCCTGCCATGGCCTCGGCCAACCAAAGATAGAGTTGGTGCTTCCAGACACCTTGGTGACCGAATTCATTCGTGATCATCGACACTGCGAAATCTGGTTCAAGGGCTGGGTTTTCATCACAAAGTGTGACCACGCCTTCAAGCATCAATCGAACGGCGTCATATTGAGCAGCTGCTCGGCCCGCAGGCGTGCTTGCCATTTCCCACTGTCGGAAGACGTCGATGAGATCGACGACGATGTGGTCGTAGATATAGGGCTCGCGACTGAGCATCGAATCAGGGACTAGATCAAGCGGATCAACTTCGTCAACCGGGCCTTCGTGGGTGTTCGTAGGCGCGTTATGTGGAGCGCGAGAAAAACGCTTATGGCCGGACTTCGGGTCTCTGCCACGCTGGCGTGTAATGACCTCTGCATAGGTAATCCACGCGGGCGTGGCGCGGTGGGTGGCACCGCTCGGTGCGCCCCACGGAACCAAGAACCAGCCATCTGCTTCAGGGTTCACACGGTGAAGTTCTTCGATTGTGGGTGGCCCTTCTGCTTGGTGCCTCAGGCCGAAGCGGACGCTGTTGACATAGGTGTCAGCGCTCCTGATGCGGGCAACGAGCGCTTTAGCTCCACGAAGCAATGTCGGCTCCCCAATTCCGAGCGCGTTTAGTGCGGCCGATAGTGCTGATGTCAGCCCAAATTTGGCGGATGTGCCGATCAGTAAGCTCGCGTCGTCGTTCGCGCGTAAAACCGTAACGCCAGAAACGACGGCTTCGGTCAGCACGTGACTTGGCGGCTCCTGGTTCCAGAACCTCAGCAGCACGACGCCATCGGCACCTCGCGCGATGGCGACGCGGAAGGCTGGCGTTGTATCTGGTGTGGCCTCTTCGCGATGGACAACAACGCCGTTGGCGTTCACGTGGGTGTCCCGCATTTCGCCATACGACACATACAGCTCATTGATGCTCCTCGCCGCCAGTGCCGCTTGCTGCGCGTGGTGATTGCTCAGCGAGAGCGGCAGCCGATAGTGAGGCAGGGCAGCCGATGCATCAGGCCCAGACGCATCGGCGTTGTTTCGACCGATCTCGATTGCGCGTCCAAGATGGAGGCGGTCAACTCCGTAGCGTGCGGCCGCGACATCGACAAAGGGCGGGGGATTGGGTGCCGGAGGCAACGCGCCGGCATGATCTGCGGCGATGGCTTGGGAATAGTGCTTGTTGTAGAACGCGATGCTGATTGCATCATTTAGTTTGGCCATCGGAAGCCGGAGACCGGCCTGTGACGCGACACGTCGCACCGAGGCAACTAGATCTTGAAACGACATTGGAGCAACTCCCCGCGGCATTAAAAGTGCGTCTCGATTAAGCACGGTCGCCGCGACGGAGTTCAGGGTCGGGATACATGACGCATGTTGAGGTCGAGACGAACCTAGCCCTGCGAGCGGCCCAGCCAATGCTGCTGTTTGCAAAGCTAATACCGCGGCCGCTGGCACGCAAGCGCTTTTCGCAGCAACCCGTGCCGGTGCTCAACGGGAGCGGTGGCACGCCTGAGGCAAAATCTCAGGCGTCCGGTAGAACGCGCTCGTGCTGCTCAACTTCCGTTGGTGAGGACAAGGCTAGATCGCCAACGATCCATTCTTCGATTTGGGCTATGACGCGCGCGTCCACCACCATCTGCTCCCGTTGGCATAGAAACAGAACCTGATTGAAGTAACGCCTCGAAAGGGTGGTCACGTCGTCTTGGCCACGACCGAAACGGTGGCCATTGAGCTGAAGTCCTCGAAGAATAAACATAATGTCGCGACGAGAAAATTCGACAGCCCGATAGTGTTGTTCGCATGCGAGGTGAACGCGCAGAGCGGTCTCACCCACGTCGAACGGCTCTTCCTGCAAGTCTTCAGACAACGCGGTGATCACCCTGCGAACGTCGGGTGGTGCGAGCAACGGTGCGCCCGTGAGCTGGCTTGCCTCGCGTGCGATGGTGAGTAGGTGCGCGTAGTCGGTCCAGGCGGACGTGGTGCTCGGTTCAATGCCTTCGGGATTGACGACGTGTTTGCCAGGATCGGCAATGCGTCCGCCGGAGCCGGTAATCCAGACAAGCGGCTCAATCTTGAGTGCAAAGAAAAAGGCTTTGAAGTTCTCGCTGCCGTTCCAGTCAGCCACAAGACGCTGCGGGAAGGCGGATCGCAACCGGAGCGCCAACTGGGCTGCCGGGACCGGTTTGGCGGCTGCCGATACCGCCGCTCGGATGATCGCCGATGCTTCCACTAGCTCCCGTTGGTCAAGCCTGCAGACAGCCGGCTTCGGCTCATGTTCCACTCGAATGGGCGCAATCGGGATGGGGGCTTCGAGCGGATTGGCTTTTAATGCTTCAACTTCTTCTGCGTCGTCTACTTCGTCTCCACCCAATCCCAAGGCTTCGTCGATGAAACGTCGCTCGTCGATCATCAGGTCCGCCGAGGCCTGGTAGGCAGCTGACGGATAGCCAATCGCTAGCACCGTCGTCCGTCGGTCAAAGCGCCGGAGCTTTCTCAATACAGGCGTGAAGTCAGCATCTGCGCTGAGGACGATGAACTCCTCATAGTGGGCTTCGTGCTGAAGCAACTCGACAATATCGAGCACCATGTGTATGTCCGTGCTGGTCTTGCCCTGGCTTGTCACTGGCGGGCAGTCAACGATCTCGAATCCGGCCCTGAGAAACCCCGTTCTGTACCGCTGATACCAGACCGGATTTAGATAGCACCGACGCACCAGGATGCGCCTGCGACTCTCTGGCAAGTGGGGCGAAGGCAGGGCCAATGCATCGACCATCCAGTTGATCCACTCGATGGGATTGCGCGCGAAGCGATCCGCGGCCTCGGGCTGCAGAGCGTTTAGTTGCGTGTAGACGTTGTCGAAATCGACGAATAAGGCACTTTTCATAATCTGGTCGTCAACGGGTTAGTCATTGCGTGGGCGCCCAAAATGGGAGCGGCGGTCCGAGGTTACGCGTGCTGCTGACGGCAGACTCAGTAGGCGGCTCGGATCACTGAGTCCTTTCGGCCGCCGCCACAATCAACATTGGATCGCGCGCGTGAAGAGGAATGTCCGCGCAGCGTGCGTCGGACTCCTCACTGACACCGCCTTCCCAGCGCACGCCAGCGTTAGAGAATGCATAGCGCTCAATACGGCTGCCAACGTACGCACCGTGCGAATTCTTGCCGTTGTAGCGAGCACAGACGCACATGGCCTCATAGCCGGCATTGATGCGACATGCGTATGGCTTGGATAGCGCGTAAGCGCGGACAGAGTAGGGGTCCTTCAGGCTGGCACCAAGTAACGCATCAATGCTGTCGAGCACCTTCATCTCCTGCTCTTCCGACCAGACGATCGGGCCGCTCGGAAGATTCTCGATCACGCTGGCCGGATCCAACCCAGACGCCATCTGCTCTGCGAGCCAGCTGTCATCCTTTGGCGTGCTGCTGCCGGGAACCGGATAGGTGCGCGCATCAAGATCCTGCAAGCATCGTTGTGATTCGGCATCGGTGGGACGCATGAAGCAAAGGGTACGGAGGCTCCTTGCGAACTCTTCTAGCGCCGCGCTGTTCGACGGCCTCGATTCGCTCAATGCGTCGGTGGCGAAACAGGCGCTGGCGGGCGCTAGGACGAACAACGCGAACAGGCCCATGAGTGACCGTGATCGTTTCATCATTGGTTAGTCGGTTCGGGCGATACCGATAGTAGGGCAGAGGCAACAGGCATGGATGCTAGATCGACACACATGCCGCACGCTTCAATATCGGCCGTCCTGCAAACGTCTTCGCAGTCGCCTTGCCGCCGGCACCTGGCAACCGGCGTCGCACTCTGCGCGACTGGATTTCGGCATGCTCGTGATATCGATGGAGGAGTGCCACGTTGGCTCACCAAATTGAACTTGCCCGAGACCGGACTCACCAACACGTCTTGGATCGCGAAACGGGCGGCTGGCTTAGCCTTGATGCATTCATGGGCGATGGCGACTACGGCAGTGTGATCGCTGACAAACGTGTGGCCTTGACGCTGCAGCAGCTCGATGGCGAGCCGCGCTATGTATGCCCGGCGTGCGGTCAGGCGATGACGCTCGCGTCGCTTCCGATCCGCAGCCGACGGGTTGATCGCTTCTACTTCAAACACAGGGATCGCACCAGCGACTGCCCCGGCGTGAGCCAATTGAGCAAGGCGGCGATCTGTGCGATGAAGTTTGGCCACAGCAAAGAGGGTGCCGAACATAAACAGGTCAAGGCGTGGCTCGAGCAGAGCTTGCGCGCGGATCCATCCTTCGGCGGTGTCGATGTTGAAAAGCGCTGGAACGATGCGGGCGGCGTGACGTGGCGGCAGCCCGACGTGCAATGCACGTGGCGCGCCGAGCGCGTCGCATTCGAGGCCCAGCTATCGACAACGTTTCTGCACGTCATCGCTGAGCGCATGCGTTTTTACGAACGTAATCAAGGCCGGTTGTTGTGGTTGTTCCGGGACCTCAAAACGGCTGACTTTCAGCTCGCTGAGGACGACATTTTCTACTCTAACAATCGCAACGGATTCAGGGTGACCGCTGAGACCCTCGCGCGATCACTGGCAGAGCGGAGGTTCGCCTTGGAGTGCGTCTGGATGGAGCCTGACGACATCGGACCTGACGGGCGTGAGGTGCCGCATCAACAGATGGTTTACTTCGATGAACTCACCTTCGATGTCAGCCAGAGCGGTGTTCCGCGCGCTTTTTATTTTGACTATGACGCAGCGGTTGAAGCGTTGGAGCAAGCGTGGCGGGATCGCCAAGCGTTACACCGGCGGCAGGACGATGAGAGACGCAGTGCAGCGTCAGCGCTGCAAGATGAGCGCATCCGCGCGTCGATCGAAGCGTTGTTTGTTGCGTTCCCTGGCAATTGGGACGAGCACAAACATCGCTGGCCGCAGGGTCGGCGAGACTTGGCTCAACGGGGATTTGTTTTGCCCGAACAGTTCACCGATGGGCGAGGGGCGTTCCAATTGCTGATGGCTGCCTACTCAGCAAAGTGCGGTCATGTAGTGGGGTGCGAGTTCCCCAACTATGTGTCGCTGGCCAACCGACTATTCGCAGCCCACAAGGGTGTGTTGTGGACCTTCAGCGTGATGATGGAGCACTACGATCGTGCGGCGGCGATGCAGGCCCATGGAGACATGGTCAAGTGGAAGGGCAAAGTGAAAACGTATCGAGCAGCGTGGAAGCGAGGCGATCCCGCCTATGCGCCCGACCGGCGTTTCGATGCGCTCTTGAAGTACCTATTTCCAGACGCGCCGTCGCGCCTTTGGACTTGCCACGGTCTTGACGAGTAGAGAGGCTTGCACGCCCCCGAAATTACCACCTTGAGGCTGGCCCGGTTTATCGCGATGGACTTAACCCGCGAGCTGAAGCATAGGTGCGCCAGGCATCGATGACGCTTCTGCAGTGAGGTGATTCTCCACTCAGTTTTGGTCGCTAGACCTAACGTCTGCCAACCGCCTTGAAACGCTTTCGGCAAAGTTCGAGGCAGCATTCATTAGGCTAGTGTCCGCGCAGAAACGCCAACAACGGCGCGTAGTCTTTCGCGTCCGCCGAGCGAATCGCTGCGAGGTAGCGCGCTCGTTGTTGGTTAGTAGGCAGGTGAGTGCCCCAGTCGAATGCGTCGTGCCCATGTTTCGTTAGATAGGCATCCGCGAAAACTCGCGCGCAGCGCCCGTTGCCGTTTGCGAACGGATGAATCCAAGTCAATCGGTGGTGCAGGCGTGCGCCTCGTTCGTCGAGCGCATAGGTTTTGAATTCGTCCCAGGCGCGCACGTCGTCGAAGAGGTTCTTCAACTCCGCCGTGATGGCGCTTGGCGCCACGCCGATGTTCTTTTCACTTGCGCGATACGTGCCTGCCCATCGCCACACCTTGCCGAAGAGATGCTTGTGCAGTTCTCGCAAGAAATCCTGCGTCAGCACATCACGCCGGCCAACTATGCGTTGCATCCACACCTGCCCTTCGCGAATGTTCTCTTCCTCGGCCACGTTCAGATCACCACGTGAGGCGATCCACGCCGGGATCAGGCCGGCGGCCTCATCCGCATCGAGCGGCGTCTGGCCGTCCTCAGTTGTGTCGGTGATCACTTCCGGGTCTTCCAGAGCTGGCGATCGCTGATCAGGGAAGCGCTGTGTTCTTTCCTCCAGTTGGCGAGGCGCGGGTCCTTCTCGTCCTGATCTTCCAGGCGCATGTGCGTGCGCGTGCGGGTGTCGAGGTCGCTGGCCACCATGTCGCGCTGCCGTTCGACCATAGCCTGCAACGGCTCTCTGGGAACCAGTACGTACACCAGATCGCAATTCATCGCTTGCGCGACACGCCGCAGACTGTCGAGCTGGATCGTCTGCTTTTGTTCGGAGGTTTCTAGGCGCGACACGACGCTACGCGTGACACCGAGTCGACTGGCCAGGTCCTCTAGGGTCATGCCCAGTGCAGTGCGAAGGGCCTTGGACCAGCCGCCGTGTGGCACCGCCAGTTGGGTGCGCAGCTCGCGCAGCGGCGACAGGCGGTCGTCCAACCGGGTACGGGCGATGGAGGTCTTGGCGGGCATGTGGTTGTCACCTTATAGAACAATCGTTTTATACATAACGTTGTTGTGTAAGGCAACAAGTTCTAGCCCTCTGTTGTTGTATAAGGCGCGGATTGGGCGCTAGCCCCTCGCTGGCAATGCTTTTTCCGGCGGCGGGGACGCGGAGTTCGTCGGTCAGCATCTCTGGCAGTAGGAGATCCAGTTCGAGCGCCAGCGCGTTGCGATGCTGTGTCGCGCTTCACTCGCAAAGGCTTGCGCAGCTCGTCCCGCTGCTCGGGCTCTTGCGGGATAGGGGCCAGTATCGAGCATATAGGTTCACTAGCAGCTGCGCTCGCGGCCGGGACGTATAGCTCGGCAGCTTGGTCGGAGAACGTATTGCATAACGGCTTTGGGCAGGGGCCGACTGGGCCTCTCAATGACACCGGAATCCAGTTTTGCGGTGGTGCAATCTCCGGCAACGGAACCTGCACTGGCAGCAGTCCGCAAGGCCAGGATGCGTTCTACGGACGCGATGCGTTGGCGGCTTCTGGCCAATTGATCAAGATCGGCGGCCGGAATGCTGGGTTCGACTCAAGCGTCGTCGCCCGCGGACTGACGATTCACCGCATGAAGGATCCTCCGCTTGGGGATGGGCAATGCGCTGCCGGACTTCGAGCGCGCTGGCCGTGTGGCCGCTGATGCGTATTGCCAGCCCACTGACCATTGTTTGCCAGCAGCATTGACCAGCTTCGCCAAACAGTCTGACCAACTTCGCCGTCGGAACTGCCC
>Ga0163148_10003120_pt1 | contig 18774 bp, 19 predicted proteins | sample OliLakLV19MP7P2_FD_148606 | JGI IMG/M metagenome (GOLD analysis project Ga0163148, IMG submission 148606) | Freshwater microbial mat bacterial communities from Lake Vanda, McMurdo Dry Valleys, Antarctica- Oligotrophic Lake LV.19.MP7.P2 | ecosystem: Environmental > Aquatic > Freshwater > Lake >...
CTTCAAATGGGAGTCTCGAGCGCGCGAAGACGCCGTGGGCGCGGCCATGCAGAACGTCACAAGCTCGATTGCGGCTGACCTGTCCAGCGGCAACATGCCCACACCGGAATGGTTCAAGGGGCGCGTGCAGGCACTTGCCGACGTGCTCCCCGTGGGGAAGAAGGATCAGGCACACGCTGCCGTCCTAACGGCCGTCCTCAGGCAGGCATCGGCGAGCGACAACGAATTCGTGTCGCAGTTCTTCGACATGAAGCAGGAAGACGGCCGTTCGCTGCGCGAAACGTACCCGGCGGAAATCGCCAACGTCGAGCGGGAGCGTATGGGGCGGAGCAACTCCGTCCGGTCTATGGCGGCGTTGAACGATTTGAACACAGTCGAAACCGGCTTCAAGACGGGCATGATGAAGCCCGTCGACGCCCTTAATACTCTAGTGGCCCATCGCGCCCGGTTCGGCGAGTCCAACCCGTGGCGCGATCTCACGGTTGGCGCGATCGTGGCCCTCCAGAAAGACGCCACTAAGTCGTCTATTGTAGAGCGCGCACTCGCTTTCTCGGAGCGCCAACCCGGCGTGAATCCGCTGACAAGCAAGGAAATGAACGAGGTTGGCCCACAGCTTATCTCGTCGATATACCAGCGGGAAGTGTCCGGTGGCCGCACGCCTGAAGAGGCGTGGGCGCGTGTCGGCGGCGTACTCGCGGCCAACAACTCGTTGCCCGCCGAGTTCGCGCAGCAGACGGAAGCAGAGATGCTATCGTCCGACCCGGCCCGCGTGGTCGCGGCATACGGGAAGCTCCGCGTGCTCCAGGCTAGCTTTGGGGACAACCCGGAAATGTTCACCAAGCTGGCGGGCAACTCCGGCCTAGTGCGCTACATGGTCATGGACGCCGAAGTGAAGTCGGGCGCGTCTCCCGCCGACGCCGCCGCGCGTGCGGCCGCCGTGACCTTCAACAGCCCCACGGATCTGGAAAAGCTCCAGCTGGGAGACGGTAAGCCCGCCACGGTAGAAGTCTGGAACGCCGGGGTTCGCTCGCACCTGGAGAAGCTCGACAAGAGCATGGATCTCTGGATCGGCCGAAGCGGCGCAACCGGGGAAGTCGAGCAGATGATCCGCGACCGCCTAAAGGTGGGCGTCGCACTGTTCGGCCAGCTGGGACGCGGGACCGATCAACAGGCCATCACTGAATGGGCCGCTCGCAGCGTGCGCGCGGACATCCAGCCGGCCTTTGAAAACGGGACGTTGATTTGGGTCAAGCGCGTAATGCCCCAACATATCGAGGTAGACGGTCATAAAGTCCCCTCAAGGGGCCTGGATGGAAACGATATAAGCGCCGCGGCGGCGGAGTTCGGCAAGCTCTCCACCGCGTTCGGATCCCAGGGCGCCAAGCTTACCGGCCTGAGGCCGCGCGCCGACGGCCGTGGCTATGATGCGTTTGCCACCAGCGACGACGGTATCCGCCGAAGCGTGGTATTCCTGGCCGGCCAGCGGATTGGCAACATGGAAGTCCCGGTAGACATTCCATCTTACGGCCACGTTCCGGAGCAGCTCCGGGGCACGGGGTTCGCCCTCGTCCCCACGGGCCGCGTGGTGCCCGAGAGGCGCGTGGACGACAACGCCGAGTTCTTCACGGTACTGCGCCCCGAGGTGGGGCTTATGTACGTTGGAGAAACCGCATCAGAGAAGGCGCTTCGCACCGAGCAGAGCAACGCCGACACTCTGAAGGGCGCCGTGCTGGACGCGCGGGCCAAGCAGGACGCCGCCGCTCCCCCCGCCGAGCTTAATGGCGGCGTACTGTCGGAGTTTCAGGCCCGCTCCCGGGCGACGGGACTGGCGGGCGTCAAGCCCGGGGACAGGTCTATTATTGGCAACGCCGACGAGCGCCGCAAGACCAGCGTGGGTTACCACATGGACCGCATGCTCCAGAGCATCGCGGAGAAGGGCGTAGACAACGGCCTATTGTCGGCGGACTGGCTATCCCGCGTCGGACCGCCGCGCATCAACTCCGTAGAGGACGCCCGCGCGTTCCTGGATAAGCTAATGACGGACGCCCGGCAGTCCGTGCGCTTCACCCCGTTTAGCGGCGTGGCTGGAAGCGAAACCTACAGGAACCAGCGCCTTGACGTCATCCACAAGCGCGAGGGCTACCGCGAGTATGCCTATGACGACGCCAGCGGGAAGCCCGCCGGCGCGGGCGCCGTGACTGGAAGCGTAACCGTGGGCTACGGCTTCAACATGGAGCGTAAGGACGCCCCGGAAGTCTTCGCCAAGGCGCTCGGCCTAGACCAGGACGCATTCGCCAAGGTCAAGGCGGGCGGCAAGCCGCTCACGAAGGAACAGGGAATCAAACTGGCAGAGTACACGCTCAATCAGGTGGAAGACTTCCTAGAGAAGCGCGTAGGAAAGGGCACGATTGACGCCCTTTCCACAAACCAGCGTCTCGCGCTGGTATCTCTCGCGTACCACGGTCCGGGCCTCGTAAGCACGGAACTCGTTACCGCGATCAAGGCTAAGGACTACTCCGCCGCCGCCGACCTAATCGGCACAATGTCCAAGCGAGCCAAGGATCTCACCGAAGACCAATGGCGCCGCCGGCGTGTTGAAGAGGCTGAGCAGTTCCGGGGCCTCGATGGCCACACGCCGCGCGGTCCCAACCGGGCGACGCCGTCCGCGTCCCTCGGGGTTCGCGGCTAACATAGAGGGCGGTCTTCGGGCCGCCCTCCCCATTTCTAGGAGATTGCATGATCAAGCCCCCCTCACAGCCGCACTCCGTGCCGCTCCCGACCACCGAGATTGACCCGCTAGCGGCCCCATCCACCACGGGCCTTCAGGTCCAAGCGGGATTGTCCAAAGCCGGCGAGGCGCTCCCCCAGGCGCCTAACAACCCGATGGTTTCGGGCGCCCCCGAGGGGCCGTCTATCCTGGACGCTATGGGGAGCGCCGCGCTGATCTCGAACGCGACGTTCAGCCTCGGAAGCTGGCTATCTCAGAAGCACGAAGAAGACACAAGTGTAGATCCCAACTTCGACAGCTACACCTACCTTCAGGACCGCGTGAACGACGAGCGCATCAAGAAGCTTTCCCCCCTTCTTATCGACCGCGTGGCCGACGCCCTCCCGCGCCTCCACAATGAAACGCAGTTCTGGCAGTACGTGGGCGACCTGGGAGATGAAAACGCACGCAACGAGAAGGCCGGATCCGCCGGCATCCTCCCGCTTCTCGCGGGCGGCTTGCTGGGCGCCGTTACCGATCCGATATCCTGGGTCGGCGTTGGCATTGGCGCCAAGGTGGGCGCCGCCATGCGTCTAGGCGGCCTCGCTCGCGGTGCCATTGCGGGCGCCGTGGAGGGCGCCGTTCCGGGCGTCGTACACCTCGCCACGCGCGAGACGTACGGGGTGACGGACCTGTTCACCGACATCGGCGCGGGGACGGCGCTGGGCGGCGTGCTCGGCAAGTTCCTCATGAACGACATGCCGGGTTCGTCGACGCGCAAGGCTTTCTCGCTGGAGAGCGATCCGAACATTGTTCTACCTCCGGGCGTCGAAGTGGGCGACGTGCTGGGCGGGACACGCAGCGGCGGCGCGGCGGCAAGCCCTCTGGGCGACGAGGCGGGCACGCGGGGCCGCATGATGGGCTTCGACGCCCTCACTCCCGTAGGTCGCGCCATCGCGCGCTCCAGCAAGAACCCCGCCGACTTCGCGCTCCACCAGAGGCTCTACGAGATGAGCGTGGCGACAAAGGGCAACGAGGCGGGCGCCGCCACCGCTGAAAGCGCCGAAATGTTGTCGGAGCTATTTCACATGCGCTCACTCATCCGAGACGTGGACGTGAAGAGGCTGTATGACGGTATGGCCAAGGAAGTCTTTGCAGAGGGCGCCGTAGTGCGCGCCGCAAAGAACGCCCTAAACCGCAAGGAAGGCCGCCTAACCACCGAGCAATTCTATGAGGCGATCACGGACTACCGGCGCGCACAGAGCGTGCTAGACTACGAAGGCGAGGGCGCGTCTCAGGCGGCCCGCAATGCGGCGGAGACGCCACACCCCAACCCGAAGGTGGCCGACTATATCCGCCGCGCTGGCGAGGTCGAACAGCGGTTCTACACCGAGTGGGCCGACCAGCTGGAAAGCGCCGGCATGCTATCCAAAGACGAGCGGCGCGCAATCTACGTCCCCTCGATAATGGACCGCCGCGCCGTGGTCCTGGGCCGGGAAGAGCTTGGCCAGATCCTCCGGGACCACCTAGCGACGCGGCCGCCCGCCGGGTGGCTGGAAGCGCGGTGGGGCGTAACCGACCTCAAGGCCCTTGATGCCACCGACCGAGAGCTTGCGCTCGGCGATTGGGTCATCTCGCAGAAAGACGACATCGACAAGGCCGCCCGCCAGTCGCTTAAGGAAGCCACCGCGCGGCTTGCAGAAGTCGCCCAGGGGGCGAGCGCCGGGGAACGCCTACAGGCGAAGACCGCGCGCACCGCCGCCCGCGACTTGGTGGCCCGCTCCCGGGTGATCACCGAGCAAACGCAGCAAGAATTTTCGGCGCTGCGCCTCGCGAGACAGCAGGCAGAAGCCGAGCAGTTCGCCATGCAGAAGGCTCTAGACGAAGCGGCGATGCGCAACTTGGGGCGCGAGGGCACCGCCCCGCGTACCGGCCCCGATGCCGGCGAGAGGGCACTAGCGGCAAGCGGCCGCGCCGATCGTGCCGTGGCGCGCTCCGAGAAGGACGTAAACAAGTTCTTCGACGACGTCGTCGACACCATGGCGCAGGGATCCCCCGCGCAACGCGAGTGGGCGAGCGCGCAGCTTGCGCATCTCGAAGACGCCGTGACCGGCAAGGTCCGGCAACTGGACGTCGCCGACGCAGCGGCGTTCCGGGATCCGGCAGGCGCAGCCAAGGCCCGCGAGCGCAACACCGCCGCTCTTCCCGAGCGCATCGCCCGGGACAACCTGAACGCAGCCAACAAGCGGCTAGCCGCCATCGACAAGGACCTGTCGAAGGTAGAAGTCCGCCTTGCGGATCTGCACGCGGCCCGTGGGGAACTTGACGGGCGGCTAGCGGCACTGAAGGACAGCCGGGCGGCAACCGCTAAGTACCTCCGGGGCGCTGAAAAGGCCCGGAAGGTCGCCCAGCGGGATGCGAACAAGGCCACCAAGACTATAGAAGCCGTGGACCAAGGACGTATCAAGACGACCGAGGAACGCGTCGACGAGATCCTAGAGCGCATGGTGGCGGGGCGGGACGTACCGCGTGGTACGATCGAAGAGGCCATAGGGACGAGCGGACGCGTCAAGTCGCGCGAGCTGTTCGAGGGCAACATCCTGATGGACCCGCGCCTCCAGAAGTTCCTTGTTCGGGACGCTGGGCATATCGCGGACCGCTATTCGCGAGACCTGTCGCCCCGCGCGGCGCTGATGCAGAAGTTCGGCACCGAAAATCCTGTCGACCTACAGCGCGAGATCCGCACGTCTTGGAGCGAGCGCATCAAGGACCCGGAGCGCGCGGAAGCGCTCTCCAAGGAAAGCATCGAAGACTTTAACGGAACTTGGATGCGCGTCATGGGCCGGCTCGGAAACGATATGGACCCGGCGTCTAAGCTGGCCTTCCTTAGCCGGAATGTCCGGCGGTTTAACGTGGTCCGGCTGATGGGCCTGCCGCTGCTCTCTTCGTTTACGGACATCGCAACCGGAGTGCTTGCAACTAAGAGCGCATTCGGGTGGATGCCTAAGTTCTTTAAGCAGGCGCAGGCGACGCTGGATAAGATCCCCGACAGAGAACTAAGAGCCCTTCTTATAGGTCTGGAGCAAAGCCGCTTCATGGGCGCCAACACTCGCCGCCTCATGCCCGAGGATTCCAACCTGAGCAACACGGGCGGATTTGGCACCGGTAAAACCTACGCAATCACGTCGGCTATTGACCGGACGCTCGACTCCAGTTCGCGCGCCATGCAATCGTTGAACGGCCTAGGGGCGTGGACCGCTCATCTAAAATTCGTGTTTGGGACTGTGCAGCTTGAGAACATGCAACGCGACTTCGCGCGCTTCGGCACACTGTCCGCCAAGATGCAGACGCGCTATGCCCGCCTGGGCATTGACAGCACGTGGGCTGAACGCATCCAGAAGCAGCTAACGGCGCACGGCGAAGACATTGACGGCGTTCGCGTACCTGCTGCGCAGAATTGGACCGACAAGGCGGCGCGCATGCGCTGGCTCACGGCCCTCCACCGCGTGCAGAACGAAGGCGCGATCTCTCCAGGAATGGGGGACACGCCGCTGCTGATGAGCAAGGAAATGGGAAAGCTCGTTTTGCAATTCATGTCTTACGCGTTTGCGTCGACCAATAAGTGGACGCGCCTTGCGTATCAGCAGGCCGACGTCAACGCTCTGGCCTCCTTTCACATGATGATGGCAACCGGGTTGCTCGGATACGTCGCGCGCGAGTACGTAAAGGGCGTCAACCTAAAGGGGGAATCCCCTGGTGACCGCCTCGCAAAAAAGAACACCGCCGACTGGGTGTACGAGGCGTTAACGCGCTCGGCCATTCCGGGCGCCTACTCCATCGGAATGGACGTGACGCGCAAGCTGATGCTAGGCCCGGTGCAGGACGCGATCGGCCTGAAGCTGTTCGCTACCCCACCATCGCGCATGCAAGAGCGCTCGGCGTGGTCTACCGCGCTAGGCCCTACCGCGGGGTTGCTAGATAACACATCCGAGTTGGCGCAGGCCCTGGTGCGCCAGGATGGCAAGGTTCTGGACAAGGCGGCACGGCTACTGCCGTTCCAAAACCTTCTTCCGATCGTCGCGCTACACAGCGCGGTTGCTGGAGGACGTGACTAACGCAGAGTCTCCGGGAAGGGGGCGCGGCCGGTGGAAGCCCGGCACTCATTTCATGGAGGAAACGTATGAGCTACACACCCGACTTCTACACCGGGAACGGGGTAACGACACAGTTCGACGTGTCGTTTTCGTACCTCTCTACCGCCCACGTCTACATGGCGGTTAACGGACTAGCCGCGACGTTTACGTGGGTGGACGCCAACACCGTTCAGCCCACCGTAACCCCCGCCGCCGGCAAGCGCGTGGCTATCTACCGCGTCACGTCTAGCACGCCGCTTGTTGACTTTACGGGCGGAGACGTCTTCCCAGCAGGCGACTTGAATACCGCATTCCAGCAGGGACTGTTTCTAGCACAGGAGGCTGATTATCATTCCAGAAGCCGCACGCTTCGACTGGCGTCAACTGACACGCCCCTAGCGCTCAGCGCCCTTCCGCTTATCGCGGCGCGCGCGGGAACCGCGATGTTCTTCGACGCTGTCGGCCAGCTGGTTACCGGACCAGCGGCTAGCGCCATTACGGCATCCGTCGTATCTCAGGCCGCCGCGTCGGCCAGCGCGGCCGCCGCTTCCGCCTCGGCATCCGCCACAGCGACCCGAGCGGGCAACGTGCCGACACCCTCGGTCCCGGCTGACGACGGAAAGTTCATGCGCGCGAAGTCCGACGGGACCGACGATTTCGAGCTATTCACCCCCACACCAGGGGCGGACCTTTTAGGCGCGGTCAGCTCCACGGATCGCGCTGTCCCGATGTTTGCGGGCGTAAGCGGCAAGCAGCTCAAGGACGGCCCAGCACTTGGAACTAACAAACACGCGATGCGCTCCAACGGGGCCGGCGCGGATCCAACAGTTTCGGGGGTAGTTGAAGCCGCGTTCGCCGTCAACATCGTAGGCCTCGCCAAGCGCAAGCGCGAGGGAACCGCCACACACCTCTTGTACAGCAGCGGCGCCCTTACGGATTCATACTTTGGAGCGCCTCCGGCGGTGGGGGAAACAAACACCGGATCCAGCCTAGGAAGCGGCGGGGCCGGCATCTTCAAGCAGAAGGTCGGAGTAGACTTCACATTTCGCCAGATCACCGTATCGACCTCAGGGGGAAGCTCTGGGTCCATGTTAAGTAACGCATCACTTTCGCTGACCGAGGGCACAAACGCGGTTGATATCGTGTTAACAAACACTTGGAGAACGGACCTAACGTAAGGGAGATCATGAGCTACACACCAGGATTTTACACCGGGGACGGGGCAACCACGCAATACGTGGTACCGTTCTCATTTCTATCGCGCGACGACATTACCTTTACGGTGGCGGGCGTCGCGGTCACATACACATGGATTAGCGACGGCCTTGTTACGGCCACCACGGCTCCGGGGGCCGGCACGCGCGTAGTCATTCGCCGCGTGACACCCGGGGATCCCATCGTCAACTTCACTAACGGAGCGCTGCTTGCGGAGGCCGACCTCGATACCGCAAAGCTCCAAGCAATGTACCTTGCGCAGGAAGCGGACTTCCGCGCGACCGATCGGACGCTACATATTTCGGACGCTGATGGCCCCAGCTCGCTGAACTCTATGCCCGCCGCCGCATCCCGAGCTTCCCGCACGCTCATCTTCGACGGCGACGGCCAGCCGATCGCTGGTCCCACATCGGCGGAGATTCTGGCGGCCAACGGACAGGCAATAGCAGCGGCCGCGAGTGCGGCAGCAGCGGCCGTGAGTGCGGCGGCGGCGGCAGTGTCCGCCGCTAAGATCCCGCTTCCGGTTTCCCCCGGCGATAACGGCAAGCTCGTCCGCGTCGCGGCCGGCACCGGCGGAACCTATGAGTTGGCAACGGCCCCCGGAGGGGGCGACACCGTCGGCGCCGCGTCTAGCACGGACCGCGCCCTCGCGCTGTTCTCCGGCGTCGGTGGTAAGACCCTTAAGAACGGTCCGGCTCTGGGAACTTCTGGGCACGTTTTGAAGTCTCAGGGGGCCGGAGCTGATCCCGTGTTCGGACAACTAGAAGAGGCGTCGATCGCCGCTAACGCCGTGGCGGTTGCCGCCCTCAAGCGGGAAGGCACTTCCGGCCACGTTCTCACTTCTAACGGCGCGGGGTCTGATCCTTCTTTCCAGGCCCTTCCCGCATCCGGCGAGGCTAACACAGCCTCCAATCTCAGCGGCGGGGGTTCGAGCCTATTCTCCGGCAAGTCGGGGGTGGATCTCCAGTTCCGCCAGCTTAAGGTGGCGACAAGCACCACCAATGCCGGGTCGACTAACAACAAGATTACGGCGGCATCGCTGAGCATCGTTCAGAACACGAACGACGTTACGGTAACGTTGAACATCACTAAAAACGATGACGCCTTTGCCGTTGGCGTGGGCGTGGGCCTGTAAGCATGACCATGCGCTATCAGACAACCGAAGATTTCTTCTCCGCCCCACAGTGCGCCTTCCTCTTGGACGAGCTTAGCCGGCGGGAGTTCAAGCCCGCCGGCATGACGATCAACGGGCAATACACCGTCGACAAGCGCATTCGCAATAACTCCACCGTGCGTATAGCCGAGGGCGACGCCTTGTACCCGGCCGTACTCCAAGTTCACGCGAAGATCCACGAGGCCAACCTGTCGGTGTTCAACTTCGACATTACCGGGGGCCTGTACGCCGACGTAATCCGCTACGTTGGCGACCTGCACGAAGACTTTGCATGGCACCCCGACGACGACTTTTTCCACACACGCGTACCCTACCGTAAGCTAACTGCCATCGTCCAGCTAAGCGACCCGCACGACTACGACGGGGGGACGCTGGAGATACGGGACGAGGACAAGACCGCCCGTGTCCCGAGGCGCCTAGGGCTGTTGACGGTATTCCCGTCGTTCCATATCCACCGGGTTACTCCGGTGACTCGTGGCGTTCGCCACACACTAGCCACCTTCGGCATTGGGCCGCGGTGGAAATAATAGGAGCACAAGCTATGAAGCGTATTTATTCCATCCTCGCCGCCCTCGCGCTCACCCTCGCGGTGGCCGCATGCACCTACGAATATCCCCGCCTGGACGTGGGCGGTAGCAACGATTCCGGCGGCTCTCCCGTAAGTTCGGGAGAGTGAACGCCCTCCCGTCTACCGCCACGTTCGAACGGGCGTTCGGGAGGCTGGAAGGTAAAGTTGACTTGGCCCTTACTCTGCTCAAGAAGCAGGGCGAGGGCCACGACCTCTTGGAAGCGCGGACGCTCAAGATAGAGCGCCGCCAGTATGTCACTGCCGGCGGCGCCGCCGCTCTGGGAAGCCTTCTAACCGCCGCGATCGCTCTCATGGGGGTTCTTCCCCGATGATCTGGAGCATCATCTCGGGCCTAATCGGCCTTGTGGGCGGCACTGTAGAAAACTGGCAGAAGCGCCAGACAGTCCGCGCAGAGGCCGAAAGCCGCATTATCGTCGCCGAGGCCGAGGCCCGCGTTCGCATCTCCGAGCGCGCGCAAACTGCCGAAATCGATTGGGACGTGGCCGGCATCAACCAGATGGCCGGATCCTGGAAAGACGAGTGGTTTACGCTCATCCTTTCCATCCCGGCTATTATGGCATTCATTCGCCCCGACATTGTCATGGCCGGCTTTCTAGTCCTAACTGAAATGCCCTTGTGGTACCAGACGTCGCTAGGCGTCGCTATCGCGGCCAGCTTCGGCTACAGGAAACTAGTAGACCTGTTTGCGCAGATTAAAGGAAAGAAGTAACATGACCGACAACTCCTATCTACAAGGCCTCTCCAAAGTTGGAGCGGCATTCGGACCCCTTACCGTCGCTTTCATTGGTTCCAGCACCATGCAGCGTTTCTTTGGCGCCACGGCGGTTACGCCGGCCCTCGCCAATCCCGGCAACGATTCATTTTGGGGCGCCGCCTTGGCGTTCCTAAAGGCCCCCTGGCGCGTCGTTGGCGTCTTAGGCACCGACGGCGCAACGTTTGACACGCGCGCTTACGACGGCCCGGAACTGATCGCGCGCACGCGCCCGAACATCGTTGTTCTGGGACTGGGCGTTAACGACATGAACTTGACGGCGCTTCCTACTGTGACTAGTCGCCTAGACTATGTCTCCGCCTACGTGCGGCAAGTAGCTGCGACCGGCGGCGTGGTGATCATCCCGACAATCCACGCCCTTAGTTTTAGCAATACTGCCGTCAAAGCCGCTTGGATGGCAGACTTCAATAGCCGCTTGCTCCAGATGGGCGAGAACAACCCCAACCTGCTGGTTCTCAATATCGCGGTGTTGGCGCTGGTCCACGACGTATCTGGCACGTATGCCACAATGAGCAGCTCCTACTCCACGGACCTCGTCCATTGGAATTCTGCTGGATGCGTGATCGTCGGCCGCGAACTCGCCCGACAGATCTCGCTCAAGGCTCCACACCTACTTAGGGGCGGCGACCTTTTCGTTAACAACCTGGGCGTGGCGACCACGGACCCCCGGGGCATTATTCGCAATGGCCTCAACCTCGGCTCGCAGTCCGCCAGCGGCGGCGTTACTGGGACCATGCCCGCCGCGCCGTGGGAAACGGCCAATCTGGGCACCAATCATGCCGCGGTCGCTTCCATCGTGGCGCGCGACGCCACCGACCCTATCCCGGGAAACTGGGTGCGCTTTGAGGTGACGCAGGGTTTATCGTGGACGGCGCTCTCCAACCGCGTGATCATCCGGCGCAATAGCTTGGACTTCGCGGGGGCCGGTGTTCCTGTCGGCACGTGGATGCAGGCAATGGCGGAAGTACGGTGGCCTAACGCCACCATCGCTTCCGACGGGGCGCCGTATCCAAGCCTCCAGTTCGTCAACAACGCTGGAACGTCCGTAACCGTACAAACCGGCCAACAGGCGTTCAACAACGTGCCTATCTTGTGGAGAGCCGGCGAGGTTATTGTCCTGCGCACAGCCCCCTTCAAGCTCTTCGCCACTACCTCCACGCACCGTCTTGACCTAACGTTCTTCACGCAGGCCGTGAGTTCGGGCTACACCGTGGACGTTGGGCGCATGGGCCTGGACATTCTCGACTTTACAAATACCATTGTGTAAGGAAATCAAATGGCAATCAAAGACCAATCCCAGCGCCGCTTCATCTTCGAGAACTCCAACGGAATTCGGTACGACGTAAAGCTGAACCACAACGGCGCGGGGGAAGCCTACAAACTCTCCGGTTCCTCGTCCAAGGGCGACCGCACTAAGACTAACATTACCCGCGTAGCGCTCACCATCGACGCCGGAAGCGTCGCAGGTTCGCGCAGCTGGCACCCCTCGCGCCTCTCGGTGGCGGCGGTGTACAACTCGTCGAATGCCCTTAACGCGGTTCTGACGGCGGCAAGCTGATGGGCGATTCGCGCGCCGATGAAGTACGCGACGCGCTAGTCGACGTCCTTCTCAAGACCCTCAAGGACGGCGTGCCCGTCCTTGACGGGGAGGGGAACGTCCATCTGGCGCCCGCCCCGGCCGCCTACCTATCGGTAGCCAAGGACTACGTCAAGGCGTTCCCCCCGTTGAACATCCCGCAACCCTCAAGGGCCACTGGGATTCTCTCAAAGTTCCTCGCGCAGACGTCCCACACGGAGACGTCCGCCACAGGCGGCGCCCTCCCGTTCGCAACCCTCCACAGCAGGACGCCTAACTGATGCCCTATGAACGCTCCGTAACTCTAACAACTGCCGCCGCCGTGGCTGCCGGTACGCCCGTAGCGGTTTCCCCGTCGTTCCCGAACGGCACGGCCGTGATTGGGCACTTCGTGTTGACGGGGACCCTAACAACTACCGTCCAGGTCTCGCACGACAACGTAACTTGGACCTCGATTGGGTCCGCGGTGACTTCCAGCTCGCTCGTTATTTTCAACGTGACTGGCGTTAAATGGATCCGGTTGAATACGACCGCGTGGACTAGCGGAGTTCCGACGGTCCGATTCCACGGCATCGCGCCCATGCGCATCTACACGTAATGCTCCCCGAAGAGGTAGCGGGGGACTTTAGAAATTTCCTGTACTTGTTCTGGAAACACATAGGACTTCCCGACCCGACGCCCGCGCAATACGAACTCGCGACCTTTCTACAACATGGGTTCGCAGGCGCGGGCACCGCGGGGCGCCGGGAGATCCTAGAGGGCTTCCGGGGCGTCGCCAAGTCGACCGCCGCCGCCGCCTACGGCCTCTGGCGCCTCGCTAAGGATCCGGTCAACGAGAAGGTACTCGTTGCGTCCGCCTCCGGAGTGAAGGCTAAAGAGTTCGTGGCGCAGGCTAAGGGCGTCCTGATGACAATGCCCATGTTGGAGTTCATCCGGCCGCGCTTCGACCAGCGCGACATGGTAGACCGCTTCGACGTTAACGGCGCCAGAAACGAACAGTCCCCCTCCATGAAGGCGGCCGGCATAACCGGCCAGATCACCGGATCACGCGCAACGCTGATCCTCCCAGACGACATAGAGATCGTCGACAACTCCAAGACCGAGGCCCAGCGCTCCAACCTCCTGCGCATCACGCAGGACTTCGAGGCCATCATCCTTCCGGGCGGGGACATCCTGTATCTGGGAACCCCCCAGACGGAAGAGTCCATCTACAACGCGAAGATCAAACAGCAAGGCTACGACTGCTTCTGCTGGCCGGCCCGCTACCCGTCCGCCGAGAAACTGAAGAACTACATCGTCAAGCGGGACAACGGCACGCAGGTTAACATCCTGGCCGCCCCGCTCATGGCGAGGATGCAGGCCAACCCGGAGGTTGTCGGCAAAGCCACCGACCCAGAGCGCTTCGACGAGGGCGAACTGGCCCGCCGCGAAAGCCGGGGCCGCGCCTTCTTCGCGCTCCAATACATGCTGGACACGTCGCTAAGCGACGCAGAGCGCTACCCGCTACGGGCGCGCGACCTCATCGTAATGTCCATCAGTGGCCCTAAAGGCCCCGCTACGATCACTTGGGGGCGCTTCTCGGACAACCGTAACATACTGCACGAGATCCCCAACTACGGCTTCACGGGCGACTACGCTATGGGGCCGCTGTTCCTAGACGACCAGTGGCGCGAGTTCACCGGCTCTGTATGCTTCGTCGACCCCGGCGGGCGCGGGAAAGACGAAACCGCCTGGGCAATCATCAAGGTCCTCAACGGGACGTTCTTCGTCGTTGAGACCGGAGGCCACGCCGGCAACCCTGAGGAAGCCATGGCGATGGTCGCGCGGTGCGCCAAAAAGAACAACGTCAACGCCGTAGCCGTCGAGCCGAACTTTGCCCCCGGAGTGTGGATAGCCGCATTCAATCCCGTGATAGCCCGCGAGTGGCCCGGGGGATGCTCGGTGGTCGAAGCGGAATGGGCCAAGGGTTCCAAAGAGCAACGCATATGCGACACGCTCGAACCTGTAATGGGCGGTCACCGCTTGGTCATCGACGAGCGGGTAGCCCGCGACGAGAAGACCATGTATCAGCTCACGCACATTACGCGCGACCGTGGGGCACTGAGCCACGACGACCGTATTGACGCGATAGCCGGCGGGGTAAGCTACTTCGCCCACGCCCTCATGGTCGACCAGCAGCGGGCCGAGGAAGCCGCGAAGCTGATCGACTGGGAACGGGAGCAAGAGGAAACACTGCTCTTCCTGCGATCGAGCGCTACCCGAACCGTGCGCTCCCGCCGCCTGCCGGACGGCCGCATCGCGCGCCGCATCGAGTACAGCGACGAATCCGAATACAACCGAAGCTAGCTGCACAGGACACACCATGCCCACGCTCACCATCGCGACTGACAGCCGAGTGCGATACGTCTCCGTGATTGACCCCGCCCGGGGGACGTTGCGGACATTCGACGCGCCCCTAGGGCGCCCCTCGGCCCACGCGGAGGCCCTAGGATGGGCCACCGCCGAGATCGCCAAGGCGCCCGAGGAAGAGCGCAGCAGGTCCGCCATCAAGGACCCGGGGGACGTCCTCAACTCCGCGGTAACGGCCGGCGAGGATCTGCCGAAATCCGTGGATGAACGCTAAGGCCCATAGGAGCGTCCTACAGCGCGTCGGCCACCGGGGCGCTACCCTGGTGGCAGGCGGGGCCGTAGAGCGAACTACGGATCGACTGGCTCAGGGCGTTGGGGGACCTAGGGGGGACCTAGGGGGCGCCCACCTCCAATCCCCCAGAATTATTCGTCGGGTGTTGTCCCCCCGCGCGCGCCAGGGCGCCCCCCTATGGGGGGGTCACCGGGTGCCGCCTGGGCCGGGTGACCGAGCGGTCGATCGTTCGATTTATCGATCGATCGGTCGATTTTCGGTCGATCGTCGGTCGATTGCTCGGTCGATCGCCGACGACGCATCTGGCGCACTCGTGGCGCGCACAGTCCCGCGCATATCCCACGACGAAGCCTCGAGGTGCGCGCTGGCGCTGGTACTGTTGAGCCGCGCGCCATCGTACGAATATCGGCGGGTTACTCGGCCGACGATCCTGAGGGGTCCTCGTGGGTCCTGAGGGGTCCTCGTGGATCCTGAGTGAGCCTCGTGGATCCGGGGCGAGCCGCGTGGATCCGGGGCGATCGTCGCGCATGTGATGATCGCGATAATTCTCAAACCCACGCGCTCGCGCACTGCTGTACCTACCCTTTTCATCTGAGCCGGCCGCGCGCCAGGGCGACGACGCTCTAATTTTATGAGCGTTTTCAACGTGGCGCCCAAAACAGCGCGGATTGGGCGACGGAGTAGCGATTACCGCTTGTGCGGGACCGCGATACGTGAGCTTATTGCTTCGTGAAGCAGGCGCTGGCGAGGAAGCCGCGCCAATAACCCCGGAGAAGCCCAAATGACCCAGCACAAATCCATCTACTACGCCGTTACGACTGGCCTACGCGGCTGCTACACGCCAGACCAGCACCACGGCGCGGTTTCGTTCGAGTCGTCCACGGAACTCGGCGATTACATCTATGACGCCCTGGAAGATCTGGGCTTCGCGCCAGAGTGCGCCGATCAGGTCGACGTAACAGAGATTTACCGCTGGCCCATTGGCTTCGGAATTTATCATGGTGGATACGCGATCGAATTCCACGCGCTAAGCGCGACCGAAGCGCACGCGATGATGGCCGACGATTGCTGAACGGCGCGAGACGTTGCCGGCTACCGATCCACCGTCATGGGTCGGTAGCAGGGAACGCCAAGAGCGAGTCCGATAACCCTGGAGAAACTCAAATGACCCAGCCAAAATCCATCTACTACGTCGCGACGAATGGTCTGCCTGATCGGAACAGCGGAGTGCTGGAATTCACGTCGCCCGGACAGCTTGGCGATTATATCTTCGATATCCTGGACGAGATGAACTTTGAGCCGGAATGCGCTGATCAGGTCGACGTTACAGAGATTTACCGCGATCCCGTCGGATTCGGAATTTATCAGGGAGGATACGCGCTAGAGTTCCACGCGCTAAGCGCGGCCGAAGCGCGCGCGATGAGGACCGACGATTGCTGAACGGCGCGAGACGTTGCCGGCTACCGATCCACCGTCATGGGTCGGTAGCAGGGAACGCCAAGAGCGAGTCCGATAACCCGAAGGGAGACCCAAATGGCCAAGTACGCATTCGGCGCACAGTACTACCGCGACGCATTCCCTTTCGTGTCATCCGACGCCACGCGCGCAAACCGCGCCCGCATCCTGTTCGCGACCGACGGGACGATCGTCGCGACCGACGGCTACACGCTGCTAGCCATGCAGCTTGACGCGGCTAGCCACGTTGCGCCGCCGCGCGACGTAATTATCCCGTCAAGCAAGGCGTTGTTCGGCGCGTGCAAGGCGGAAAAGCGTGGGCGGCCCAAGTTCGTCGTTATTGATCAGCCTGACCGCGCGAGCCGCGCTATCACGATCGGCGTGGTACATGCTGCGACGGCGGCCGACGCGCTTGATCACGGCGCGCCCGTCGTGTTCACGCTGTGCACCAAACTACATGACGCGACTATCCCAGCTTGGCGGGATAACGTGCCGGCCATGCCCGAGCATGCGCCGGCGGCCGCGCCGACGTTCCGCGTGCGATACCTCGCCAAATTCGGGCGCGTAGCCAGTGGTGGCGGGATTCGCGTCATACCAGCAGGCGGAGACAGCGCGGCGGCATACGTCTATCTCGGGCGAGACGACGCGATCGGCCTTATCCTGCCTATGAATTATAGCCGCGCAATCTCGGGGCGCGCCGCCGGCAAGCCCGCGCCATTGCCTGCCGTGCCGGCTTGGGCGCGCGCCAGCTAACCCAGCGCGTTAGACGTTGCCGGCTACCGCTCCACCGTCATGGGGCGGTAGCAGGGAACGCCAAGAGCGATTCCGATAACCCGAAGGGAGATTCCACATGGCAAAGTACGCATTCCCCGCGAGCTACTACCGCGACGCATTCCCTTTCGCGTCCGACGACGCCACGCGCCCACGTCTCACGGGCGTCCTGTACGACGCGGGCGGGACGATCGTCGCGACCGATGGGCATACGCTGCTAGCGGCACAGCCCTACGCGGCTGACCGCGTTGCGCCGCCGCATGACGTGATCATCCCGGCGTGCAAGGCGTTGTTCAACGCGTGCAAGGGAGAAAAGCGTGGGTGGCCTAAGTACGTCGTGATCGATCAGCCAGACGCCGCGAGCCGCGCTATCACGATCGGCGTGGTGTACGCCACGACGGTGGCCGAAGCGTTTGAGCCGACAGCGCGCTCCGTGTTCACGCTGCGCGCCGAGCTACTTGCCGAGGAATTCGTACGTTGGCGGGCGGTCGTGCCGGCCATGCCGGAGACGGCGCGGGCATGCGCGCCGACGTACAACGCGCGGTACCTCACCAGATTCGGCGGCGTCACCCGTAACGAGGCGCTGCGCGTCATACCGGCAAGCGATGAGCGCGCGGCGGCATTCGTCGATCTAGGGCGAGACGACGCGTTCGGCATCCTCATGCCCATGTATTATGCCGTCCCTAAGGGCACGGCGTCGGCCGCCAACAAGCCCTTGCCTGCCGTGCCGGCTTGGGCGAGCCGCGCCAGCTGACCCAGCGCGTTAGACGTTGCCGGCTACCGCTCCACCGTCATGGGGCGGTAGCAGGGAACGCCAAGAGCGATTCCGATAACCCTGGAGAAACTCAAATGTCAAATCAGTGGTCCCACAAAGTCTACAAGATGGCGTATAACGTTCAGGGAGAATGGTTTAAGTTCCGCACGGCGGCAACGTTTGCAGACTTCCCGTCGGCGGACGAGTACGCGCGCAGTTTCGCCAAGGCGCAAGGAAATGGCGGAGAGCGGGACGCGCGAATCCTGGTCGAAGCGCGGAAGGGTAGCACGTACCGCGTGGTCGCCGAGTACCGGTCTAGCGCCTACCTCCCAGATCCCTTTAGATCCCTTTAGATCCTTGATAGCCCAGGAGCGACCCAAATGACCGACAACCCCGAGACGTACACCTTCGAAAACTACGGCCGCTTTAACAGCGCCACGCGCGATGTGATCGACCAGATAGCCGAGTATCGAGACGCTTTCTCGACGCGTGATGCCTGGGAGACGGCTGGCCTAGCAGTCTGGCGGGAGTACGAGACAATCGAGGGCGACTATGGAGTCAATCCCGCCCGCATCGACCAAATCATGTGCGCGGCCGCGATGGCGATGGACGCGGAAGCGACCCGGCGAAGCACAACCAGATTGATAACATTCGACGGGGCCGCCGACGTGCCGTTCATGATGGCCACCCATCGAGACCGCTTTGCCGATGATGATGACTGGGACGACGCATGTCTAACAGTGTGGCGTGAAAGCGAACACTACGACGGCGCGTATTGGATACGTAAAGAAACCGCCGATGCGATCATGGACAAAGCATTGGAAAACACAGCACGCTAGATTCACGTCGCCCATGGAACTCGGCGCGTATATCTGCGTTATCCTAGATGAGATGAGTTTTCCGCGCCCGTCTAGGGCGCTTCAAAACAACCCTGGAGAAACCCCATGACCCAGCCCGATACGAACGACTCCGCCGGATTGGTAACGT
>Ga0163148_10003127_pt1 | contig 18732 bp, 21 predicted proteins | sample OliLakLV19MP7P2_FD_148606 | JGI IMG/M metagenome (GOLD analysis project Ga0163148, IMG submission 148606) | Freshwater microbial mat bacterial communities from Lake Vanda, McMurdo Dry Valleys, Antarctica- Oligotrophic Lake LV.19.MP7.P2 | ecosystem: Environmental > Aquatic > Freshwater > Lake >...
GAAAATGAGCTTGCCAAACGAGAAGGAATTTTAGAAGAAAGAGAGAGGCTAATTGCCGAAAAACTCCAGGCTTTAGATAAAAAACTCGAAACCGCCGATAAAACCCGCAAAGACTTAGTTGAAAAACTTGAAAAATCATCAGGCATGAACGCCGAAGAAGCTAAAAAGATCCTCCTCGAAAACGTTGAAAAAGATTTAAGCGCTGATATAAGTAAAAAGATTAAAGAAGCTGACGCTGAAATAAAATTCACAGTCGATGAAAAAGTCAGACAGGTATTAGCAGACGCCATGTATCACGGCGTAGCTGATTACATATCCGAATACACCACCTCCACAGTCAGACTCCCAGATGAGGAAATGAAGGGCCGGATCATCGGAAAAGAAGGCCGCAATATAAAGTCATTTGAACAAACCACCGGTGTTGACGTTGTTATGGACGACGAGCTACCTGATTCCCTAATCCTCTCTTCTTTCGATCCGGTCAGACGTGAAGTTGCCAAAATCTCTTTGGAGCGATTAATGGCCGACGGTAGAATGCACCCTCAAAGGATTGAGGAAATTGTTGAAAAAACCAAACAAGACATCGAAAAAATCATGTATGAAGCCGGCGAAAAACTCTGCTATGACGCTGGAGTTTTTAACTTACCTAAAGAAGTCATCGCCATGCTTGGCCGCTTCAAGTACCGCTACTCGTTCGGCCAAAATTTAATCCAACACAGCTTAGAATTAGTTAAAGTCGGAGTCGAAATAGCCCGCGAAATCGGCGCTGACGTCAATGTCGTCAGGTTAGGCTGCTTACTCCACGATATTGGAAAAGTTGTCACCGACGGGGAAGAAGGAACCCACGTTCAAAAAGGTGTCACTTTCGCAAGGCAACACGGAATCCCAGAACCAGTTATAGCCGGCATCGCCCAACACCACGAAGACGAGCCTTTCTCCTCAGTTGAATCAATTATCGTTGCCATCGCCGATTCGATTTCAGGCGGTAGACCAGGCGCCAGACACGAAAATGTTCAGGACTACTTTAAAAGGCTTAACGACATTGAAAGAATTGCTAAATCATTCGACGGTGTAGACAAAGCCTTCGCAGTTCAGGCCGGAAGGGAAGTCCGCGTAATCGTTATGCCTGATAGAATATCCGACGACGAACTCCCTAAACTAGTCAGAGACATCGGCACCCAAATCCAAAAAGAAGTTATGGTTCCGGGAGCCGTCAAAATAACCGCCATCAGAGAAACCCGTTCTCAGGAATCATTCTTAACTTCCGGAAGCTAATGACAATAAAATCTGCCTTAAAAACAGATTGGTTTTTTCTGTTAGTAATTATTTCGCTGGCAATCCTCATTCGCTCATTAAACTTTTCTGATTCACTCAACTTTTCCTCAGACCAGGCTAAATTTTCAATTAAGTCCCTAGAGATCTTACGTGGCGAAATTAATGGGCCTGTGCTAATTGGTCCTTCGGTTTCCTTACAACTTGAGGGTAAAGAGTTTTACCAGGGAGGGGTGATCTATTATTTTCAGGCTCTTTTTCTTTTTCTGGGAAATCTTGACCCTATTAGAGCGTCATATCTTTTTATGCTTTTTTCCTGTCTAATGACCATTCCTCTATACAAGGGAATTAAGTCTCTAATAAATGAACCAAGTGCTAAGTTTGTAGCCATTTGTTTCTGCTTTTTACCAACTTTTATTAGTTACACAAAATTCCTCTGGAATCCTAATTTCCAGCTCAGCTTATTGCCGTTATTTTTTTTACTACTAGGTTTATACAAAAAGCATCATAAAATTTTCTGGCTTCTGTTAGCTGGAATCTCTTTTGGAATCGTTTTTCAGTTCCATTACCAATTATTTATTGGGTTTTTACTGATTCTCGCTTTCATGAAGCTGTATTTGAAATTTACTCTAAAGAAAACATTGATTTTTATTTCAGGTGTGACTCTCGGATTCCTGCCAATGATTATTTTTGAGTTAAGAAACGATTTTCTAAATACTAATACTCTACTCTTCTATTTTGAACACTTTTCTGAGTTCAGTAACTCTAATTCGAGTGCCGGCTTTTTTACTAATCGCCACTATTTCATAAGTTTGCTCCTGATAGTTATAGTCCTTGGTTTAACTTCTCTTAAGAGCCTGAACCTAAAAATAGTCTATTCATTGGCAACTTTTTTAATAGCGATCGACCTATTTCTTTATATTCCCAAACCCACCCAGGGTTTCGGTATGGCTGAAAATTGGAGCTATCCTGATGAACTCAAATCATACAATCTAATTCAGGCTGAGAACATCAAATCTTACAATGTGACTAACTTAGGCTATGACACCCTAGCTCAGACTCAAAAGTACCTCCACAAAAAAGATAATCTGAGTGAAAATATTACTGACTACTGGGAAACAACAAAACTTTTCGTTATTGCCCTAAAAAGCAAAGATATCAACTCCGATCCCGCATACGAAGTTCAAGTTATAAAGCCTTACAAAGTATTAAAAGAGTGGGAAATTAATCAGTACTACAAAATGTATCTGCTGGAGAAAAACTGAGCAAGGCGAAAACCTCCTCCAAGCATTGTCAAGACTTTACAAAGTTGGATCAATTCGTTATAAATATCACATTCCTAGACTGGAGCTAAAATATAAACCATGACAAAAAATCAATTAATAGAAAAAGTTGCAAAAAAATCACATCTAACTAAAAGAGCAGCTCAAGATGCGGTAAACTCAATGTTCGATTTAATTAAAGACAATCTCGTCAGAGGTGAAAAAACGATCATCACCGGTTTCGGCACTTTCTTAGTCCGTTCCCGGGCAGCCAGACGCGGAAGAAATCCTCAAACCGGCCAAGCTATCCAAATCCCTTCCAAAAAACTACCTTCTTTCGTAGCCGGAAAAACCATCAAACGACAAGTTAGGTAATTAATCTTTTAAGTCACCCAAAAACCATTTACATAAAGCACGAGTAGTAATCCCAGCAAACTTAGAGAAAAATACATCCACAACTGAGAATACAGCTCGCTCTTTATCAGAGCTAAGATTATAAAAATCGGAAAAATCACCAGACCATATCTGTGTATCGCTTGTAAAGTCCCTGTTGTAACCGGAATAAGCAAAGATAAGGCAAAGTAAATAGTGTAAGAAAGCCTAAACTTAATATATGAAAATATCAGCATAGTAATAAAGAACACGAAAAATATAAATTCTATTAATCCCTGTGCAGACTTTCCGACTACAAAAAAATTCATTTCAAACAAGTGTTTAAAATAATTTATTGGTGCAACCCATGGGAGTGTTAACTCCCTCGACCACTGTTTCTCATGGGCAATAAAAGCTAAGAAGTTACCCTGAGCAAAATAAAGAAATAAGCAATACAAAAGAAATGGAACAAAGGACAAGAGTAAAAAGAAAGTTGGAATAGTAGGTAATTTTCTGAAGTCTAGTTGTTTAAGAAAGAATTGGATAATAAAAACCGACAACAACATCACTGCCATCACGGTTAAAAAGATTGCTACCGTCTTCGATAATCCAGCCAGCATATAAAACTGATTATCAATAAATATGCTCTGGAATATGCTTATTAGGATTGCTAGTAAAATCGAGTAAGAGGCAATCCGATTTAAAAACTCTGACCAAAATTCTTTGATAGTTGGTAGCTTTGTTGTTTTAAGGAGATATTCTAGAGCAACTGTAAAAATTACTATTAATCCAGTCAGCCGCGTCACAGCCGCCAGTGAGGCAAGTAATATTGCCAGCAACCATCTTTTTGTTCTGGCATAATAGAAAGCCCCCGTAGTTAAGAAAAGGAAAAGTGATTCAGAATAAACTGCATTAAAATAAAAAGCAGTAGGGAAGGCCAGGGTGATAAATACTGCTTTCTTGGCAATCGTCTCGTCAAAATCCAAACTGACTAATTTATAAAGATAGAAAAGGGCTCCAATAATTGCTAGGTTAGAAATTAATAATCCGCCCCATAAAGAATGCAATCCTAAAAATATCAACAGTTTTATAAGCAGAGGATATAACGGGAAAAACACAACCTGAAAAGGAATATAACCTGCCTCAGCGATCCCTCGGAAATGCCCTCCATCCCAATTAGCCCATTTACCCCAAAAATCAGTTGCACTACCAGCTAGAACTATCTCTTCACCGGGTAGTTTAATTGGCAAAAAACTAATCCCAAAGAAAGCTATTAAAGTCACTATCGCTTTCCATCCCAGAAAAAGAATTATAATAAATCTTAGTATTTGATAGTCAGATGAAGTTTTCGTCATTGGCCAAAAGGGTTTTTGGTCAGGCTAAAATCAAAAAATTTGCTAAACAATTCCCGGGGTAGAGGGACTCCCGTAATCATCGGGTAAACCAGTAAAAATCCAATCACAACTAATCCTAAAATCGAAAAACCGATCAGCCGGCTCTTTTTGAGTCGCAACATTAAATCCACCTGGTATCCAAGAGACAGGCAAAGGAAGGGAATAGAGGGGCTGTAGTGGTATAAAAACATAATCCTTGGAGAAAATATCCAGGGTAACCAAAATACAAAAAATCCAAGTAGAATAATCAGAAACCGATCTCTGTCTGTAAATGAAATTGCTGAACTATTGGGACCTGGTACCTGATGATTGATCTGTGATTTACGAGATTTAAAAGTAAAAATAAAATCATAAAGCGTTATTAGTACTCCACCAATCCCCATCCAAAATAAAACCGGATTCCCGGAAGCAAAAATATTGCTTACCAATCCATCCTTGTGGTATTCAACAAAATACCAAACTGGATAAAGATTCAATGGCCAGGACCAGGCAGGGGAGGAGTAGTCATGACTTGCTACTAGATTGGAGTGATACCACCACATCTGTTTTTGCAGTTCAATAAATTGATCTATGCTGTGACCAAGCCAGAAAAATGGTATGTAACTAATTAAGTAAATAATGGGCGCAAGTATAGCCATATAAATACCCGCCCGAACGCCTTCTTCAAATCGAATCTTTTTTGTAAGGAAAAAATGACCAATCAAAAGAGTATTTAAACCAAGTAAATAAAACGCTGACCATTTACTTGAAAATGCTAGTCCTAGAAATATAGCTGATATAAAAAATCGTTTGTTGAGTAAAAATAGTACTGAAGCTAATGCAAAAGTAACTAAATAAATGTCATTCATCCCTGTTCTGGATTGAACAAAATTTAACCCGTCAAAAGAAAACAAAAATGCGCTAACCAGTCCCGTCGTTTTCCCAAACAAGCGTTCACCAATTTTAAAAACTAAAAACACACTTACAATCCCCAGAATAGCCCCAGGCAGTCTCCATCCCCAGGCATCCGTACTATTAACTGTAAACATCGAAACAGTCATGATCTCCTTAGCTAAAGGCGGGTGTGTCCACTCAAAAGCAACTCCCGGCGGCGGAGTAGTCCACCACTCCCAGGCCTCTTTATTCCCCTTAAGGTATTCTTTAGCAGTAAAGCCATGGTAAACCTCGTCAAAAACGTAAGCATTTGGGTACTCCAGACGGAAAAAGTGAAAGAATGCTGAAATAACTAGAATTATTAGTAATGCTCTGTGTGATTTTAATTTAGTTATGTTCATGTTTCCTTTTGATAACAATTCTGGATATCGTAATAATAATTATCGCAAAAATCAAAGTAGAAATACCAGATAAAATTTTCCCATAACTCTCCAGCCCTTCATAGAATCCTGGAATATAAAGAGTTTTAGGCAATTTAAGATAAAATTCATTGTAATAAATATAAACATAATATAAATTAACAGTGTGTAATAAGCTAAGCAAAACAGTTGATATTACTAAAACCCGATTCTTTAGATAAATAGAAACTAAAATCAAAAACGGGATTGCTGAGAATAAATAACGTTCGTGTACTCTGGTTGGCAAAAAGAAAAAAGCCAAAAATCCTAAAGTAGCCAATATGAAAACATCAATCGTCTTCTTTTTCCAAAATAAAACAAAAAAGTAAACCCAAAAAGCTGTCATCAGTAATAACCCCCAAACCCGATAAGATAAAAATCCTAAAGACACCCCGTCATCGATCCAAAATCCAAAAATCCCCCATAAGTTATAAGCGAACAGTGAATTTCCTTTATAATCCTGAGCCATTTGAACAAATAAGTTGAAGAATCCTAAAAACGGATCTGATGGGAAGAAAGGAACTGACAAAAAAATTATTGCCAGGAACCCAGGAAGTGATAACTTAACGGCATTATTAATAGAAAAATTCTTAAGTAACCAAAGTCCAAAAACTGGGGCAATTGCGATAGCTTGAGGTTTAACTAAAATCGATATCCCGAAAAAAAGCGAAGCAAGTAATAATTTTTTATGTGCTAAGTAGTAAACTGATAAAAACAAGAACAAAGTCATGAATCCGTCATAAGCTCCCCAAATACTGGCATTAAAAATTAAAACCGGATTAAACAAACAAAACGCTAGTCCATAAAGCGCTAACCTCTTAGAAACTATTCTTTGCAACACTGAATAAATTAGGTAAGATAAAACCAAATCAGACAGTATCGAAGGAATCTTTAATACAAAATAAAAATACTGATCTGAAATAGAAAATAATTCTCTGATCGCCCCTAAAATATAAAACAGGTAAATCATCCCTGGCGTGTAATTTGTCCAGACATCTTTTGAGTAGAAGTTAGCAAGTCCTAAATCAAATGCTCTGACACTCCAAGCAAAAAAAGTATCAGTGTCAACATGGAACCCGGGGAATGACGCAAAAATCAACCGTATTAAAAATCCAGCCAATATTAAATAGTAGATTACTAAGTTCTTGTGTAAATTACTCGTGATCGTTTTTAAATACATCTATAAATATCCTCACTGCCAAAATCGGCAATATCAGACTTGAAATAATCATAACCCAAATTAACATCCAGTCGACATTCTTCCTCGCCAAAACATTTAACCATTCAGTGTAATTTAACGGAAAAATAAAGGTATGTAAAATAGTAGTTAAAATTATTAGAAATATATTTATTAGCCATCCGCGGGTCTGTAAAGTTTTTAATTTTAAAAGTGGTATCAAAAACAAAAACCAGGCCCAATACTGATTAGAAAAAACTTTTGAAAAAATCAGGAAAACTAACATATTCAAAATAATAAACTGGTAATCAATTCCATGAACCGTCTTCTTTTTTAGGAAGTAAAACAAATTCAAAACTCCCATCGGCAATATCCAAAAATAATTATAAAATTGAATTGACGGATAAACCTCGCCGCGGGCAATAGCATTAATCCCAAAGTCACTCTCCATATTGGGCAAAGGAATTCCTTTAACTATATTAATAATGTAGAATAAAGAAGCCCAAACACTCTCCGTCGCCACAGATTTCATATTATGAAAGTTATAACTCACGAGTGTCTCTTTAAAACCAATCTGAAGAACAATGGTGTAAATCAGGAAATAAGTGATCAGAGTTGATAGGAAAATTGACAATAAATAAACCGCATTGACTAATCGGTATTTTCTAAAGCTGACAAACAATAAATAAGGCAGGAAAAGAATTGGGAACACTTTTACTAAAACTCCTAATGGTAAAATCGCGACAGCAACTTCATGATGCCCTTTCTCCCAAAAGTAGAAAACCAAGGTTAAAAGAAATATAACTAACAGATCAAATCTGAAAAGTAAAATCGGCCCCAGAAAAATTAAAAGTGAAGAAAGCAAAATCACTCCATACGTTTTTCCCATTTTATGCATCAACAAAGCTGTCAGCATAATCAAAATAATGTTTGCAGTAAAAAGTCCCCATTTAAATGTTTCAAGTGAACTGTCAAACATAAACGACAATCCAACTAGAATAAAGAAAATTATTGCCCCTGGTTGGTATTCGTTATGTCCCAGATTGCTTAAGGATAAATGCTCCCAAAAATAGGTACTTCTGGCATGAAACACAAAAATATCAGGATATAAATGCATGTAAAAAGCTGGCTGCAGGCTTTGAAACAGGATGTAGATTATTGAAATAGAGAGTGAGAGAATTGCAGCAAGACGCATGAGCTTAATCATATAAATATGAAGACTAAATTACTAGTGATATTAGGATCAACCTCAACCGGCAAAACCGACCTCGGCCTACAACTCGCAAAAAAATACCAAGGTGAAATAGTCTCTGCCGATTCAAGGCAGGTCTATAAATATTTAGATATTGGGACAGGTAAATTACCTGCTAGTTTCGAAGAACTAGAAAGGGGAGACAGTTATTGGGAAATTGACGGAATAAAAATCTGGATGTATGACACTGTTAATCCAATGGAAAAATTTAATTTATATGAATATATAAAAAGATCCAATGAAGTAATTTATGAAATTGCCGGGCGCGGAAAGTTGCCAATCCTAGTCGGAGGTACAGGGTTATATATTAGATCTCTGCTTGAAGGGATTTCAAATTTCGGAATCGCCGAAAATTCTGATTTGAGAGAAGAGCTGGAAGAACTGAATACTGCTGAAATAAAAAAGAGAATTGACTCCGAAATTCTTAAAGATCTAAATAACTCGGACTTAAATAACAAACGCCGCCTGATTCGTCTGGTCGAAATTTCCAGAGGATCAAATGAGATGTCAGGTGAGTCTTTCGAAGGTCTGGAAAAAAAATATGATGTACTCAAAATTGGCTTGGCAACGGATAGAGATATCTTAAGAGGGAAAATAAGCCACCGTCTCATATCCCGTATAAACCAGGGAATGATTGATGAATCCAAGGACCTATTGGAGAAAGAAATACTAAGTTTCAAAAGAATGGAGGAGTTAGGTCTGGAATATCGCTATCTCGCAAAGTTTATCAAAGGAGAAATTAAGTCGATTGAAGAATTCCTAAATATACTTACCATCAAAATCGGCCAGTTCGCCAAGCGTCAGGAAACTTGGTTTAAAAAGGAAAAAGATGTGTCTTGGTTTGATGTTTCAGAAACAGGTTATCAAAACAAGGTAGTAAACGAGGTAACAGACTGGTACAATTAGCTTAGGTGAATAGCTACAAAATCGACATCTCTCATAAAACAATATTCTTCCTAACAGCCTTCCTGGCTCTACTAGCGGGACTCTTTTTGATCCGTGATGTAATCATACTTTTGTTTGTAGCCGTAATTTTTATGTCAGCCCTATCCCCAATAGTCACCCGACTAGAAAGATTAAGAATTCCTAAAGCTTTAGCTATCGCATTAATTTATGTGGTGATTATCTCAATCGTTGCAGCATTAGTAACGTTCGTAGTAACTCCTTTAACAGAACAAACAGCAACTCTAACAACTAACCTACCAAAGTATTTAATCACAATTATTCCTGAGACGGGGTTCATAGACAGATCAGTCCTCCAACAGGAATTTGGTAATTTTTCAAAAAATGCACTCGAGTTAAGTCTCGCCATTTTTAATAATTTCATTGCCTTCATCTCAATAGCAGTCTTAACCTTCTATCTGCTCTTAGAAAGAGAAAATCTAGATAAATTACTAGCTCAATTCTTCCTGCGAAAAGAAGATCGGATAAAACGTATTACCAAAAGAATAGAAGAAAAACTTGGTTCCTGGATGCGTGGTCAGATCGCTTTAACGTTGATTATTGGTACTACATCATATATCGGCCTCAGCCTTCTTGGAGTCCCGTACGCCTTACCTCTCGCCATTCTGGCTGGAATTATGGAAATAATCCCAGTTATCGGTCCAATTATTTCGGCGATTCCCGCTGTGCTAATTGCTTTTCTAATCTCGCCTTTCACCGCTGGAATGGTGGCCCTCTTTTACTTTGTGTTACAGCAACTAGAGAATCATCTAGTAGTTCCTCAGGTAATGAAAAAAGCTGTCGGGCTTAATCCATTGGTTGTAATTCTTGCTGTGGCGATTGGTGGCAGGCTTCTGGGAATCGCCGGAGCCTTACTCGCAGTTCCAATTACTGTGGTTATACAAATCATTACTGAAGATCTAATTACATCTGAAGAAGTCGCGGACGCCGAAAATAAAATTATTAACGGTTAGAATTTTCTATTTTTGTGCCTAGGAAAATAGTAAGCCAGATTCTGTTTAAGTGACATTTATCTATTGAGAGACTTGCGCCCCTCTATGCTCCTGATTTCGACTAAATGGCGAGCAGCCAAGTCGGTTCTAGGATTGCAGCGGGGAGGATTGCCCGTTTCATTCACTGACGCCTTTCGGCCGTGACTCGTTTCTGTTGCTCTAACTGGGCCTTACGGCCTCCGGCTTACACCGGACACCCTGCTCTGTGCTGTCTGGACTTTCCTCACCGGTCTTACGACCAGCGTAATCACCCATCTTCCTAGGCCTCCTAATTATACCTAAATATTCCCGAAAACTCCAAATTTAACGTAGACAGAATATGTTACTATTAGCTTCTAATATGAAAAATACTCAACTTATTACTCAAGATAAAAAGATTCTGGGAGGAAAACCAATTATTACCGGCACCCGAATGTCAGTTGAAGTAATTTTGGAATTTTTAGCTGGTGGGATGGAAATTAAAGAGATTTTGACAGAATATCCTTTCTTAAGCAGAAAACAGATAGAAGCTGCAATACAATATGCAGCTGAGAAAGTTGGAAAAGAAAAGCGAAACCCCAACACTGATGACTCCCCAAGCGTAGCAACTGCGCATGAAATTCATCGCTGATATAAATTTAACGCAGACAGTTATAAGAAATCTAAGGCGGGATGGTCACGATGTTTTGGATATTAAGAAACAGAACCCAACAATCTCTGATTCGGAATTAGTGAAACTCGCCCTAAGGCAGAATCGCATAATTTTAACCCATGACAAAGATTTTGAAAGTTTGGCTAACCCCAGATATGAGGCCGGCATAATAGCTATTAGACTTAAAATTCAGAATGCCCAATACCACTGGTTAAAGCTGAGCAAGGTGCTTTCAATTTACAACGAAGACGATCTAAGCAAATCATTAACAATAATTACAGAAAAATCGGTTGAATCAACCCCATATGATTAATGGTTGTGTTAGATACAAAAGGTTGGTATACAATAATTAATGCTCGTTAAAGCCATCGCTGGCGTTAATGTCGGATTCTCTCCTCAGCTGGTTTCAGTTGAAATCGACATCTCCTCTCACGGCCTTCCGTCGTTCGCCATAGTCGGACTGGCAGATAAAGCAATTGATGAAGCCAAAGACAGAGTCAGAACAGCCATAAGAAACAGCGGCTTTGATTTCCCTCCCAAAAAAATCACAGTCAACTTAGCTCCGGCTGATTTGCCTAAAGAAGGCCCTCATTTTGACTTACCAATTGCCTTAGGCATACTCGTTGCCTCAGGCCAAATCGACATCTCCCTGGATGACCTGATGATCCTCGGAGAACTCTCGCTAGACGGAAGTCTGCGTAGAACACATGGTGTTTTACCTCTAACAATTCTCGCAAAGAAAAAGAAACTCCAAAAAATTCTGGTGCCAATAGAAAACGGCTCAGAAGCAGCCATAGTTTCCGGAATCGAAGTCTACGCCCTAAAAAATCTACAGGAAGCCGTGCGATTCCTCTCAAATGAAATAGAAATAAAACCTCTCCCCAAAGTCGACTTTTCCAAATTCGAAGACGATGCAGTCTACGATTATGATTTTGCCCAAGTCCGTGGGCAAGAGCAAGCCAAACGGGCACTCGAAATTTCAGCCACCGGTTCCCACAACGTTCTATATCAGTATGGACTGATCCATCTGCCCAAATAGAGCCAACTTTAGGGCTTCCTTTTAATATCTCAGGGGTATTGCCGATTTATATTACTCAAAATAAGATAATCTATCCAAGTAAGAGCTTATAAGGGAGTAAAATTGCGGTAACAAGAATGAATACCTTCAAAGCTAGATTAAGAGTCTCGCTAAGCGTGAGTTTGTGAAGAAAATCCATAGCTTTATTTAAATTCCAATATATCTTTGGCATATGATTATATCAACCTCTAAGTCTGACAACCAAAATTACTTTTGTGCAACTCCCCTATCATTACGTTTAATATTCTAAATTCAGTTATGTTTATCTATAACGATTGATGTTTAGTCTATTTTGGACAAAAAAATAGCCCCCCAAACGGGGAGCCTTAGTTTTTTACTCAATTAGAATAAACTCAAAGCCCCCCCAAGCTTCTCATTCCTTGGTGCGGTAGCTGTGTGTGTTCTTCTACTCCGTAAATAATACTCTGATTAGTGCCGGATTGCAATTCTTTTTTATAATCATTACATTTTACTTAGCTGCTTTTAAAACAAAGTTTGTGAGTGGGATTTATGTTAAATCACAAAAATTGCAATATAACCTCAGCCGTAGTATTATAGGTCGTAAGTATAATAAAATGAAGAAAATCCTCAAAATTATAGGCATAACCACAGGAGTTATTGTTGTCTTATTTATCGGTTTAGTTGTTGCCGTGGGAATTTTTTATAATCCAGATGTATCTCTCTCAGTTTCAAGTCCTAAAGAAGGTGAAGAAGTTACAGAAGAAAAAGTTTTAGTTGAAGGCTCATATACAGGAGCAGGGGGTAAAGTTTTTGTTAATGGGCTAGAAGCAGGTAGAGATACAGGTAAACTGACATTCTCTCAAGAAGTTAAGGTTGACGACGGTGAAACAAAGATACTCGTAGAATACAAAGAAGGGGATGAAGTTAAAGCGAAAAAAGAATTATCGGTAAACTTTGATTTAGAAGGTAAATTATATTTAGCCAAAGAGCAAGATTTCACAAAAGTTCCACAATATGAAATTGTCAGGAAGGAAAATGTAGATGGAGGTTTCACAGCCATAGCCTACGCAGACATAGCTATAGACGATCCAGACTACTTAATTTCCAATGTCGGAAAAGACATTAAACAAAAGAATCCAGCAGAGCATACTATTTCAATAATGATTTTTCCAATTTCCATAAAACCTGAAATTGAGAAAGCGCTTGAAGATTCTGATCAGGAACTTGGACTAACGCAGTTAAGTGAAAAAACAATTGCAACTTATGATAGAAGAGCAGGCAAAGAAAGCTTCTTCAGATATCCATCAGGGTTAACAGGTGATAAACTTGCAATAGAGATATGAAAAAAATAATTACAGGATTATTTTTAGCTGTATTACTCTTCATCTTCTCTGCTGATGCTGTTTTAGCGCACCCTGGAAGAACGGACTCAAGCGGAGGACATACTTGCAGAACAAACTGTGAAGAGTGGGGGTTAGAGTATGGCGAATATCATTACCATAATGGTGGATCTGCACCTGCTCCTGATCCAGTGCCACCTCCACCTGCACCAACTCTAAAGCCTTCTATTGCTCCGACAATTAAACCTAAACCGTCAATAAAACCAGCCACTCCTAAACCTTCTCCAAAAGTCACACCAATCCCAACTCCTACACCCACTCCGGTTCCATCAACTAAACCAACGACATCTGAGCTTATTAGTAAACTCATAGCTTCAAATAAGAATCTAACCTTAGCGGAGTTAATTCTAAAGCAAATCAAAGCTAAACCAGGAAAAGAGGTTGCAGGAGAGTCAACAGAAACTGCAAAGGAAGGATTTTATAAGGTTACTGATGTTATTGATGGTGATACTATCAGAGTAAATATAAATGGAAAAATTGAAAAAATCAGGTTGTTAGGAATTGATACGCCAGAAACTGTAGATCCAAGAAAGGAAGTGCAGTGTTTTGGATTAGAAGCTTCAAAGAAATTAAAAGAATTAATCTCTGGAAAGAACGTAGGATTAGAAGTGGATTCAACACAACCAGACCGTGATAAATATCAAAGATTACTGAGGTGGGTTTATCTTGAAGATGGAGCAGACATAAATTTACTCATGGTTCAGGAAGGTTATGCTTTCTCCTATAAGAAATATCCAACTCAAAAACTGGATAAATTAAACCTGCTTGAGCAGCAAGCAAGAGCAGGCAATAAAGGGCTTTGGAGCAACTGCAACGAATACAACTAACTCTAAGATCCTTATAGGGATTAAGCAGCAATAGAGGCCTGCTTAGGCCTCTATGCCAAACCAGCTAACCTAAAGTTAGATTGTCCTGACTGGTTCTGCAGTATTAAGGTGAACTGCTAACTTTAGAATAATTAATTGTAAAAAAATTACAATACTGATGAGTATATAATTAATTACATGGGTACCATAATGTCCATTCTTAAAGGAGCTATTTACTTAGGATTATTCCTGCTCTTCATCTTTTGGGTTAGTAGCTCCGGCGGTAATAAGTCCGGCAGTAGCTCAGGAACAGGGGGAACTTATGGTAGGTATGATGAATATGAATATCCGGCGTCTCAGGATTACGAAGAACCTTTAATAACAAGTGATAATTGGAATTGTACAGGTGATTGTTCCGGGCATGATGCCGGTTATAAGTGGGCGGCAGAAAATGGAATTGGCAGTCCTGATGATTGTGGGGGAAATTCTGACTCCTTTATAGAAGGTTGTGAGGCTTATGCTAACGAACAGATGATAGAAGCTGAGGAAGCGGAATATGAAGAATATGAGGAGGAAAGTTATAATTACTACCGATAAGCTAATTACTTATTGCACTCGTTGTAGATTCTGTTAGCTCTGCCACTTTTTCTTCAAGTAAATTAATTCTTTCATCAAAAGAGCCAAGAGATTCTGTTATCTCAGTCTTTGAGAAAAATCTGTCTCCTAAATCCCTGGTTCCTAGATAGTATCCAAGACCTACCTGTAGAAGTCCTAATATTATCAACCAGGCAGTTTTTGATCTCATTTTTTACCCCAAAGAAGTTTATAAATTGTCTTTAATCCGTAACCCCCAACCGCAAAGCCTAATAAAGCAAGCCAGAAGTTTTCAGCAGAGCTGCCGCCGGGTGTAGCTCCTTCCGTATTTGCTGTTGCAGATTGAACAACCGGATTAATGGTTAAATCCTCGGAGTATTCTTTTCCTCCATGATCCCAGCCTTTAACTGAAAAACTGGTAGGTGTATCAGTTAAAAGTAATATTTCTCCCCTGGGGGTATTATTGTTGCTTTGTAAATGTTTAATGAATTCATCCGGTCCCTCAACTTTATCCAAGCAAGAAATATCATAGTTTAAATAATTCTGTCCTCCGCCCTGTGAGATATATGCTTTTAAACCGGGTATAGGTTTTGGCAAGTCGAGAGTCCAATAAGTTTGATTGCTTGCCCACCTTTCAGCATTACCCGTTTTTAGATTTATGTACCATCTGCCTGGAGCAATATTTTTAAATAAATATCCAAGTGCAGAAGTATCAACTATTGGACCTGGATCAACTCCTGCTGTTTTGCTGATAGCTACGCTAAACCTGTCTCCTGACAGTGGTTTAGCCCAGGTTAGATTAACATCATAATTACACCAGTTATCCTGGCTGATTTGATAATTCCAGTCTCCATTCATAGGGTTTATGGGAGCAGGAAGGAGGTATATAGGAGCTGGGGGGAAGTAACCACCACTGCTACCTCCGTTATGACAGTGATATTCACCAGCGCATGAGCCAGTGTGACAATTATGACAACCAGAAGAGTCCGTCCTACCAGAATGAGCCTGCACGGTATTTAATGAAGTAGAGAGGGCGAAGCATGTAAGTGTAAAAACTACACAGATAAATTTTTTCAAATAGATTATTCTAGTAACTTATTTTAACACTTTTCTATTCCTTTTTTCTTCAACTGATTTTGGCGGTATCAGGCTTTTTCCTTTAGAACCTTTTTTCATAAGCCTTCATTCTACCCATATTAGCTTAGCTTCTGAAGAAATTTATCCAGAGCTTGAACAAATTCTTTCTACCTTCAAGTTTGACTAAAAAAATCCCCTCCGTTAGGAAGGGATTTTTTAGTACTTATCGTCTAAAAGACAACTATTATGCAGCTGCCCCAATTCGGTACATTCCTGTTCCACAAGTTGGACATTCACCTTTTGAAGCTGGTTTACCATTTTTCATGGTGACCTGCTGGACATTTTTAGCCTCTCTTTTAGTGCGACATTTAACACAATACATTTGCATATTAAAAGATCACCCCCTCTCAAAGTAAGTTAACTCAAAAAATCTTCAGTAGACCGTTTTTTTGCGCAAAAAAAAGTGAAAGTTGGATACCTATCGCTAAAGCAGATAGTAAAGAGATTCTGATCAAATCAGACTTTAAAGTTGGGGAGCTGATAGTTATAGTACCTTTAGCCTGCGGGGTTAGGCCGCCTACCTCTTTCAATTGTTTAGACGTAATTTTATAAGGGGTTGAATCTGACTTTCCAAAGAGCTGTTGTTTTAATTGTTGAAGTCTTTTTTCCTCTAGTGCGACAGTAGCCATGCTTGTCATTGAGCCTAGCACGCACGCGCAAGCCTTGTCAAGCACAAAAAATTAATTGTTTTGCAGCTCAACTTTCTGCCATCCTATTGGAACATAACAGTGGTTGGAAAAAGTTCTTATCTCTCCGGTAAGCGGATTCCTAGCTTCTTGAAGTGTCTGAAAGCAAAAACCAGCTTCATTCCTCGGTCGCACAAAGAAATAAAAATAAATAGCGAATAAAAGGATGATTAATAATGCTATTAGAAAAAACTTAAATGCCACTTTATTTATTCTACAGCACATCATCCTGATTTGACAATTTTCTTTTAAACCCTGTATAGTTTGAAGAGTAACTTATGTATCCGGTAGAGTGGGCAGTAGCTGGAGGTTTTCTAATTTGGCTTTCGGTTCTAACATTTTTAATCTTAAAGCAACGAAACTTTGTTAAAGAATTATTTCCAAAAGACGGCAGTCGGGAGATCAGAAATAAGTTTAACGAGGTAATTGAAGCTATATCAGTATTTGAAAAAAATAATCAAATACTGGAGAATAGATTAATAGGGTTTAAAAAAGACAGCCTGGATTATATTAGTAAGTTCTCGGTTTTAAAATATAATCCATATAATGATACCGGCGGGGATCAGAGTTTCTCTTTGGTATTGTTGGATGGTAAGATGGATGGAGTATTGATTACGAGTCTTCATTCAAGAGCCGGAACCCGTACATATTTAAAAAGTATAAAAAAGGGCTTAAGCGAACTGGAGTTATCCAAAGAGGAAACAACAGTTCTAAAAAAAGCCATTGATGATTAAAATAATGAGAACATTTTTCGAAAATTTAACTAAAGCCCAAAAAGTACTAGTCCTCGTGATCATGGCTGTCGTCTTATACACAGTCTCCGCCGGAGTCTCTTTCTCTCTGTTTGCAAATTCTGCGGCTCCTAAAGCATTAGACGGCTCAAGCCTCCAAACAGCCCTACCAGGCGCCGGAGGAGAGCAGGAAGATCCAGGTCTTCCAAGAACTGAAGCCTGTCCTCTTAACGGTAATCTCCACACCAAACCCGCTAAAGAAGCCTGGGATAAAAGACGTCCTTTGGCTGTCATGATAGAAAACCATCAGGAATCCCGCCCTCAATCAGGACTTTCCTCAGCAGACGTAGTTTATGAAACAGTAGCCGAAGGCGGAATCACCCGCTTTATGGGCATGTATCTTTGCTCCTTTGGTGATATTCAACTTGGCCCAGTCCGTTCCGCTAGAACCTACTTCTTAGATTGGCTCTCTGAGTACGATCCTCTTTATGCTCACGTTGGTGGTGCTAATACTCCAGGACCGGCTAATGCCTTAGGTCAAATCATTGATTATAAAATCAAAGATTTAAATCAGTTCGGTATCGGTTACCCAACTTTTTGGAGAGACTACCAAAGACTAGGCCGCCCGGTAGCCACCGAGCACACCATGTACACCACCACTAAAAAACTCTGGGATATAGGCGAGAAAAAGGGTTGGGGTGTGGCCGATGCCTTGGGAGTCAGATGGGATAAAAACTTTGTACCATGGAAATTCTTAAAATCGGACGAAGCAGTTAACATTGGTGCGGCCGCTACGAAAATGACAGTTAATTTCTGGGAATCCCAAAAAGATTATCAGGTCGAGTGGAATTTTGACCAGGCAAGTAATTCTTATAAAAGAAAGAATGCTGGCTCAGACCATGTTGATTTGAATACCAAACAGCAACTCTCGCCAAAAACAGTCATTGTTCAATACATGAAAGAGTCAAGGGCCAATGATGGCTACGAAGGGAACGCCCATTTGCTCTACGCCAACAAAGGTCCTCAAGCTCCAACTGGCAAAGCTCTGATATTTATGAATGGAAAAGTCGTAAAAGGGACCTGGAATAAAGCTAATCGCTTAGCTCGCGAAACCTTTAAGGACGAAGCCGGTAAAGAAATCTCCTTCGTCCCAGGCCAAATCTGGATCCAAACTGTCCCTGAGGGTAGTTCCGTCACATATTAGTTACAAACTCTCCTGCCTTACCTGTGAGCCATTTTTGTCCCAGCTGATGTATTTACAAGAATGAGCAATTTTGGTATACAATTATCGTACTTAGGGTAATAAACTATGGAAGAATTATTTGTCTCAAAAGTCCGGGTAAAAATCCTTCAGTTATTTTTGACAAGCAAAGATGATCTGATGCACGTCCGGGATATGGTTCGCCGTGTCGACGAAGAGATAAATGCCGTTCGTCGCGAACTAGCCCGGATGGAAAAATTCGGTATGGTCTCCTCCGAGTGGCGGGCTAATAGGAGGTATTATAAATTCCGCAAAGATTATCGGTTCTATCCTGAGTTACTCGCTTTCGTAATTAAATCAACCGGGCTCGGTGGGGGAATTATTAAAAATAAAGCTTCCTTAGGGAAAATTAAATATGCCATAATGGCAGTTAGATTCGCTCAAAACAGTGATTCGGGTCCTGAAGATGTTGATCTATTAGTTGTCGGGCAA
>Ga0163148_10003130_pt1 | contig 18727 bp, 16 predicted proteins | sample OliLakLV19MP7P2_FD_148606 | JGI IMG/M metagenome (GOLD analysis project Ga0163148, IMG submission 148606) | Freshwater microbial mat bacterial communities from Lake Vanda, McMurdo Dry Valleys, Antarctica- Oligotrophic Lake LV.19.MP7.P2 | ecosystem: Environmental > Aquatic > Freshwater > Lake >...
ATCAATCGGGCGGCGGGGCAGGGCACGGGCGCTGGGCAGCTGGAGGACGCTCGGAAGCGGCTGCTGGAGGAGCAGATCAGGCGGGCGCACATGGACAATGAGAAGGAGCGCGGTCAGCTGCTGGACTTGGAGTCGGTGCGGGTGGCGGTCAGTGCGGCGATGGCGGATATAGCGACCCAGATGCGCGGTTTGGCGGCCCGGAACGCGGCGCGGTTGGCGGCTTTGGACGATCCCCAGACGATTCAGAGGGTACTGACTGATGAGATTCGACACGTCCTTGATTCCGCCAGCCGACAGGTTGCTGCTTTCGCACTTGTTCTCGCAAGTGGCGCCGATCCTGATGCCCCCACCAAGCCGAAACGCCGGGGAGTGGGCGGACGAGCACCGGATTCTGCCGCCGGGATCACCGGAGCCGGGGCCTTGGCGGACTGATCGGGTCCCCTTCTGGAAGCCGATCTACGCGGCCGTTGCCGACCCCCAATACGAGACGGTGGTTATCGTCTGCGGCAGTCAGATGTCCAAAAGCGAGGCCCTGCTTAACATTATCGGCCACCGGTTCACGGACGGCCCTTATTACCCAGCGATGTACATCGGCCCGACCGAGAAGAACGTCAGGAGCATGTCCAGAGACCGGTTCGACTCCATGCTGCGCTCGACGGCCATTTTGTGGGAGCGACTGGAGAAGGGGCACCGTAACGGGGTCTTTGAGAAGTTCATCGCCGGGGTGCGGTTTGGCTTTGCCTGGGCCGGTTCTGCTACCGAGTTGGCCTCCCACCCGTGCGGTCTGGTGCTGATGGACGAGCGGGACCGCATGGTGCTGGACGCTGACGGGGAGGGCGACCCTAAGACCCTGGCGAAAGCTCGGATGTCCAACTACCTAGAACCGAAGATGGTTATTGCCTCGACGCCGACGGTGGAGGGGGTCTCGGTAGTCTGGAAGGACTGGGAGAGCGGGACCATGCACATGCTGGCCTGGCCCTGCCTGGGTTGCGGGAAGTTCTTCGTGCCGCACCTGAAGCTGCTGAAGTGGCCGGACAAAGCCACGCCGGACGAGGCCTTGAGGATGGCCAATGTCGTCTGCCCGTACTGCGGCCGCGAACACGTCGACCGAGAAAAGCCGAAGCTCAACGCCCTCAGTCGGTTCATACGGCACCGGTCGCTGGGGGCTAACGAGCGCAATGAGCGGGCGGTGCTGGATCATTACTGCCCCGACGAGAACCCGCAACCCAGCACCACGGCGTCTTTCTGGATGTCTGGTTTGGCCAGCCCGTGGAACGGCTTCGGGCGCATTGCTGCCGATCTGGTGGTGGCTCTTCGCGGCGGTGATCCAGAGACTATCCAGGGCGTGATCAATACCAAGGGTGGCGAGTTGTTTCGCATCAAGGGCGAAGCTCCCGCCTGGGCAGAAGTCAGCGAAAACCGGGCGGAATACGAGCCTGGGCAACCCCCGCACGGCGTCCAGGTCATCACGATGGGCGCGGACGTGCAGAAAAACGGCATTTATTACGTCATCCGCGGCTGGGGCCACATGATGGAGTCCTGGCTGCTGGATCAGGACTTTATTGCTGGGGAAACGGAATATGACGCGGTCTGGAGCGAGTTCAGGCGCCCGATCATGGATCAGTTCAATGGGATGCCGATTCGCCGGGTGTTCGTCGATTCGGGGTACCGGCCTGGCGACGAGCACCGACGCCCCGATCATGCGGTGTACACCTTCGCCCGGAGTTTCCCCGGAACGGTGTTCCCGACCAAGGGTCAGGACACCTTATCGACGCCCTACATCCCGAAGGACATCGACTACAGCTACGGCGGGAAGGTGGTCAAGGGCGGGGTGCGGCTTTACCACTTGGACACCGACTACGCTAAACGCTGGCTGCACGCCAGGATCCGGTGGCCCAAGAATCACCCTGGCGGATTTCACCTACACCGCGCGGCGACTGAGGACTACTGCCGGCAGCTGGTGGCCGAAGAGTTGGTCATCAAGGCGAGCGGTCGACCGATGTGGATTCGCAAGTCCCGCGCAAACCACTTCCTGGACTGCGAGGTAAACGCGCTCATGGCGGCGCTATCTCTGGGCGTGCATAAACTCGCGCCGGCACCGGTGGCCGTATCCAGCGGTAAAACCGACAGCCCAGTGGCGGAAGTCAAGCGCCAAAGCCGCTACGAGCGCCGCTCTTTGTAGTTATGCGCATATTCTGCGGGCGTGGCAACACTCGCAGAGAAGCAGGCCGAACTGGTCCTCGCGAAGGACGCGCTCAACGCAGCGCGGCTGGCCCAGTCCTATGGTCAGGGTGATCGCAGCCTCCAGCGGGCGAGCCTGAAGGACCTGGAGTCCCACGTCTCCCGAATCGCTCGGGAGGTTGACGAGCTCGCCGCTGTGGCTGCTGGCGCACGGAACCCCCTGTTTGTCACGGCCTCCTACCGGCAGCCCGGATGGGATACCGAGTGAAGGCGGTAGACCTTCTCGGCCTGGTCATGCCGCGCACCGCGGCGAAGTACCTGATGGGCCGTTACCAGTTCCAGCAGGCCCAGCGGCTGTATGAGGGCGTGAGTTCGTCCCAGTACCGGCCCACCATTGCCAACCGGACCAGCGGCGACGGGGTGATGAACATCGCCGGGGGCCGCCTCCGGGAGTATTCCAGGGAGCTCGAGGAGAACCACGATCTGGTGGTCTCGGTCTTTGACGACCTGGTGAACAACACCATCGGTGAGGGGGCCCGGGTCCAGCCGATGGTGCGGATGGCTGACGGCAAGCTGGCTGAGGACTTTAACGACTCCCTCGGCGAGTTGTGGACGAAGTGGGGCCAGGACCCGGAGACCACCGGTGAGTTGGCCTTTCCGAGTGTCGAGCGGCTGGTGGCTCGCTGCATGTTCCGGGACGGCGAGATCTTCGTGCAGAAGGTCATCGACGGGCGCTACCCGCACCGCACTGACCTGCGCTTGGCTTTGGAGTTGATCGAGGCTGACTTCTGCCCGTTCGACTATCAGGACATTTCTCGCAATGTCCTCCACGGGGTAGAGAACAACGCCTGGAACCGGGCGACGGCCTTTTGGCTGTGGAAGAACCACCCGGGCGACCCGCTGAACCTGTCGATCATGCCCCGGGCCGAGGATTTGAAGCGCGTTCCGGCGTCGGACATGTTGCACATCAAGTTCAGTCGTCGCCTGCGGCAAAGGCGGGGTGTGCCGATCATTCACGCGGTCCTGAACCGGATGCGGGATGTGAAGGATTACGAAGAGTCCGAGCGGATCGCGGCCAAGGTGGCGGCGGACATGACGGGTTTCATCAAGCGCACGGCCGAGTACAACGGGCCGACTGAAGTGAACGCCAGCGGCAATCGGGAGTTCAGCCTGCAGGCGGGGGCGATCTTCCAGCTGCAGCCGGGTGAAGATGTGGCGACGATTGCCAGCAACCGCCCGAACGCGGGACTGGAGAAGTTCCGCAACGCCATGCTCCGGGCGGTTGCTGGCGGGACGGGCACGCGGTACTCGTCGATCTCCAGGGACTATAACGGCACATACAGCGCGCAGCGGCAGGAGCTGGTTGAGGGCGCGATTGCTTACCGGGCGCACTTCGCCTATCTGGTGTCGCGGTTTCACCGGCCGGTTTACGAGCAGTTCATCGCCCAGGCCATGCTCTCGAAACAGCTGGGCCGGATTCCTCGCGGGTTGGACATGACCACGCTGAACCGCGTTGACTTCCGCGCTCCTGCCCTCCCGTGGATCGACCCATCGAGTGAGGCGAAGGCCTACGCGACGCTGGTCGAGGCCAACCTTGAGAGCCGCGCTGAGATCATGCGTCAGCGGGGGCGCGACCCGGTGAAGGTGATCGAGGAGATCGAGGAAGAGCGGGCCTCCGGTCTGTCGGCGGTGATGATTCAAAAGGCGGCCGCCTCGGCCACGCCGGGACAGGCCAGTGAAGATGCACAGCCGGGAGAGACCGACAGTGCGGCCGCCGCTTAATCACCTGATGCTGAATGAGGGCGCGCTGGCGGATGACTTCGCCACGATCCTGGGGTATCGCACCAGTCATGCGGGGCTGGTGCAGTCGGGGGACGTTCCCTCGTCCTTCTACGAGCCGTCGGCGTGGGCGTGGTTCGACGGTAAATCCACGCTGCTCAAGACTGCCGCTCTGACTGGCGCGAGTGCCACGGTAAATACCCATTTGTTTACCTGCTGGTTCTCGCCGGAGGGGGATAACTTGATTCTCGGTTTGTTCACGGCAAAGGAAACCGTCTCCGGGGAGTTCCCGTTTTACTCCAACCGGGTTAACGCAGTAGCCCCTAACAATCGCATGAAGATTGTTTCAAATATTGCCAACCTCTATACCACCAGCACCGAGTATGCGAATGCTGCCGCCCCGGTGAATGCCAATCGGTATTTCATGGCGGCGTGGGTCGATCAGGTGAACTTGACAGGGACCATTGCGATCTTCAGCGGGACGGCGTGGCACGTTGTCAGCGGCGTGACCGGGGCGGGGGTCGCTTGGAATTTCACGCTGGTTAATGAGATCGGCATTGGCCGCCACTTTGGTGTGGCCGGGACGCACTGGTGGGGGCGGATCGCTAACATTTGGTTCAAGCAAAACGTAACAATTGACCTGACTAATGCCGCTGCTCGCAATGCGCTGCTGGTAGACCCCGGCGCTGCTGGGAGCGGCCTGGGACTCGGAGCGCCTGAGATTTTCTTTAGTGGTGCCGCCGACAAGTACAACACGCTCACGAACGATGGCAGTGGCGGGGCCTTTAACACGTTGCTGGGCCTTGTCTCTTCCAGCCCATACACCCAGCGGCGAGTCGCCACGACTAATACTCAGGCGTTAAATATCGCCGCCCTGACGGGGCTGGATAATCCGTTGACGGCGTTCACGCTGTCGGTGTGGTTCAAGTCGTCTGCCAGTCCGACTACGACGACAGTGCTGTTTGCCTTGTACGGCGGCACTGGCGTTTTGAACTTGCAGAAAAGCGCCGACGCCACCGGGAACAGACTGCATCTAGCCATCACGGATTCCCTCAGCGCAGTCGTCACGGCTGCTGACGGGCCAGCGGCGCAAAGTACGCGCACCAGTGTTGCTGTAAATGACGCGGCACTGCACCACGCTTACATCGTCGCGAGTATCTCTGGCGATTACGTCGAGGGCTACGTTGATGGCGTTCTAGCCTTTACCAACAACCCGGTTAGCAGCGCCGGGATGGTTGACTTCTCCACCCACGTCGGCGCTCGGATCGGCGAAAGCGCCTCTGCAGCCCTCCGCTGGGTCGGGAGTATTGGGGACGTGTGGTTTGCTGATGCCGTCCCTTCAAGTCACGCCACGCCAGCGGCGCGGTTGGCGCGGGCTGGTGAGATGTACAACGCCGGATCGCCGCCACTGTTGAGCGGCTTTGGGCGCGAGTGGTACGGCACGACACCACTCCTGTGCGTGGGCTTTGGGACCAATGCAGCGAGCTGGAACACCACTGCGGTAAATCTGGGCACGGGTGGGACGCTAACCACCACCGGGACGTTTGTCCTCGAATGAAGAACGGGAGTCGCACCTAAATGGCCGTTGGTAAATTCCCCGACCAGCTCAACCCGATTGCCTATGCGGCAATTAACCCGGCCGCCGACCTGGACATGGTCTGGGACGACTCAGCCAACGAGCTGGCGTACATCGCGGCGGTCGAGCGGATCAAGCGGAGTCTCGGATCGGCTGATGTGGCGTGGATGACGGCTCTGGCTTTGTCCGGGGTCGACGCCGCCGCTGACAAGTTCATGATTTTTGACAACAGCGCCACGGGCTTCCGGGCCATGACGGCTTCGGAACTGCTGAACGTCACCTTTGCTGGCGCAGCCCACAGCGGGATCACGGCACTGGCGAACATGGCGGCTGTCGATGGTGCCGCCGATTACCTGATCGTGTTCGACAACAGCGCGCTGGGGTGGCGGAAGATTCTGGCGTCGGAGTTCATCAACCGGCTGCTGCCTTCGACGACCACCGTGGTGACTTCAACGCCCACGACCCGCACCACTGGCGAGAGCGGCCGCCGGTTCACGAATTTCGGCGCGACTCAGATCACTGAACACGACCTGCCAGCTGGGGCGGCGGGCTTGCGGTACTCGTTCATGCGGCAGGCTGATTTCGCCGTGCGGGTTGATCCGAACGGTTCCGAGATCATCGGCGGTGGTGCAGCGGGGAAGTATCTGGAGATCACCAGCACTCGCGGTCAGGTTGATCTGGAGTGGATGTCGGACAGCGGGACTTGGGAAGTAACCGGCGGCAGCGCCGTCTTTGCCTTTGAGGCGTAAAACATGTCACTTGTAGCAAAAGACATCCAGAATTTTAGAAGGCATCTCGTTGGGCTCAGCCTAACCAGCGACACCACTCTTACCGTTTTACAGCTGGACATGCTGGTTAGTAACACGGGGGCTACTGCCACAGTCACCGCGACACTTCCCGTTGCTACGGTCGGGATGGGCCTCACCGCCTCACGGCAAGCCGCCCACGCCTTTCGCCTGAAGCCCGCCACTGGCGGGTTCATCCTCGGCGGGGCGGTGAACGACTATCTGGAAATGATCTCTGCCGGCGAGGTGGTGCTGTACTGCCACGCCGCGGGGACGTGGACGGTGGTTTCTGGCAGTGCTACTTGGCGTTTGCAGAACGGCCACAGCAGCGTTTCCGAGTACCTCGGCTTTTACAACATCAAGGACTTCGGGGCGCTTCTTAACGGCATAGCCAACGACTCCCCTGCTGTAAATGCGGCGAATGATATGGGCCTTGCTAATAAACGGCCGGTGTTCTACCCGGCTGGGAATATTAAGGTCGATGACCCTGTCGTCATCAAAGCGCCGATGATCTGCTCTGGCGGTAACACGCCGCGAACTAACTGGGTGATACCGGAATCCGGCACACGCTTTGTCAATGGCGGCATCACCGGCTCTACGGCGAGCATTAGCGCGATCACTGTTGGCGCGACCACAACCCTAACAACGACGGTAGCGCACGGGTTTACCTCCGGCGTCGTCGTGGGGCTGTCTGGGATCGTCGGGACCACGCAGCTTAATGGCGTCACTAATGAGATCGTTGTGACCTCGACCACGCAGTTCACCGTCAGGGACTTGGACTCTACCGGGTTCGGCGCGTGGGTGTCTGGCGGTACAGTGCAGTCCCTCCCAGGGGTGCTGACCGTTGCGTCGGGGTCGGCGGGAGCGGCTACGGCTCGTGGTTTTTACGTCCAAGGCGGCTTCGCTGTGGATGGTGCCGGGTACGCCTGCACGGGGTTCCACGCCACAGGGAACCTGACCGTAAACCTATTTTCGCGATTCCGCCTTGAGAATATCTTTGTCACTGGCTGCGTGTCCGGCTACGACCTCAATGGTTTCACCGGGGTTCTATCCAACTGCTACGCCTTGCTGAACACAGCCGTTGGGTTGACCCTTCGTACGGCGAACTCTGTGCAGGTCATTGGCGGTGAGTATGTCCCCGCTGACCTGGCAACAAGCTGGGGAGTGAAGGTTATCTCTGCCGAGCAGCTAAAGTTCATCGGTGCAAACATTCAGGGCCAACCGGATTGGCTTGGAAACGGCATTGATGTTGCGGAGGGCTGCAACCAGGTTTCCATCTCAGCGTACTTTGAGCACATGGCAGGCACTGCTTCGGTTGTCGGCTACCACGCACGGATTGGCGGTATAAACCGATACGGCGGCCCGCCGACTAACCTGCTGGAAAACTGCACGCAGGGCGTGTACTTCACTGACAGCTTTTCGAATGCCAGCATTGCTTCAGCATCCGTGTACGGCAGTCTCGGCCCGCGAGTTTACCTGGGCAACGTCACTGGCGTTGACCTTGGGTCTATGGCGATGGTTACGAAGGGGCTGGAGGTAAGCGAGTATGCAAACGACATCAGCGGCGCAATGGTGTCTACGGCTATCCTTCGGGGCGCGACAACAGCGCCCAACAACTACCCCCAATCGTTAATGATTGCCGACGCTTCGGGAAAGGTCGGACGACCGGCGTTGTCGTACCTTCCGAATCCAAGCGCCGTGGGGTCAGTCGGGGCGGCGATTCGGGGCTACCAATCGGTTAACCCAGGCTCGGGCATAACGGTTGCTGCAGAGACGGCGATCAGCCGCGACGGGAAGTCGTCTATCAGGATCACAAGGGACGCTGCACAGACTGGTTCGTTCTCACGATGCAGCTTCTTCCCGTTTGGGCAGGATGATCTGATTACCCAAAAGGGCACGGCGATCCTTACGGGGTGGATCTACGTTCCCACCGGGGTTGACGGCACACCGAATGACGCTTTTAAACAGAACGGAAACGCGAATCTGCGCTGGCCGAGAGTTGGGTTTGAGTTTGACGACGGTGCATTAAAGACTAGTCATTACGCACTGTCTGGCGGCTCTGGCGCTTCCTTAACGGGCTACTACAACTTGAGCGGCTGGACCCGGTTTTTTTGCTTCAAGCCGATAGCTGACTTTGGCGTCATCACGCGACTGGGCTGGTCGGTAATGCCGATCAACGATCAGGCTCCGGTAATCAGCGGGGCAGGGCAAAGCCACAGCGTCTACATCGCTGACGTTTCTCTGTGCGTCTCACCGCAGTCGTGGGCGGATGTGATGGCGGGTCGGTTCAGCCTCGCCCATGAAGCCGGGATATTCATTGGCCGCAACTTCATGGTGGCCGATTCTGCCGCGCCCACCAACGTAAACACCTACTGGCTAAAGGGCGACCGGGTACTCAATACCGGGGTAGTTGCTGGCGGCTCGCCGGGTTGGGTGTGTACGACCTCTGGGGCAGGAGGAACGGCAGTGTTCAAGACGGAAGCAACGGTGGCCGCATGAACGCGTTAATAGCCTCACCCGTTATTAACGCCGCCCAGTAATGCACGGAAAGTCTTAGGAGTAGTCATGCCAGACGGTTCAAAGCGATCAATCAAGGGCGAGCAGACGCGGACGTTCCGACTGGAGCGAGCGGCTGACCCCAAGCAATTCACAGCAGCACTTTCGAGCGAGTTGCCGGTGGAGCGGTGGTTTGGCTCAGAGGTACTGCGGCACTCTGCCGAGTCCGTGAACATGGAGCGGGCCTCACGCGGTCTGCCGCTGCTGTTCAATCACGACACCAGCCTGCCCATCGGCCGGGCGCGGAACGTGCGCTTGGATGGCAACAAGCTGCGGGCCGAGATCGACTTCTCGCCCAACTCGGAACTCGGCAGGCAGATGGCCGCTGACGTAGAGGGCGGGTTCCTCGACGAGGTTTCCATCCGCTACAGCATTGACGAGTACGAAACGACCACCGACAAGGCGGGGCAAGACACCGTCACCATCACGCGCTGGACGCCGCTTGAAGCGTCCATCGCCCCAGTACCGGCTGACCACACGGTCGGCATCGGCAGGAGCCGGGATTCCGGCAAGCAACCCAAGGAGAGACTCATGGACGACGAGAAAGATACCGGCGACGCCGGTTCGACGGCCGGTAATCTGGCTGTCGTCACGGAGTTGCGCGGCAAGCGCAAGGCCGACGAAGAGCGGGGCGCCAAGAATGCCATCAAGGGCGAGCGGGATCGCCTCGCGGAACTGAACGACATCTTCGGCTCTGTCGATACCCGCTTCCGTGGTGACGACTTCGATGCTCTTCGCGAGAAGTGCATCGTGGACGGCATCCGGGCTGATGGCGCTCGCAAGCTGCTGCTCGACCTGATCCAGGGCAACCTGCCGGAGCAGACCCCCTCGACGCGTCAGGTGGCTGACGACATCAACGGTGGGACTCGCGGCCGCGATCCGTTCGTGACGGCGGGTAAGGACGGCGGGGACAAGATGGTTGAGGGCATTTCCCGCTCCATCGAGGTTCGCGCCGGCCTGGTCGACAAGGCAGAAGCCGCCAAAGACTCTGGGAGCGAGTACAAGGGCCTGTCTATGGTTGAGTTGGCCCGAGCGTTCGCCCTGCGTCAGGGCATGAACGTGCGCGGCCTGTCGCCCTATCAGATGCTGGGCGTGGTCCTGAAGGGTGGCGGGCGCCGCGATATCGGCTCTGGTACGGAGGACTTCACCGGCATCCTGGCCAACGTCTCCAGCAAGAGCCTGCTCAAGGGCTGGGAGACCGCTGCCACGACCTACCGCCAGTGGGTTCGGATCGGCAACCTGTCCGATTTCAAGCGGGCGAACCGGACGGGTCTGTCCGGCATGGCGCTGCTTGACGAAGTACCGGAAAGCGCTGAGTACAAATACGGCAAGCCCTCGGATCGGACTGAGTTCATCACGGCCGTCAAGTACGGCAAGCTCTTCAGCATCTCGCGTGAGGCCCTGGTCAACGACGACCTGAACGCCTTCACTCAGGTGCCGATGATGATGGGCCGGGCTGCTGACCTGACCATCAACAAGGCGGTCTATGACTCGCTGACCAGTGCCTCTGGCCTTGGGCCGACGTTGAATCAGGACTCCGTCGCCTTGTTCAATTCTGCGACCCACGGCAACTATGACGCCACGTCTGGTGGCATCACGGTGCTGAACCTCGAAGTGGGCCGGGGAAAGATGGCATTGCAGGCTGATCCGACCAATGCCATGCCTCTGAACATCGTCCCCCGGTACCTGCTGGTGCCGTCGGCGTTGACTTCAGCGGCACGGGTGCTGGTGGCCAGCGAGAAGGACCCGGTGGGTTCCACTGGTGCTATCGGTGGGGCGACCACGCCCAACCAGTTCTACAACGCCTTCACGGTAATTTCCGAGGCCTACCTGGACGGTCGGACCAATGGCGCCACGGCGTGGTACCTGCTGGGCGATCAGAACATGACCGACACCTACGAGGTCGGTTTCCTGAACGGTCAGCAGACTCCTTACCTGGAGTCGAAGAACGGCTGGGACGTTGACGGCGTTGAGTACAAGGTGCGGATCGAGGCCGGCGTGGCCGCTCTCGACTACCGTGGCGTGTACCGCAAGAGAGGCGCGTAAGCGCGAGCAAGGTGGCCCGCTAACGGGCTGCTGGGTGATGTAGTGGGGGGCTGGCAACGGCCCCCCTATTCCAAAACGCAAGGAGAGAGACGATGCCTTTGGTAGGAAATGGGAAAAGGATGAACGTAACCCTGTCGGGTACGGTCGTCAAAGATACGGTTTTCGCGGCTGCGGCTGGCGGGTTCGCGGGCATCTACATGAAAAGCGGCGTGAGCGGTGCCGTGGTGCCGGTGGCCCTTGAGGGCACTTTTACGCTGTCAACGGCCACCACGGCCGCAGCGACCAAGGTGTTTGCCGTCATGGACTGCATTTATGCCGTCATTGCGACGGGTGCCATCACCAACGCCCGGGCGACGGGGACGGCTGTGCCTTTGGGCTTCAACGCCGGCGCTGCGACCACCAGCGCCGCCGGTGCCCAGGTGGTGCAGGTCAGGCTGGCCCGGTTCGGTTCGGCGGCGTAAATGGCCGCCACGCTACTCGCGCAGATCTCCGCAGACCTGGCTGGCAAGTACGACGCCACGTTCGGGTTTGCGGAGTCCGTCACCGGGCCCACCGGCGTCTTTCTGGGGATCTTCAGCAATGAATATCTTCAGGCGGACGCCGGTGGGTTCGTGGGCGTGAGCTCGAGTAGCCCGCTGCTGCGTTGTCGTGACGCGGATGCCTTGAGCAAGGGCGACTTCGTGACGGTGCGCACCCAGCAGTACCAGGTGGTTGAGATCCGGCCGGACGGGTATGGCGAGACGTTTCTCAGGCTGCAGAAGGCATGAGCCACGTTCGCCAGAACGTACGGACGGCGGCGGCGGCGGCGGTGACTAACCTCGCCACCACCGGCACGCGGGTCTTCATGTCTCGGACGTTGCCGTTGAGGCAGGGCGACTTCCCCTGTCTCGCGGTCTACGCCCGGGCTGATGTCCCTGACTACAGCGCCTCAACGATGGGTGTGCAGCAGCTGGTCCCCCGAACGATTGAACTGCATGTGCAGGGCTTCGTGAAGGAACTCGACGACGAGGACATCGAGGACACGCTGGACGACATCGCGGAGGAGGTCGAGACGGCCCTGTTCGCGGCGTTCCCCTTCGCCAACGCTTACGGCATGACGCTGGGCGAGCAGACGCTACAGGTGGATACCTCTGGGGATGAGTCCCTGGGGGTGATCGACATGGTTTTTAACGTGCTGTACCGGATCGCTGAAGGCGCCCCCGGGACGGCTGTCTAGGTAAGGAGAGCAATATGGCTACGGTTGCAGTTCGAGGGTGTGCGGGCAAGATTTTTGCTGGCAGCGTGCTGACGGCTACTGGTGCGACGGCTGAAGTCGCCGAGGTCACGGAGTGGAGCTTTGAGAGCACGGCAGAGCAGCTTGATGCGTCATACATGGGAGCCTGCACGAAAGAGTTCGTGGCGGGTCCGGTGGAGACCCAAGTGCAGCTGACCTGTAACTGGGCGCAGAACCCGGTCTCTGGTGCTGACGCGGAGCAGGTACTCCTGGCAGCGGTTGGGACCAACGTCAAGCTGGTGTTATTCCCGGCCGGCACTACGACTGGGTTCCGGAAGTACACCGCTCTGAGCGCCCTGATCCAGTCGGTACGGATCGGTGCGGCGGTGCAGGGCTTCGTCACCGCTTCGATGGGTCTGTTCGTCAACGGGACTATTACCGCCGGCACGGCCACCTGATGAGCAGCTTCGCTTCACAGGTGGGTCGGGCCTACGCCGGACGGCAGGCGCGCACGGTCAGGGTGCCGGAGTGGGATCTCAGCATCTATGTGTTCCCTCTCACCCTGGGCCAGCTCTCCCGGATCCAGGAGGAGACGGACCCGATGAAGCGGCTCGTGCGCATCATCATGGTGCGGGCCAAGAAGGAGGACGGCGAGCCGCTTTTCGACTTGGAGGACGCTGAAGCTTTGGTGGCGAAAGGCGTCGGGGACTACGGCCCGGACGTGGTCATGCGGGTGTGTGCTGAACTGGGTGACGTGGAGTTTCCAGACGCAGCCCACGCCGAAAAAAACTGAGGGAGGATCCGCTGCGCCTGCAGATGCACGACTTAGGTGGGCTTCTGCACAAGACAATCGGCGAGATGGAGTTGATGCCGGTTGAGGAGTTTTTAGGGTGGCAGGCATGGTGGCGGATCCGGCATGACAGATCGAACAATTGACTGGGTATTCCGAGCGACCGACAAGACGGGCGCGGCGTTCCGGTCGGTAGATTCCAAGCTGGCGGGCATCACGAAGAGCCTGCGCGGCTTCGCTGGGTTCGCGGGCTTCGCTGCCGTGGCGGCAGGCATTGGCACGCTCACCAAGTCCCTGGTCGACATGGGCTCGCAGCTGCAGGACGCCAGCGAGAAGCTGGGCGTATCGGCCGAGACCCTGCAGGTGCTCAAGTTCGCCGCTGAGCAGACTGGCAGCTCGTTCGACGCCTTGCAGGCCGCACTGGCCTTCAACACCAAGCTGACCGGCAGCGCCTCACGGGGCAACAAGGAGGCCGCCGAGACCTTCCGGCTGCTGGGGCTGGACGCGAAGAAGTTCGCCGACCTGCCCATCGACAGGCGGCTATCGGTCATCGCCCAGCAACTCAGTCAGGTGCAGGACCCGGCGCTGCGTCTGGACCTGACGCTAAAGGCACTGGGTCGCGGGGGTGCCGAGCTGGCACCTTTGCTTGCCCAGGGCGCGGCAGGACTGGCTCAGTTCGAGACGCAACTCCGCAGCACCAACTCGATCCTTTCCGATGCGCAGGTCAAGGCTCTGGACGATGCCGGGGATGCTTGGGATGCCTTTGGGCTGCGCTTAAAAAGCGCGTTCGCCCCCGCGTTGATCAAGACTATCGACCTGCTGACCAAGGCTGGAGCGGCTGCAAAGGCCCTTAATGAAGGCCGGCTGTTCCTGACTAATAGCGGGTTCGAGATCAAGGAGCCGCGCCGGCGAGTGACGGAATCGCGAGGCCGCAAGAACGCCCCACTGTCGGAGGAAGAAACGGCGGCCATCAGTGGCGTCCCCGGCAAGAAGTCGCTCGATGCTGTCCGGGAGACGCTGGCGAAGAATGACGCGCTCTTCGACCAGATCACTGCCAAGGGCAACGCCCGGGCGGCAAAAGCTGCCGCTGCTCAGCAGGTCATTCTGGACCGGGTGGCTGCCATCACCAGCAGCAATCTGACCCCGCAAGAGGATTACTTCGCCGGCCTCGACGAGGTGGCGAAGCTGCAGGCCACGGCGGGGCTGTCTGCTGAAGTAGCCTCCCGACAGGTGCTGGCCCTCGGCCAGGCCTATGCCACGGCCCAGGAGCAGCAAGTGGCGGCCACGGCCAGCGGGGCGGCCTACATACAGGCCCAGCAGGACATTGCGACCATCGTGCGGGAAGTCACGACGCCGTTCGAGGCTTACGGTGCCGAGCTTGAGCGGATTGCGGTACTGCAGGAAGAGTTCGGGCTGGGCGCCGACACGGCTGCCCGGGCGGTACTTAAGGCTGGCCAGGACTACGCCAAGGCCCAGATCGCCATCGCCGGTGGTAATGACGAACTGGCCGACTCGACGAAGCGCCTACTGCAGGACATCAAGACGGCCGCTGACGGCTTCGCTCGGGATCTGACCGACGCATTCTTCGACAGCACCAAAAGCATCGGTGACATGTTCGAGCAGCTGGCGGTCACGATTGCCAAGGCGCTGTTTACTCAGACCGTTACCAATCCGCTGATCGAAGGCATCCTCGATTCGGTTGACTTGAAGTCGCTGTTCGGCGGGGCCCGGGCGGCAGGCGGGCCCGTGGGTGGCGGCAAGGCTTACCTGGTCGGCGAGCGCGGCCCTGAGTTGTTTGTCCCGGGGGGTAGCGGCCAGATCATCCCGAACGGTGCCGGCGGCAACAGCCAGCCGATCCAGGTGAACATGACTATCACGAGCGTGGACCCGCAGAATGCCGCCCAAACCATCGTGGCCCAGGAGCGGCTGATCACCGGGATGGTGCGGCGGTCGATGCAACGGGCGGGCGTGCGGCCGCAACTGGCATGACCAAGCTCTATGTCAATCCGGCTCTCGACTGGCTCCTGGTCTCCGGGGTCGATGACTTCCTGTTGCTGGACGAGACCGAACGCACCCCCCCGGACTACCCGTCAACCCCGGCGCCGATGACTGCCACGATCACCAGCATTAGCCCGACCTACGTCAGCGTGACCAACAGCCTGAAGCGTCAGGTGCGCAGCCGTGGCGCGCAGGCGTGGCAGATGGACCTGTACTACGGGGCAATGACCCGGGCGACCTTCGCGCCGCTGTGGGCCTTCCTGATCAACCAGTCGGGACAGTTCAAGAGTTTTACGGTGGCGCTGTCGGCCTTCACCCCGCTGGGATCTCCTAGTGGGACGCCGCTGGTGAATGGCGCGCTGCAGACTGGAGTGACGCTCGCGACTGACGGGTGGACGCCCTCGCAGACGGTCCTCAAAAAGGGTGACTGGATTCAGTTTGAGAATGACGCGAAGGTGTACTCGGTCATTTCGGACGCGATCTCGAACGGCGCTGGGCAGGCCAACCTGAGAATCTTCCCCGCGCTGCGGAAGTCCCCCGCCGACAACTTCACGGTCTACACCGATCCGCTGTTTACGGTCGCAATGGTGACGGACCAGCTGCCCGTGGACTTCGATCAGTGCCTGAAGGCCCGGGGCTTCTCGATCACCTTTCAGGAGGTCCTGTGAGTCAGAGGGGGGCCACCGGCGCGTTCCTCGACGAGATCGCCAAGGCGGCGAATCGCCCTGTCCATCTGCTCGAAGTGGACTTTAACCCGTACATCTACCTGACCGACGCGGCGGTCAATCTGACCTGGGATGGCAACATCTACCTGGCTTCCCAGTGGCTGGGATTTTCGGGCATCAGCGAGACCAGTGAGCTGCTGGTAAACAGCGTGACCGTGAGCCTGTCCGGGGCCGACCAGCAAGTGGTGGCGCTGCTGCTGCAGGAGTCCTACCTCAATCGGCGGATGAAGATTCGGACGGCCATGCTCAATGAGGCGCTCCAGGTCATTGCTGACCCGGTGCTGATCTTCGACGGGCGCATGGATCGCCCGACCATCGCCGTGGACCCCGACAACGGCCAGGTCGCGTGCTCGGTAGAAGGGATCAGCATCTGGACGGATTTTGACCGCCGGCCGGGGCGCCACTCCAACGATGCGGAGCAACAGAATCTATTCCCCGGGGACAAGGGCTTCGCTCAGGTTTCTGTGATCCCTGACCAGATCTTCTGGGGCAGGGTGCGGACGGTCGAGAAGCTGACTTCAACGTCGTCCCGTGGGCGGACGCGGATATGACCCCGGAGATTGCCGTAAACATCTGGGCTCGCAGTGTCATTGGGCTCCCCTTCGCTTGGGGTGAGACGGACTGCGGGGTGCTGACCTTAAAGGCGCTTTCCCAGCTGACCGGCACTAACTGGGTCACTCCCTTTGACGGCGCGTGGCGCGACGAGCGGGAGGCGCTCGCGCACTTCGATCAGATGACCCCGTCTCAGGTGCTGCAGGAAAGGGGCGCCGTAGAGGTGTCACCGTCGGCCGTGGTCTTTGGCGACGTGATTACCGTCCCCGCCCCGCCGTGGCCGGAACAGTGCCACTTCGTTTTCGGCCGCTTTTGCTTGGTTAGTGACATCAAGTCCGGCGTGCGTCTGTTGCCGTCGCGTTTGTTTACTCGACTTCCCGGGGCCCGGGTATGGAGGGTGGCGCCATGCCTCAAGCCATCCCAATAGTCGCAGCGGCTTTTGCCAGCACGGCAGCGGCGGCGGCCGGCTATGGCTTAATTGCGCAAGCAATCATCGGCGGCATCGTGGCCTTTGGGTCATCAAAGGTGCTGGGTCTGGATAAGGTGCCAGACATTCCTGACCCCGGCGTGCAGGCAAACGTGACGGGGACCGTGGCCCCCATCCCGATCATCTACGGCACCCGCCGGGTGGGCGGGGTGATTGCCCAGTTAGTGACCACTGGCAAGGTCTCGTCGTCGATCACCATCCCGATAATCCTGCCCGGCGGCGGCACCTACCCGACCGACGTCGAGACCGACAACAAGTTCCTGAACCTGATCCTGTGCTGGGCTGAGGGGGAGATCGAGGGGGTGACCACCGTCTACTTCGACAACCTGGAGAGCACCTCCACGGAGTTCACGGGGCGGTTCTCGGTGAACCACTACGCCGGCACGGACACCCAGCCGGCGAGCGCGCCATTTCTTGCCGCTCTGGCGCGCACCTTCACGCCCGCATCGGCCGCGAAATTGTGGAGCACCAGCCACACCCTGAGCGGCGTGGCTTACAGCTATTTCAAACTTGAGTACGATAATAACGCCTGGGTGACCGGCATCCCCGTGATCACCGCCGACATCAAGGGCCGGAAGGTTCTGGACTTGCGCACCAGTACCTGGGGATGGTCTGACAACCCCGCGCTGATCATCTACGACTACCTGACCAATGCCCGCTTCGGGCGGGGGCTTGCCACCAGTGAGCTGGACACCGCCAGCTTCATCGAGGCCGCCAATTACTGCGACCAGAACATCTCCATTCTGACGCCGGTCGACACCTTCATGGGCCCGCCGATTATGGTGATCCAGCAGCGTTATCGGTGTGACGCAATCCTCAGCCCGGATGACACCACCCTCGACAACACCAGGCTGCTGCTGGGGACCTGTCGCGGGGCGCTGGTGTTTTCGGGAGGTCTGTACCGCTTGAAGCTCGACAAGCCGGAGGTGCCCACCTTCGCGCTGACCGAGGACAACATCATCGGCAACTGGAACATCTCTCTGGAGAACTCCCAGTCGCGGCTCAACCGGGTGCACGTCCAATGGCGCAACGCGATCAAGAAGGACCAGGACGACTACGCCATTTTGGATTCGGCGACCTTCTTGGCAGCCGACAACAACCAGGTCCTCGAAGTAAAGATTGACCTACCGGCCACGACAAACAGGTTTCGTCCGATTCAGATGGCCGGCATGGTCTTGCGCCAATCCCGCTACTCATTGCAAGTCGAACTGACCTGCACGATTGCGGGACTCCAGTGTGAGGTGTTCGACGTGGTGACTGTCACGCACGAACTGCCGGGCTGGACTGGCCAGCTGTTCCGGGTGATGGGAATCACGCTGGAGAGCGAGGACGTGGTGCGGCTGCAGCTCCAGCAGTATGCGGATGAGGTCTATGACCTGGACAGCCAAAATGACCAGGACAGCCCGCCGCCGACCACACTGCCGGATCCGCGACTGGTGCCGGGGGTGCAGGTGTTTGAGATCTACCCGTTCACCAACATCAACCCTGACGGCTCGATCAGAACCTACCTCCAGCCCGTCTGGAGATCTATCTACGACAGCCCGAACCTGGAGAGCTTCCGGTTGCGCTTCCGGCCGGTGGGGGCTGATGTTTGGCAGTTCATCGAACTCCCAGTCGATGCGGTTCTCTCTGAGGGCATCGGCGACCGCTACCAGACGATTGACATCGACGTTTTTGGCGGGGTGCTTTACGAGATGCAAATCCGCTGCGTGAATCGGCTAGGCGTGGAAGGCGCGCCTTACATCAATGCCGGTCTCGTGGTGGGCGGGGTGCTGCCTATCAGGCCAACCAGCGTGCGAGCGGCTGGGCACGTCACCGGCGTGGTCCTTACCTGGACGAAAGGGACGGGAGCCGTCTCGACCCAGGTCTACCGGACCACCGGCGGCGTTGATAACTTCAACAGCGGGAATGCGGTGCTTATCGCCCTGACCGAAGGCAACAGCCACATCGACTCTATGGCCTGGGGTATCACGGCCAACTACTGGCTGCGGTCCTACAACGTGGCCGGCCTCAGCGTCACGCAACCGGCCGCCACCAGT
>Ga0163148_10003132_pt1 | contig 18719 bp, 15 predicted proteins | sample OliLakLV19MP7P2_FD_148606 | JGI IMG/M metagenome (GOLD analysis project Ga0163148, IMG submission 148606) | Freshwater microbial mat bacterial communities from Lake Vanda, McMurdo Dry Valleys, Antarctica- Oligotrophic Lake LV.19.MP7.P2 | ecosystem: Environmental > Aquatic > Freshwater > Lake >...
TACCTAGAAGATCTGCCATGAAACAGATAGAAATATTCCCAGTTCAGCATATTGGAAATACGCCTGATCTGCCTGATTGCATATTAAGAGCAAAAGCCAGAATCAAGCGACTCGGCAGTGTCGCAGATCGCCAAGTCATTCAACTACACAAAGGCGATCGCCGTGAAACAGTCATCACCCAGGGATGGCGATATAAAAACCTGGTTGTCGTACCCGAAATGGACTCTCTATACACTCCCTGGATGATTGTGCATCAGCCTAGTGGCTATCCTGTTCTGGCTGCTCAACACTCCCATTTACTCGGTGCTGCTATTGGATCGGAAATCTGTCAAACCGTAGAATCAGTGAGGGCGATCGCGCTTTTACTGTCCAAGTTGGGCGTGCCCGAACAACTCAACAAGCGAAATGTTGAAGCGCTTCGAGACTTATTTAAGGAATCAGGAATTGAATTCAGGGAATAGGTTGTTGAAAATCTTGCCCCTCCACAATAGAGACGAACCCCCCGCCCCTGCGGTCTTCAGCCGTCCACCTCTTTGCTCTCTCTCAACATCCGTCTCATTGCTAGCGATGTTGCTACACAATCAGGAATTCAAAAAATGTTTAGCTAAGTCGGTGGGAATCCCCACCCCATAATTTGATTTGGGGTGGGATGAAAAGCGCGTGAGTTGAGGTGCGTAGCCTGACCGATTCCGTAGGACAGGGAAGGCTACAGCGCCGAAACGAACATACTATTTATCGGGACGGTCTTGAGTCTCAATATACTGCTTCAATTGTTCAACCGTCACGCCTCCACACGAAAAGACTCCATACCCGCTATTCCACAGAACGTCCTTGTAGTAAAACTCGTTCACCCTTGATTCAAACTCCTTCCTCAAATACCGGCTTGAGACTGTTTTAAGGTTGTTAATCAGCTTGCTCATCTGGGTTTGTGGGGTGTACTGAATCAACAGATGAACATGATCCGCTTCCCCATTAAACTCAATTAACCGTCCTTCCCACTTCTCCATCAGGGTTTTGAAGACTTCTTCCATCCTTAACAGCATCGTGTTGTCAAAGATTTTGCGCCGATACTTGGGAGTCAACACTAAATGACACTTCAAGTCCGAAACACCCCGCGCTTTATGGATAAAGTCTTTATTCATATCAGCTACACTAATTGCTCTCCTCATGTTATGATAACACTAAGAGAACCAAAAAGGTCGAAACTCCCGTGAAGACGACGTATCAGTATGAATTCTATCCGAACACTAAGCAAAAACTAGAGCTAAACGAATGGCTCAGAATCTCTCGCTATTGGTATAACCGCCAATTGGGAGATAGGTTTGATTGGTGGGAGATGAATCGTACTTACGTCAATGCTTGCCCACTGGTAAGTAGCATCGCTTCATTGCGTGATAAGCCCAATTTTTACAGCCAAAAGGCACAGCTACCAGTCATCAAAAAAGACTTGGTTAAGGTGTGGCATAGTGGCGAGTTGTTGGACTTCAAGCGGGTGGATTCAACCATTCTTCAAGAAGTCTCAAAGCGAGTTGATAAGGCGTTTGAGCGGCTCATTGTGGGAGATAGCAAAGGCGGCAAATCTGGCAAGCCTAGATTCAAGTCTGAAGCCAACTTCAAAACAATGACGTTCGCAACGGCAAGCAGCGATTGGATCAAATTGGTTCGGAAGAATTGGTTTTATCTGCGCCTGCCTAAAATTGGTGCTATCAAAGTTCGGATGCACCGCGAAATGCCAGCAGGATTCAACTTAAAACAGGTCAGTATCACTAAAAAGGCTGATGGCTGGTTCATCCAAATGATGCTGGAAGACAGCGCTGTGCCTGAATCCGCTCCTGAAGAAGTGATCCCTACCTGGGATAATTCGATGGGGCTGGATGCTGTGTTGCACGAGAATGTCTACTTGGCAACTTCAGAAGGTGAAAAACTTCCTTCCCTCAAGCCACTGCGTAGCAACCAAGCAAAACTAGATCGCATTTCAATCAAGCGAAACAAGCGTAAACGGGGTTCTAAAGCACGTCGCAAACTGGCAAAACGTGAAGGCAGACAGCATCAAAAGATTGCCAGATCTCGCAAAGACTTTCAGTACAAAACCGCTCACAAGCTGGTCAGGACTGGAAAGAAAGTCTTCTTTCATGAGGACTTGAACCTCAGAGGCTTAACCAAACGAGCCAAAACAAAACAAGCTGACGATGGGACTTTTCTGCCCAATGGTCAGGCTGCAAAGTCGGGATTGAATAAATCTTGGATGGATGCGGCGTTTGGTAATTTTTTCAAGACGCTGGAATACATAGCCGCAAAAGCTGGATCAGTTGTCATCTCAAAAAACCCTGCTTATTCCTCAATGGTTCTAAGCTATCGGGATGAAGTGATTTTCACCGATTGCAGTATCCGAGGCTATTGGGATGAGCAGGAATCTTTGATGGTTGACCGCGATATTAATGCCGCAATCAACCTAAAAAGACTGGGGTTGGACATTTTCCCCAGTATAAAACGCCGTAGTGGGAAGCTTTCTGTAGTTGGAACTATGGGTCACAGTACCACGAAGGAAATTCTTCATACCCTTCATCGGGCTGGAGATGCCTACGCTGTATCTGAAAGATCAGCGTAGGAGTATGTCACAAAGGCTTCGGCTTCTGCGCGGTAGCTGAATTCTTCCCAATTCCCTTCTCTCACGGCAAGGTAAGATAGGCTCCGCTTCCTGCCGCCGTAGTTTGCATCACAGATCTCGTACAAACCGCAGTCATCCTCAGAAATTTCGTAGGTATGTTTTTGCGTTGATTTCCTGTGGTCGTCTACAGATTTCCTGCTAAGAAACTGGCGTTTTTTGCCATCCAGCTTGGCAATGTAGCTAGGCTTTGATGTGTATCTCATTGATGCGATCGTGATTTCAATCATTTCTTCCTTTTTGGGGTGTTTTGCCTGTTTCCATATTCCTATATAACCAGGTTGTAATAAGCAGAACATCCGTAATCATACTGAATCTATTTCGCCAGGGTAGATTAGACTGTAGAGGTTAATCTAGTGATTGTCATGGTCGAACCCAAAAAACGAGGCGGAAAGAAGATGGCAGCGCCCGTAGAAGCTTCTACGGAAGCACCAGTCAAACAGAAATATGCGCCAGGGGCACACCCGAACTCCCTGGCGGCATTGACATACCATGAGGGTCGCCCTCCCATGTATGGGCAAAAGAAGGTCGGGCATGAACTCCTAACCACTGATGATGCTTGGGGTGGAGTGCTGCTGCTGGCGGCAGAGCTAGGCTCTCTGCGGACGAAGGGCGGCGAGACGGTTCCCAACGTTTCGGATCTGTTGCAAAAACTGGGCTTAGCGATCGCCGAGCCAGGTGTCAAAGACAAGTTGGTCAGGCTTCTAGCACCTGTATTCAAGCGAGTAGAGGAGAAGCAGCGAGTCAACTAGCGCGTCAACTAGCGCGATAGAACAGGCAGCCGTCACTTCTCAGATGATTGACGCGCTTCTTAAAGTAACGTGAGTTGTTGAAAATCTGCCGCCTCGATCGCCGAAGGGATTGTTGCACGAATCGCGACCTTCTGTTCCTTCTTTCTCGTAAGATTGCCAGAGGGAACCGAAGATTTTGGCGCATTAGCTGGAGCAATCACATTAGATGGCGTAGGCGCATCATCCTTTTTGATGCCGCCGCCATCGGAAAACAAATCGCCATTGGGTAATGATTCTTGCCCAATGCGCGATCGCGCTTCATTTCGAGTCAGCAAGCCCTTCTCATATAATCCCTGAGCCGCCTCGCCTTCTGCCTTCTCGCCGCGTGGCTCCATATCTGCATAGTCAAGGCAATAGTCAGGGGCGTAATGCTCGATCGCCTTCAAGCCAAGATTTTCATTAATGCATCTCGCCATCGGCAAGACTGCCTGAGAGAAAGACGCATCAGAGGCAACCTCCGCCGTGCTTTTGTTGTCCGGCTCGGTGATGTTGAAGTCTCTTGCAGCTAGCCCAAAGGCTAGGGCGATCATCCGCAGCAGGTATTCGGTATATTTCGGGTACAGTTCCTCATCGGTCTTGGAGCCAAGGTCAATTTTGTTAACTTTGCCCCCAATAATCCCAACTTCTCCCCGCCCTTCCACGTTGGTGCGCCAATAGGTGCGGAATGACTCTAGGATCTCCTCGTCAATTTCCTCACCTTCAATACTGAGCAGGTAGCTACGGGTGCCGCGTTTAACCGTCTCACTTTGAAAATTGCCCACCCCTACCCAGGCATTCAGCAATTGGTAGGCAACCTCCAAGGGGCTTGGTGCAACCAGGCTATGAGCAGTGGATTTTAGTTTGATTAAAAAAAGCTCACTATCCAGGAACGGGACAGCATCTTTAGCCGCAGATGATTTAGAACAATCAAAATAGCGTGGAGTCACCCCCGATACTGCTGGCTTCCAGTCAGGGTTCATCGTCAGCTTTTCGCCATTCACCAACCAAAGCCAGAAGGGTTGGGTATCCTCAGACCCCGGTTGTCGCTCTATTCCAGCAAAGCCTAAAACCAGCAATTCTTCAATGATCGCTTGCACCAAGGCTGAATAGGTTTCATGGTCTTCGCGGTTGGGTTGCCGCAATGCCTTTGTTAGCGCCCTTGCTTTGGCGATCGCGGCTTCATCTTTGATTAGCTTCTTGGGCGGCAACACCTGCCACGGCATCGCCAACACCCCATTGGTAATCCTATCGATCGCCTTTCTCACCGGCACCAAGTTACTCATCCAGCGCAAATCATCTGCTTTCACCCGGTCGCGGCGATTGAGCGATTGTTGAAAGTTGCCACGCCAGTCAACTTTGGGCATCCCTGCGGAACGCAACGAACCCACACCCGCTGAGGGCATTGGCAATACTGAAGATTTGCGCTTAGGAATCAGCAATGAAGGTATCTCGATAAATAAAAAGTGACCGATCGTGCGATCGGTCACTAGACATCAGTTAACCTGTTGATATTGCTTTGATTTTAGCCTAATCAAGCAAATTCGCAGAGTTGATATAATCACCGTCCTAAAGGACCGGTGATTCTTTGCAGTTCATCACGCATTGCTGTGAATCCTCAATACACAAGCCAAGAATGCTCTAGCTGTGGTGAGATTGTGAAGAAGTCTTTGAGTACCAGAACGCATATCTGTAAGTGCGGCTGTGTGCTAGATAGAGATCACCGAGTGCCTCCTCCCACCCGGCGACAGGGCACCCCATCCCGTGCCGCAACCAAAACCGAAGTTTTGGCATGACTTTCAGAGAAACAATCAAATATACCAGACGAATCTGGCACAAAGCTGATGACAGGGGCTATCATCAGACAAAGGATGATCCGAAGCATGATCCACATTCCTGTATTTTGACATCATGGAAGATGTGGTGAAAACCGCAGTCAGAGGCTAGATCCAAATAGCCTCTGACTAATGCCTTGGAAATTCTAAAGTAACTAATTTATAGAACGCTGTAATCAGTCAATCCACTTATCAAAAGTTTTGCGGGTTGAGATCATCCGAAAGTGGTATTTGGATCGAAGCAAGCATAATTGGCAGGGTTGCGAAGCGCCATAGCGATCGCGGGTGGCACCCCGAATTGCCCCATAGAAGAATCCATCCGATCCCATACCGTCGCCATCACCTCTGGCGTACCGCTAGCAATATCAGGATCAATGGGCTGCGGTTCCTCGTATAGCGGCAATACACCACCCCCCGACGCAAGGATCAGGCGATCGCGGTAGAGTGTTTCACCCGTTCCATATTCCACCTCTCCCCCAAATCGCCATTTCACTAGCGTGTATTCGCTCACGCGAGCATAGCCTAAGAGTCGAAAGATCAACCCAGGCTGCCAATCTAGGCTAGGTGGCGTTTGGAAAAAGTAAGGTTCTAGCATCAGCTCAGGACTCGATAAATTTGTTCGGAGCCGCCGCCATAATTGCGATTCACAGAATCGATCGCGTCCTCCCAGGCAAACGATGCTCTACTTGAAGAATTGGAGAGAACACGAGTACATCCTGCTGTAACGCAAACACCGACATGCCCCTCATTTGGAGAAATCCAAATATCTCCAGAAACCGCCTGAGCGCGAGGCACCTTTCGCCCTCTACCGCCATTGAGCGCCTGAACCATTGAAGGAACATAGTCGGGGTTGCTGCCAATTTTCTTTAGTCCTGCCGGAACCACGCAGAAGTTGTTGGTTGCCCAAGCACAGGCAACATTCCCTCCACCGGGACCACTTGCAGTGCTTTTCCCTTTTGCCGCGATCGCTGCCTGATAAATCTTCTGCGGGATTGCACCCGCCGTAACAGGAGGCGTAGGCTTAAGTGGATCGGGTGGAGTAAGCCCAGCATTGGCATCGTGTAAGAATACTTGAACTTTTGGTGCATTTGGGTCAGGCTTATACGCATGAATCGTTGCAATTAGCCCACGCGGATCTAGTGGGTAGAACAACACCTCATCTACTGTGAAGGTGCCGTCTAGGTCTACACCAACCCCTTTTAACTCAAAGGTCTTCTGGGCATCCAGCTTGAGAATATCCATATTTGAGGCAACTTGCAATGTTGCCTCAAATCCATGAGATCGCTGCCTATCCCCCTCATGCAAACCTAGTGCATAGGCAAGCGCATCGGCTTGAGTGTTTGGGTTCTGCTGTCCGGCAAGCGATCGCCCTCCTGCCGCCCCAGGATCAGCGCAGCCCACGCCATAATCGCCCGCAAGCGGAATGCCCCCCACAGCGTTGGGGTCAATCCCTTGAGTGAAATGTTGCTTTGCTCGTTCTACCGCCGCCCGATAAACCGGAACACCCCAGCAATAGCCAATCTTGCCAGGAGAACCAGCATTGACAATCGATCGGACATTATCAAAATCGCCCTTCGCTGCATAGGCAGGGATTTTGTTAGTTTTGAAAAACCAAACCAACGCTTTTGCGGCAACTTCAGGGCTGAGTGCTAGTTTTGGGTTTCCCACCAAATCCATCTTTAACGCTTTCCCACACGCCTCATAGTTCTCCTTCCAGGTGAGTTGTACGAATCCACGACCAAAATAATTGCCATGCCGCCCACCCCCTTTGCCAATTTCCTCAATCGGCGCAAAGGCGGTTACTTCAACATAAATAGTGCAGATGACCGCAATCAAATCATTCTTGCTGGTCAAGCCGCCTTCTGCCATCGCTTTTAGGATGTAGGGCAGATTCTTTTTGATGTTGTTGATATCGGAGTCTGGGCAAACTTTTTTGACGATATCCACAGTCGGGAAAACAGTAGCGGCAGGCTTAGGCTGAGCTTGTTGGGGAGCGGCATTTACCCCAGTTTGGGGTTGAATTGGGGTCGTTGGCTTCCGGGTTTGAGCGGCGTTGGTCATAAAAAGCGCGACTGGTGATGAGTTGATTTGCAAATGGTGGATTCATTCAGAAAACGCCACCTCTTAATAAGTCCAACGCCTTCTAGAGCCAGTGTCTAGGTGGCAAAATGCCCCGTGCTTGACAGCTAATCCACCATCCCAGGAATCGTAAATTGCCTTGTGGAGGGCTTGCTCCCCGCCCTTCCCTTCAAAATAGAAATCAATAGCATCTCCAACCATATGGCGACTACCGCTTGCCCCTCCAGCCGCAGCATTGCTTGCCGGATCTCGATACCAAGAGGTAACGTTGAATTTTTTGCCTTTTCCTACCCACTGATCCATTAAGGGTTGGATGGCTTGAGCGATTTTCACCATGCGCTCCATAATGGCTTTGGTTGGAACTCTTGACCCGTTCTTGGTGGCATCTGCCCAAGTGAGAGAGCCTCCAGGAATAACAGGATCGCTCAACTTAATCGCTTTCCACTCTGGAATCTGAATAATCCCTGTGGGGTGCTGAGGTGCGGGGGCTTGAGTAACCACCGTTGCCGCAACCTTTTGCTTGTCATTTGTACTCCAGCCCGAAACCGTCACTGAGCCAAAACCACTTTGAAGCTGGAGACCCATACGCTTGAAAACGTGCGGTTTGCCCACAAACTGCGATCGATTGGCTTGATAGTCCAACGTGCAACCCGATGGCTCCCCTTGTCCTGGGGCGATCTGCTTGACCGTATTGCCGGATGCGATAATTACATCGCCCTTCAGCATTGCATTCACTGTAGCCGCCTGCATCTCGCTTTGCTGGAAGCGCACACTCCCTGTCGAACCGGTATCGACCTTGGTTTTGTCGGCAAACTTCAGGTCGTGAGCATTGGTGAATTGCTGCGCCGGAGTTACAACAGTTTTTCCTTGGGTTGCCGCATTCTTCACATCAGCAAATAGATCGGGCTTGGCTGAAAAACTTGCGATCGCGGGTGAGGTTGTTTTAGCCTCTGATACTTTTACAGCCGCTGTCTTTTGAGTGGATGTCGGTGTTGAAGGCTTCCCTGTTTTTTGGCTAGCCGCTGCCGCATTAACCATGCCGAGAATATCGTTAGATCCCTTGAGCGATGCCACGGTATCCGCCGAAACGACCGCGCTTGAAGCCGATGTTTTTGGTTGCTCGGTTTGTTCTGCGGCAACCTGCACCGACGAGCCAGTGGTTTGCTGCATTTTGAACGCCGTATCGACTGCAACAATTTCCGTGCCATCTGGCGGACGGCGACCCACGCTAAATAGCTCTCCTACAAAAATATTGCGCTTGGTGCCATCCACAAAGCCCATCTCAACCTCAACCTCCTTCTGTTTGCCAATCTCAAGCCGCAGTTGATCGTCAGGATCGTTGATCACACACTTGATAGAGGAATGCTGATAGGTACTGAGCCGGAGATAGGGTTGCCCCAAAAAATCGCCCTTGGTATTGATAAATTCCAGAGTTCCTACCCGCACCCGCAGATGGACTTTATAGGTTTCACCCTTATCACCAGCCTGTTTCTCATCCTTTTTTGCGGCATCAGGTTTGGTCTTATCTACCTTTGTCTTGTCCGCAGGTAGAGTCTTACCATCCTTGTTGGCTGGCGTTTTTACATCCTTTTTGGGTTGCCCATCCTTCGGCGCGATCGGGTTTGTCGCTGGCTGAGTTTTCACCTCAGTGGGCGGTTTGGTGGGCGGGGCAAGATCGAGTGCACTGAATGAGAATGTCATTTAAACAAAAAAGGGTACCATTGCTGGTGCCCCTTCCGGTAGACCTAAAAATATTCGCCTGCCAGATAGTGTCAGACTTGTGTTGCCACATAACCCACCACGTCTTGCCTTATTTCCCGATACGTTCCGGTGGAGCGATCGCCCTTTTAGCTTACCCGATTTCGCAATTATCGATCCACCGTTGATCAACTGGCAAGACTTGGAATGTGCCCAGCCTGAGCAACCCAGACAATAGTTTGAAATTAATAGAAATAATGTCCGCTGGCGTATCAGTTAGGTTCACGCGCCCTCATCTGATTGCAACCGCGATCGCCCTTCTTCCGACTGCGTATCAATAAATTCGTAGCCTCCGGGAATCTGATTCACTTGATAGCTGTAACGCTTAAAGATTTCAAACGCCACATTAGAATCTGCCAATAGCCCAGTTTTAATGCCAAGCGATTGCAGCACAGGCATTTTCGGATGCATCTTCACATTCACTTCCATGCCATAGCGCCCCGACTTTACTGAAATTCCCGCGATCGCCCGACGCACATTTACTGGCAATTCATTCAACATCTTGAGATGCAGCATCACATAAGGGCGAGGATGCGGGTTCTCTTCCGTTGGCGGCGGATGCACTCGTTCAAAATCGTATAGCTCAGTGATATCGGAAGTTGCCAAAGCCTCCCATTCTCGCATCACGTCATCTGCCGTAAATTGGCACCGCTGCGCTCGCTCTTGTTGCAGCTTTTCAACCTGGGATGAGATCCTATGATCTCCTAGTAGTTTTAGGCTGTTTGCAGAAGCCACCGTATCATTACTCGCTCGGTATCCTGCCCGCTTATAAGCCGCCGTCGCATTACCATCAATCAAATATTCCTCACAGAACCGCTTTTGAAGCAACGTTAGGTATTCGCCCCTCTTTGGCTTTGACTTTGCGCCAGAATCAGTCGATTGCTTTTTCACCATTGCCGCTTATCTACCCCAAAACCGACAGACGCGCAAAACGCCCCAGAACTTTCTATGCACATCCGCCCTTATCCATCCCTGGCGGCACATCCACCGGAGTCTTTGCAGCAAAACTGTAAGAGATCAGCCGCCCACGCCGAAACTCAAACGTCAGATCGCAACTGGTCCTAGCGTGTTCGATCGCCTTTAGGTGAAACAAATAGGCTTCTCTCACCTTTTTCCACGTAAACAGTCGCATTTTCTCTTGATCTACTTCCGTCATCGCGATCGGTTTTGGGCTACGAACAGGTTCAACCTCGCCTGTCCTCCAATTACCCGATCGCAGACCCATCCGAGAGATTGATGATTTAATGTCATACAAAGACGTATCCCAACCAAAACTAACGGTGACTAAATAAATCATTTTTTCGTTGGTCAACGTGGCTGCGATCGTGTCGTAGATGTCTGGCTTTAGAGCCTCGCCAAACATATCAGCCGTTTTGGTTTGCGATTGCACCGCCAGAATTTCAGCCATAGGATATAGGGAACGATTGAGAACTCGTGATAAGTAAAATATGCCTTAATTTTGAGCGATGTGTAACACAATTCAGCAAATGGCTACTTCTGCTTAGCCCGTTGATTTGATTTTTCCATTTCCTCCTTCTGTTTCTTATAAAGGTCACTGAGCTTTGTCACCCAGGCATTGCGCTCCCTTGGATCAAGGGCATAGATTTCAGTCACCGATTTGAAAGGTGCCTGTTCCCCCACGGTCAGGAAAAAGGCAATATCGCGCAGATAGTCCTCCCAGTTTTGCGGAGTGCCATCAGAGCGCCTTAACGGTTTGCCATTTTCATCATTAATCGTCGTCGGTGGCGCTAGCAGTGAAATACAGAAATTCGCGAAAGGAGATCCAAGGTAAACTCTGCTCCCAATGATTTCGACATTGAGGATTAATGCAATCCATCGGCACTTCCATTTTGGGTCCCGGCACAATTTTACCGATCGCTCGATATAGAGCATTCTTGTTTGGGCTGACTCGACCATCGGCACCCATGCAAAGCGCACTGTATAACGACTCATCGAAAAACCGACCCTTGTTGTTGCGGAACGCTTCCGATTCTGGAAGCCCCACCACCATCTCTTGCAGTTGATCCAAATCTTTGGGTTTACCGCTCATTGACTTCAGCAACTTATCCAGTTGGTTCAGCTTCAAGGGTTCGAGCCATAGCTTTGTCACAGGCTCTCCGTAGACCAAAAAGCTTTCTGGCAGCGTCACTTCAAAGACTGGCTTTTGGGGTAAGAAGGGAATGGTTTTGATTTTCAGCGAACTTAGATCGCTATAAGGTCTACCCTTGTCTGGGTCATCTTTTGCAACCGTGCCACATTTTGGGCACTCTGCTGCCATCGCAATTTCGTAGCCCTGAGCTTGCAATCGCACTTGCAGCAGTAAGGTGGTCACATCGCCTAAATACATCCCCTCAAAAAATCGAGCAGGCGACGTTGAAAACTTTTGAGCCACTTCCTTTAGCGGAATGCCTCCGATCGTTTCGATGACATGAGGCAGGAATTCGCGCAAGACCTTCATTGGCTCCTTCATCGTGCCTTCACGACCCGTGTTAGCTTCAATCAATTTGCCTAATGCGATTTCATGGTTGCCCGAATAGGGCAGCAGTGTGAATTCTTGCAGGCGATCGCCATCGGGCGTAAATACTCCCACAGGCAAACTATTTCCCAAATCACCCAGTTCAACTTCATCAAACTTTAACTGTTCAAACGGGATTGCGGAACTTGTTGAAACCTCTTCTGGGGCTTCAAGATTGGTAAACCCAGCCGATGCTCTTGCCATGAAAACCTCTTTTTTGCGGACGGATTGCCAACAAAAAAGACCCCGCGCCCAATTGGGCAGGAGGTCTTTCGTGTGAAGTAACCGTTTATTAATATTGCGTTGATTTTGACAACTCCCACCGCCGGGATTGCTCCGTTACTAGGAATATCTCAACACGTAGATAGTATTGCACAACAATTCCATTCTAATTGAAGACTGGATTGATCGTCTGTCAGTGCCTAAAAAGACTCTGACGCTTAACAGCCTCGTGAGAACCCTCGCTACATCCCACGGCTAAAGCCAGTGGGTTTTGCGGGTTCTCAAGCTCTCCCACTTCTATAAAAGGAGAAGGGGGTGGGGGATGACGGCAAACTTGCAAAACTGGGATGCACCCATTCACACCATTACGTAGGGACTTGGCAATGCCAAGCATCCTACAGAGCCTTTGTGATTTACCCATGTGAAAAGCGCTACAAATAAGCTTTAAAGCCAAATGCAGCTACAGCGCTGCGTGTGGCATCAGTTCGCTCTGATGATTCAAAGGCTGAGACGGACAAAGGCTAGAGCGATCGCGTTCACATCGCACGATCGGTATTGCTTTACACAATCTTGATATTAAATGTCTTCCAGGTTACATAGCTCCGCATAAGTACTGATGCTATATTCATGCCAATAACAAGATATGCGAGAACAGTTACAAAAGCTACAGTCCAAGTAGGGTTTTTGTATTGCCCTTAGACTCTATTGTGAGCTTTATCTAAAATAAGCCCCCAAGCATCAACGCTTTAAAAGCCTGTTTTTCTCCGTCAGTAAATTTAAGTGCGTTTGATCACCTTCCTCTCCCTCAAACCTAATTTGAGGGTCATTTTTTGCGCTTACACACTCTTAATTTACCGCACGTCTACTTTCTGTATGGCACCCACCCTTCTCAATTCAGGCGATCGTTACCCATAGCGTTATTTGTTCCCCTGCCTGACCGTTGGGTTTCGTTTGCTTTGGATGTTTCTACCACTAACACTGACCACACACAACTAGGAGTTTTTCTGATGCCGCTTAATGTTGGAAGTATTGCGATCGTCGGGTTCAACGCTGATGGCAACGACAATTTAGCTTTTGTGTCGCTGACAGACATTCCTGCTGGTGAAACCATTTACTTTGAAGACAATGAGTGGAACGGCACCGGCTTCGCTGATACCAATGAGTCTGCCTTCAGTTGGACTTCAACAACTTCTATCGCAGCGGGCACGATCGTCCAGATTGACAACATCGGTACTGGGACGATCTCGACAAACACAGGCACCGTAACCACACCCGTTACAGGACGAGGGTCAAATCGAGGGCTTGCGGCTGGTGATGAGGTGCTTTACGCCTACCAAGGTGCGCCCGGTGCGCCCACTACCTTTATCACAGCCGTTGCCAATGGTGGATTCAATACAACTACTAATGGACTCCTGACCGGGACAGGGCTGACGGCTGGCACAACGGCTCTCGATTTAAGCACAGTGGACGATGATGCCGATGTTGGTGCATACAATGGCGCACGCAGTGGGCAGACCAGCTTCAGTGCTTATCTGACTCTGATTAATAATGCTGCCAACTGGCAAACGCAAGACGGAACGGGCGATCAAAGTATTGATGGAGTGTCGCCCGATGTGCCATTTAGTGCCAATGCATTCACGCTGGGTGCTGGTGGTGGTGGGAATCCAACCGTTAACTTATCCGTCAGTGCGACTACGGCTTCTGAAGCAGGGCAGACAGTCATTACGGTAACAGCAACGGCTTCTAGCGCGGTCACTGGCGATCAGACGGTCAACGTGGGCGCGACTGGCACGGGCATTACCGTTGGTGATTACACCTTCAGTGCAGGCACCATCACGATTCCCAACGGTGCCACGACGGGTTCTGTCACGTTTACGGTGGTAGATGATGCGATCGCCGAAGGCACCGAAACCGCACTCTTGACCATCAGCAATCCATCGGCTGGGGTGACACTGGGCGGTACAACCTCGCAAAGCATTGCGATCGCGGACAATGATGCCGCACAGTCCGGCGTTCTACAAAAAGTCGGTGGCTTCACCAGCGCCAACGGTGCCGAAATTCCCGCGTTTGACCCAGGGAGCGATCGGCTGTTTACCGTGGCAGGCAGCACCATTGAAATTCTCAGCGTCAGCAATACAGGCGGGTTCCTTAACGCCTGGCTTCACGCCTCCCGCAGGCACCAATGTTGTTCCCAACAGTGTTGCGGTTAAAAATGGAATTGTTGCTGTTGCATACGCCGTGGTGGATGCGACCACAAAAGCCCAACAAACAGGACGGGTCAGCTTCTACAATGCTGCCGATGGCACCTTCTTGAACTCGGTCGCAGTGGGTTTCTTGCCTGATATGCTGACCTTTACCCCAGACGGCACGAAGGTTCTGGTTGCCAATGAAGGCGAACCCAACAGCTACAATCAAGCCACCTCCTTTGATCCAGAAGGGTCGGTGAGCGTGATCGATCTGGCGGGCGGCGTTGCCAATGCCACCGTGCAGAATGCCTCATTCACCAGTTTCAACAGCCAAATCAACGCTCTGAAGGCAGCAGGGGTAAGGATTACAGGTCCAGGGTCAACCGTGGCTCAAGATCTGGAGCCGGAATATATTGCAGTTGCGTCTGATGGTCTAACCGCACAGGTGACGCTGCAAGAAAACAACGCGATCGCCATCCTCGACATTGCCAGCGCGACCATTACCCAAATCATACCGCTGGGAGTCAAAGACCACAGCCAGCCGGGGAATGGACTCGATGCCAGCGATCGCGATGGTGGGATTAACATCCGCACGCAGCCTGTGTTTGGACTGTATCAACCAGATGCGATCGCCAGCTTTACCGCGAATGGACAAACCTACTACATCACGGCTAATGAAGGCGATGCCCGTGACTACACAGGTTTCGCCGAAGAAGTGCGGGTTGGTGCCGCAACCGCAACGCTAGACCCCACCCTGTTCCCGAATGCTGCCACCTTAAAGGACAACGCCAACCTGGGACGGTTAACCGTTTCTCGCACCACCAGCGACAAAGATGGGGATGGCGACCTCGATCGGATCGAGGCGTTTGGTGCGCGATCGTTCTCCATTTTGGATGCCAACGGCACGCTCGTGTTTGACAGTGGCGATCAGCTAGAGCAGATTACAGCTACTCAAGCGCCTACGCTCTTCAACTCCGATGGCACCGCAGCAGGGTTTGATAGCCGCAGCGATAACAAAGGTCCTGAACCCGAAGGCGTGACGATCGGCGTGATCAACAACCGCACCTATGCGTTTATTGGGCTGGAGCGGGTGGGTGATGTCATCGTTTACGAAGTGACCAACCCCAACAAGCCTGTCTTTGTCCAATACATCAACACGCCAGAAGACGTTGGAACAGAAGGTCTTACATTCATCTCGGCAGCCGATAGCCCTACAGGTAAGCCGCTGCTGGCAACAGCAAACGAAGTCAGCAAAACCGTCGCCCTCTTTGAAGTTAAGCCCCCCGTGCGGATTAGCGACATACAGGGAGCCAGCCACACGTCGCCGCTGAATGGGCAAACGGTGACGGGTGTATCTGGTGTTGTGACGGTGCTGCGATCGAACGGGTTTTACCTGCAAGACCCCAATCCCGATAGCAGCGATGCCACTTCTGAAGGCATCTTTGTTTTCACCTCGTCTGTGCCGACCGTGCAGGTGGGCGATGCGATTCAGGTAAGTGGCACAGTCAGTGAGTTTCGTGCGGGTGGTGCCACGAGCGCCAATCTTTCCACCACGCAAATCTCCAACCCCAACATTACCGTCTTGTCGAGCGGGAATGCGTTGCCGACCGCCACGATCTTAGGCAATGGTGGACGCACTATTCCCACCAGCGTGATCAACGATGATGGCACTGGCAACGTGGAAACCAGCGGCACGTTTGACCCTGCCACCGATGGCATCGACTTCTACGAAAGCCTGGAAGGGATGTTGGTACAAGTCAACAATCCTGTAGCGACCTCGCCAACGGCAACGTTTGGCACCTCCCAGGAAATTTGGGTGCTGGCAGATAACGGTGCCAACGCCACCAGTCGTACAGCGCGCGGCGGTAGCCTGATTAATGCCAGTGACTTTAACCCTGAGCGGATTCAAATTGACGATCTGAACAATGCTCTGGTGTTGCCTGAAGTGAATGTGGGTGCCCAACTCAGCACGATCGTTGGGGTCGTTAACTATGACTTCGGCAACTTTGAAGTTTTAGTCTCTACTGCACCGACTGTAGTGCAAGCATCGCCCTTGCACAAAGAAGTCACGAACCTGACTGCAACGGCTAACCAGCTTACGATCGCCAACTTTAACGTTGAGAACCTTGATCCGGTTGTCGAAGACATCAACAAGGTGCAAGGCCGCAACCCCAACAATGTGGATGATGACCTGGGTACAGGCAAATTTGATGCCCTGGCGCAGGCGATCGTGAATAACCTCAAGACACCTGACATCATTTCCCTGGAGGAGATTCAGGACAATACAGGTGCAGAGATTGGCGATGGAGTTGTGGCATCGGATGTGACGCTGAATCTCCTGATCGATCGAATTGTGGCGGCAGGTGGTCCACGCTACGAGTTTCAAGTGCTGAATCCCGTCGAAGGACAGGATGGGGGGCAACCGGGCGGCAACATTCGGGTTGGCTTCCTGTTTAACCCCAACCGGGTCAGCTTTGTTGAGGGTTCCCTGCAACGCCTAACCGATACCAATCCCGCAGAAAGCGATTCCTTCCCTGGAGATGACTTTGCCAGTAGCCGTAAGCCCTTGGTTGGAACGTTCTTGTTCAATGGGCAAGAAGTGACGATTGTCGCCAATCACTTTAACTCCAAAGGCGGCGATCAGCCACTGTTCGGGCGCTTTCAACCGCCCACACTCACGAGCGAAGCCCAGCGACTTCAGCAAGCGGCGATCGTCCGAGACTTTGTACAAAGTGTTCTGGCAGTGAACCCTAATGCCAACGTCGTGGTGGCTGGAGATTTGAATGACTTTGAGTTCTCCAACCCCATCAATCTGGTGGAAAGTGCGGGTCTAACCAATCTGATTGAAACTCTGCCCGCCAATGAGCGCTATACCTACAACTTCCAGGGCAACGCTCAGACCCTCGATCACATCTTGGTGAGTGGTAATTTGTTTAAGCAACTCGATGGGTTTGATGTCGTTCACATTAACTCAGAGTTTGCCGACCAGATTAGCGACCACGATCCATCTGTCGCTCGGTTCAGCTTCAACAGTGCACCGACGGCACTGGCGCTCACTGCCACCAACGTTGATGAGAATGTAGCTGTCAACACCACCATTGGCACCTTCACGACCAGCGACTTTGATCCCGGCAATACTTTCACGTACAGCCTGGTTTCCGGAGCGGGTAGCACTGACAACAGCGCTTTCAGCATCAACAACAATCAACTGCAAATCAATCTCTCTCCCGACTTTGAAACGCAGTCCAGCTACACCATTCGAGTCCGCACGACGGATCAGGGTGGCTTGAGCCTGGAAAACGCGCTGACGATCGCAGTCAACAACCTTAACGAAGCACCTGTCAACACTGTACCGGGCAGTCAAACAACGAAGCAAGGGAATACGTTAGTGTTCTCGGCAGCGAACGGCAACGCGATCGTCATCAATGATGTCGATGCCAACAATGGGCTGGAACAGGTCAAGCTTTCCGTCACCAATGGTGCGCTGAAACTGAGCAGCACCATTGGGTTAACCTTAGTGGATGGCAGCGACAACTCTGCGTCACTGACGGTTAAGGGCACACTTGGCGACTTGAACACAGCGTTGAGCGGCTTACAGTTCACACCGGATGCTCCATCTGTCATCAACGGTTCGGTAACGCTCACCATTCTCACAGACGACCTGGGCAACACGGGTGCAGGCGGCGCTAAGACTGACACCGATACAGTGGCGATCGCCGTCAACCCAGCCAACCTGATCCGTGGCAACGGAGGCAACAATACCCTCTTTGGTACCCTGCGGAGCGACACCATCTACGGTGGCGGTGGCAATGACACTATCTTCGGGCTGCGTGGCAGCGATATTCTCCTTGGTGAAGCCGGTAACGACCAACTCTTTGGCGGGTTGGGCAACGACTACCTCGACGGTGGTTCTGGCAACGATCGCATCACTGACCTAGGCGGCAACAATACAATCTTTGGGGGTGCCGGAAACGATACCATCTTTGCTGGATTTGGTGCCAACTTGATTGATGGCGGTTCTGGTAACGATACGATTTATCTGTCCTTTGGTCAGGACACGATCGCGTTGGCACGGGGCAACGGCAGCGACACCATCTACAACTACAATGCTGGCTCGACCCGCTTTAACCTCACTGCTGGATTGCTCTACAACGATCTGACGATCGTGCAAGACGGCAGCAGCACATCGATTCTTGCAGGCAGTGAGAAACTAGCGTCTCTGGCTGGAGTCCGAGCCACCAGCGTGACATCAAGTAGCTTTATTACTGCTTAGTAACAGGTCTAATCACGTTTCAACGTGCTCACGGTGCATCCAACTTAATGAGATGACTCGTGAGCACCCAACACCAGCCTCCAGCGTTCTTAGCGTCTGGGGGCTTTTTGCTAGAGCTAACACTTGCCTAAGAGGATGTTTGAATCCGGCGGTCAAAACCGCGACTACAAGCACAAAGCCAACGTTTCCTCACCTACGGCGGCAGGTTATAGCCCGTTGGGCATGGCTTCGCTAGTATCCCTATAGTGGTTCATTTGGCATGAGCATCACCATATTTAGAGGTTCGATTTCTGGAGATTGGGGAAGCCGTACAAGCACCTGAACCACCCAACTGATGCTGCCGTCGGCTTCGTGCTCTCTGTCGTCGCGCAGACCGTTTGCCACCCCACTCAAAGGGAGTTGGATGCTGATTCCAGGCT
>Ga0163148_10003137_pt1 | contig 18689 bp, 13 predicted proteins | sample OliLakLV19MP7P2_FD_148606 | JGI IMG/M metagenome (GOLD analysis project Ga0163148, IMG submission 148606) | Freshwater microbial mat bacterial communities from Lake Vanda, McMurdo Dry Valleys, Antarctica- Oligotrophic Lake LV.19.MP7.P2 | ecosystem: Environmental > Aquatic > Freshwater > Lake >...
GTTTGTTCCAAGCGTAAGTGTTACATACAAAGATGTCCCAGTTTTCGCAGCTGGCCGACCGTGTTGCAATCAAATTGTTGGGAAGATAATCGTCGGACGTTTCCAAACTGTATTGGAAATTATTATCTCAATGCAAATTGTGAACGAACAATCGAATATCCTACATGAACCTTGACAGCAATGTGATTTTCATGTCCACAAGATGACATATTGACTGGAATTGCTCTCTCGTTCGGGCAGCTAGCTGAGGCAGGCTGTGCTGCATACCGAGGGGGCAACGCTTTGGCAGCACACTCTTCAAAAGTCTTATCGAAAACCCGCACGTCATAAACAAAGCCCCGGAGCTGGTTGCTATCGATCAAACCTTTGTGCAGAGGCGTGCACCATTTTTGGGAGAGGGGTTATGATAGACCTTGATACTGCTTCGTTAAATAGGCAGTTTGCTTATTTAGGTACTGGTTTGTTGCGTAGGCCGAGAAAATCTGTTCGCTTCAATGGGCACCGTCATGGCATGTCCTTTCTTTGAATGGACAACTTCATGGTATGACCCAGGTAGAGGCACCGGGATCGTATATCGTTTGAGCGAGAATCAGCCTGATGGCAAATATATGGAAACACTGTGCTGTTGGTGCACGAAGGATAGCACACGTATGAACATGGACGGGGGCTTCGCTGTTCAGATTGTTGACTTCAAAACCCTCTTGGCAATATGTTGCCGATCAAATATTTGGCGGTAGGGCCAATTGGCGTCTCCGAATCTGATTTGGAAATTACCCATCTGACTTTGAATGTCAAATAAAGTTGTCCAGTGTGCAAGCATCGTCGCGTCCAGTTTTTTTGCGAATGGATGGGTGTGATCCGTTCCTTAGGAACGACAGACGGGCCGAGTCCAATAATGAAGTCTGGCACTTTAGAACTGTTCTAGAAGTCGAAGGTGTGTTGGTATGTCGTCAAAAAAGAACGAGTCGCGATGTTGTTGCGCCCGCAGATACCCCTTTGTCGACAGCTGACCCAACTGCGTATCTGCAAATAGAAATAAAGTAAACGCAGTCGTATTTGTCGTGCGGCAAGCCACATAGTAGGATGGGGGCTTGTACAAGAGTTCCAAACGACCCAGTTCTCAAAGGATCGTGGTATCCCACGTGAGGGGATTCTTGATGACAACCAAGAGCTGTGTGCTATTTGTCGGACATCGACGAGTAAGAGACTGAACGCGAGGTTGTTGTGATGGCAAAAGCATAGTTTCCCAAACAAAAATGATCGCGTACTGTTCCAACCCATTCATGGCTTTGCAGATTGATTCGTTTGCACGATTGTCGACTAGTGGTGGTGGAATCGGACTGCGGACGTGGGTTTCGTCGACGGCCGCTTTTTCCCCTCCAATGTAGGAAAGAGATGTCCATACGAATGTAGGAAGTGGCAGGAGCTGGTAGTGACGTACAGAAGGACTTGCAGAAGCGTTCCAAGTCGAGGAAACACCCGAGGTACGACGGCGGCTGGGAGTCTATGGATGCTGACTGCGCGGTGTTGTTGATGTTAGAGGGAAGTAGATCATTGGGGTTTGGACAGGAAAAACAATCATCGTTTCAAAGTTTTAAGTATCGGTCAATCGGTCAAGGGCCACCGAAAAAATATATATCGGCGCGACGCAACAGCAAGAGTACTGGGATTAAATCTCCGGCTATTGTTACTGTCGAGGCTGCTGATTGCTGTTGCCTGTGATGGTGTGGTCCCCTCGGAGAAAATTTGCTGCCCAATAAGTTGCGGTCATTTTCTGGAACTACGAAATGGCGACAATAGATACGTCGTCTGCTCATCGGTGCCTTCATTCTCTCATACGGTGATATTTCTGTTGCTCCTACTGCAGCGGCTCAGTTTTCGGAAATTGTTTCTTCTTCCTTCGTACGCCAGATTGATCAAAAACAAAGGAAATGTTGATCCTTTATCTTCAGCATACCGTATACCTGGTCCGGGAGGACCCGCACCGACAATGGATTGGAGCCGCAGTCGACGTCGTTGCCGATATCGTGTACGAACCCGAATGGAGCTAGTGGCGGGGTACTGGTCGAAATGCCAAAGAACCCCATTGTTGGCTTCATTCCTCTTCCGGTGCAATCATTGTGGCGTGGCAATGGGATGTTGAATCAAGCGACGGTTCGGCGACACATTCGGAGTGATTCCTTCGAGAGAAGCCACGATTCATGCGAGGTTGGACCACGAAGAATATCAGGGCCAACAAGCAACATTGGGTCCAGCCGGGGAAGCGTCAATGCATATGCACGAGGCATGAGCACCCAAGCTTGGATGGGAGGCAAAGACGGTCGTCCACGACATTGTAAAGAATGCAAAACATCGGGCAGCAGATTGTTTGACCTGCCGCTTGCGATCACTTCCACCGTTTGTATTACAACTGCAGCAATACTACCCGATTAATAGAGTAAATTGTAGATGCCACCCGTCCAAGCCCAGCTGAAAAAGAGAAACATGATTTAGAACCAGCTAAGTGATCGTCGTTATCGATCATGTGCTCTCAAACAGTTTCGTAATAGTACAAAACCTCGAGTGGAGATTGCTGTGATAGATACCGCCAATATCATCACCCAATTCGACGAATAAGGCGTCAGGGAGTGTCTGACATTGTCAAAGACTACTACTTTGTCATCTGGCCCAGACCTCGTAGTTTAGCGGCGGTGTTTGATATCAGAAGTAGGGACGCTAGTATTATGGAAGCACAGTGGAGAGATAAAATTGGCTCACTGCTACCCCGGCCGACAGCAGCAACCACGCTGGATGAGATGACATATCTTGAACGTCGTTGTGTTGGGAGGCGAGCAGATTTTTTGGGAGAGGGGATATGGCAGAGCTAATGCTGGTGATCCCTCCAGAAGGTCATGGCATGACTCGAAGGTCGCAATCAAATTTGTAAGGAGCAGAGCGAAATTACCCTCTCACTGTAACAACTGCAGGAGGAGTTGCTGATTAGATCGTCAATTCGTTATCGCTCTGAAAGTGGGCGAAGGATCCAGATTATTGGCAATGCTTTTGGGTAATGCTCCTATCGAATCCCTTGCCATGGTATCAGCTGTGAACTAAGCCCCGTGGCATCAGTATAAATGGATTATTTTCTGTCTCGGCTTGCCCAAGTAGCTATATCGGTAAATTGCCTGTCAGCTTGTGGTGTCGCAGGTGCGGCTCGTGTGTCGTACATCGTTTGGAAAGTGGATTGTTCCATGTATTATGGGCAAGCAAATGGTCTCCACCGCGGTCGTCGTATCCACTTGGATTGAAATTCGGGACGCCTCGTCTTGGTTCCCAGTTCCCGGTTCATCCTCTGGAGAATCCGTTGAATTAACCCGGCTCAGTAAAACATGTGCCAGACATGAACCTGCGTCTGAAGTCGAGTCGCCGAAAGGGTGATCAACAATAACAAGTTGTCATTGTTAGGTCGACAAAGGGCACAATGAACTGTGCGAGTTTCACTCGTGCTGCAATAGAATGGATAAGAAGGTGCCACATTGCGCGTCTTCCTAAATGCCAAAGTGATGCTACACCGAGATAGCAGGGCTTTGGATCTTGGAATCGTCGCCATTGGAATATTCCGAGATGCTTGCGTGGGGGGAGCGCAGCTGATGCCGAAGGCTCCACCTTGTGGTGTATTGTTCCTAGGATCTTTAGCCTCATGCGAGTCGTTGCACCCCACTGTTTGCGTATGAAATTGCGCATCTGCATACATCCCAGATCGACTCTATTAACAATCGCATATATTCAATCCGCTCATAGCTTGGAAGAAGATTCGTTCGCAAGATTATCGGTTCACGGTGTTGGAACTCTGACTGTGGTGGCTTGGGGCGTTCTTCGATGACACCAGCTATTTTTCAATCCAATGAATGTAGGTAAGAGATTGATTGCCCGAACAATAGGAACAAGTCGCAGGAAATGGCATTGTGATTTTGTCTGCAATGTAGGATTGAGGTTGGAAGAATGAAGGACAATCGATCGAATGCGTGGTCCTGACTGCACCAGATGCCGTGCCGAAATAAAAGATCGCAGCGGCAGCGTCTCGAGTAGAAATAAACTGTCCTCCAATATCTCACAAGGGAGAATCGATTGTTGTTGCAATGTATAATAATTGTCGTGGTTGCTGGAAGAATCGGTTGACAGGTTGGGCAGAGTCGAGTCGAAGCGGCGAAGTTGTTGTTCGCAGAAGGATGATCGATCGACCTGTAGTCGTACGATTATGTTGTCATGTTTATCAACCTTGGTCTGCATGGGTTGTGCAACTTGACCTGCCTTCTATGTCAGAGATAATAAAGTCAATAATGATGGGCCGTTTCAGTGACTGCCTGTATCGGCACCCAAAAGGCTGAATCCAACCGAAAGCTTCATGGAGATGTCATTCTGATACAAGCGTGAAGCAACTTAAGATTGGAACATTGGCCAAGGCAGCCGACCCGTTCTGGCGGTGCGCTTGTACGACCGATCGTCCTTTGGAGCTGCATAGAAGAATGCCACCGAGGGGGAGCATCGAATCCAACGACACACGATGGAATATAAAGTTTGTCAGAGAGAATCACATTTCTTGTTCCCTGCCAATACCCTTGCAACAGCAATTATATAGTATTCTTTTGCTGCCGCCCAAAGTTTGGGCCATGGGCGTGGCGTGATCCAGACAATGTCGATCGTCTCGTCCGAGCAATCAACAAAATGCCGATATTAGAATTGTTGCTGTGCTTTGTGCGAGGCCATTACGAATGTTGTTGTTGTGTTGAGAATTTCCGTACATATGCCTTCGGAACATTCATCTCAATTTACAAGGCGACAATGAAAGCGGAATGTCGGACTGCAGAGACAAGGGTTGGCAACATCTCTGTAGGCAGGTAGGAGGGAGAGGGACTGATAAATTAGTAGATTCAACCAAAGACGCAGCAGCTCGCGTTCGAGTGCAATTGCCGTTGACAAAAGGAAGGACAATCGGCCAATTGCAGGGGGCAATCTTGGGGACAATGCGTCCAGTCGTTGAAGAGAGTGTTGCAGTAGCTGGATTCGCGAGAACAAATGAATCGATTGTAATTCCATTTTGATTCTTCCCGATCGTTGAGGTCCGCAGGATAATCGATCGCACCATAATATTTTGCCATTTTCGTTTTGTTTGATCTAGAGTGTCCAAATTGAAATAAAACGGTAACAAAAGGATGGTAGAAACCAAAAGAACTGAAGCCAGAGACTCTTGACAGAAAGCCTCGAAATGGTCGTGTTTTGGAACGAGGGGCTCCAGATACTTAAATATCAGCGCGATGCCATTGCGTTTATGCAGTATAGGGATGGCAACGGCAAGGCCTGGCTGTGCCGCAAATGAGGATTTCTCTTGGTTGCTGTATTGCAATTTCACGGCACCGCATCACCAAACAGGAGCAGCAACTGTAGCGATGGGTAAAAGTCAAGAGCAAAAACCTTCACCAGCGCAGCAACGGCAACCGATCTATCAGCTGCCACATGACGTCGTTGAAGGCTTCCTTCCTTGGAGGCTCGAAGATTCGAAACACAGCAAAGCCAAGTCAAGCTAGGATAGTCTTGACGTTTTCCTTCGTTGCTTCGGATGAACATCTCTCTTGAATTAAGAGGAGTCCCCACCGTTGGTACACACACCGACTGCTGTAGTGCTTGATGTGCATCGTCGGGCCGAGAACTCTTGCTCAACTTGTCGGCTGCTTGCAGCACGCAACACCGAGGCTGCAGGTGCGCTGCTTGGACCATCCTTCTGGTCGGTCACCTTCTATTTGGCTCGTTAGCTGCTGTAGCTGTGCTACTAGTTAGCTAGCTTGCACAAAGCTCATTGTTGCGGTCTTGCCCATGTCTGACAGGTGCTTGCAGTGATTGCGGGGCATGGTGGCAACATCCAACCCTTGAAAATAACTATAGTTGCCGTTGTTGTTGCTTGCTGTTGCTGTTGCTGTTGCTGGTCTATCATAGTGTCGTTTATCACGTTATTCATCTACACACATTTTAACATGGATCTGGTCCAAAGGGTGACATGCAAGACTTTTTTCTACAACTTGTACAACGTGGTGCCTTGTTTCCAATCCTACTTGCGTGAAACTAGAACGCACACTTCTTCATTTTTGATGTATTCGTGCTGTTACTCCTACTCTAGTAGCTCTAGACTACTACGTTAGTTACACTGGAGTACTAGCTAGCTAGTTAGTCTACTACTCCTGGTACTGTACATTGTACGTACCCATGTTTAACGCATAATATGGGTCATGTGACCATCGATATAAGGGGTTTCCATCATTGGTCACGTGTCGATTGTTAAGTACAAGGTCATGCACATGGTCATGCATGACCACGTACTTAACAATGGACACGTGACCCATGAGTGAAAACAACTCGGATCATCGGTCACATGACCCCGACCGATGTTAAGTCTATCGTATCGTAGCTACAGTACGTACTCTATTCTTAGCAGCTGCCGTACTCCGGAGTAGTACTGTATTTAACATGTGGCTACTACCGGTATGGTACGTACTGTACCTGGTACTAGTAGCTATTACTTTACCGAAGCTCGAAGGCATTGTTTCCGAGGGAATAACATATTTGAATATTCCAGATTCCTCCATTTACTAAGAAGAAATGCCAGATTCCGATCCTTTGAGAATTCCCCAATGCTGTTTACATTGCTATCTACATATTACTAGCTAGTAGTAGTAGCTATTAGTAGCCCCCCCTTCCTTCCTCAGCAGCAGCAGCAGACAACCCAACAGCTTCCATCTTACAGTACAAGGCAAGCAATACGGTAGACACACAACTCCTTGCATGCTTTCTATCTACCTAGATAGCTTTGTGGCTTGATTGATTCAAAAGCTACTGCACCTTTCTTTTTTTGCCAGCAGGATGGTCGTTGGAGCATGGAACCGCCGTCACGCAAAGATTGGCTCATTCTTGTGGCTGCTCGGCAGTTTTTGTACCTACACGGCTGCAGCAGCCGCAGGAGTTTCTGTCAATGGCAGTGCCAGTTCTAGTACTGATAACCACGACGACGACGACCACGACGACGAAAACGATTGGCTTTTACATGCCCTTCAAAAGGATGCCCATCCTCTTTGGCTACGTGAACGATGTTTGTCTTCTTTTTATGCCGATTCCGAAACGCGGCAACCCAAATATAATTTACACGAAGAAATCGAGGACCTAAAAGTGGTGGGGATCAGCCAAGTGCGCAAGAGTGGACAGCCTGGATTTTTGGTGGAATTTTCCGATCAACATTCCTGCTTTTATGCAAAACACCTTCTCGCCGCGGAATGGAAGAATGAACGCACCTTTTTGCAAGCACCGACGTGGAATTTACTACCTTTATTTTTGTGGGATCGGGAAAGGCTGGTGGCTCCTCCTGCCTTTGATTACAACGACATTGTTCAGCAGCAGCAACAAGCCACCGACGACAAGTCGACAACCTCAACGACAATGAACGGATATACGGATCAAACTCGCAAATTCTTGTCGGTATTGATTTCTACTGGCCTTGTATTGATGGAAAATGTTCCTCGCCAAGAAGGGGAATGCGTCCGATTTGGAACACAATTTTCCAGTTTGCGAGAAACCGAGTGGGGCCCCCAATTCAATGTCCGATCCACTCCTGACGATGGCAGTGGTGGCGTGGTCCGCAAAGATTTGGCCTACACTTCCAACTCGATTGGAATGCACGTGGATTCTCCTTACCGAATCGATACACCCCCGGCCTACCAACTCTTGCATGCCATTGATCATTGCGACTCCAATTCTCCCGATGGTTGTTTCGTCCATAATCATTTTGTCGATGGCTTTTTTGTGGCACGCGATTTATGCCGTTCCAATCGCGAGTATTTTGATGTCTTGACAAAGATTCCCTTGCGATGGGAAAACAATGGTGGGGATGATTCCTCTCTGCTCTATCGATATGCACCCATGATTGAACTTGAACATGACATGGCTGTGGATGTTGGCGGGTGTCCTCCGGTCAAGGCTATCAACTTTAGTGCCAAGAGTGGTGGATACGCTCCTCGTATATCCAACAACAAGGACGAATTGGAGCTATTTTATCAAGCCAAACGTCGCTTCTCGAGTATGCTCCACGACGACAAGTACACAGTCCGTCTGCAACTATTTCCTGGCGCATTGATCATCTTTGACAATCGACGCATTCTGCACTCGCGGTCCGAGATTGCCCCAACTGATGGCGAACGGTGGTTGCAAGGCTGCTACCTAAATCGAGATGGCATTCATTACTTGCACGAACAGCTTCGACGCCACTACACACAACAACAAACGGAAACGCCCTTTACGACCTTGAAAAATGCGGCCAAGGCGGATTATGATCGCATGGGTGTCGAATACGACGAGGCCATTGTCCAAAAAACACTCGACAATTTACTCAAGCTGCTCCAAAGTCAAAAGGATGCCTACTTGGGAGCCCCCGTTTCCCTTTTAGAACACGGTCTCCAAACAGCCAGTCGGGCTTTGCGTCAAGGAGAAAATGACGAAACTGTCGTGATCTCGTTGTTTCATGATGTCTTTGAGACGTTGGCGGTCAAGAATCACGGAGAATTGATTGCCGCCATGTTGGCCCCTTGGATCTCGCCGAAATCCCAATGGCTCCTCGCACATCACGAAATCTTTCAAGGCTACTATTATTTTGAGCATTACGGTGGAGATCCCAATTTGCGGGACATCTTTCTAACCAATCCGCACTACAATTGGACCGTGACGTGGTGTGAATTGTACGATCAAGCTTCCTTTGATCCCGATTATCCGTCCTTGCCGCTCTCGACCTTTGTACCCATTGTGGAACGTGTCTTGGCCAAACCGCAATATTGGTGGAATCCCTCTCATCCCAAAGCGGGAGCGGTATCTGCGTCTGTCTCGAGTAGTTCTACAAATACTGATGCTGAAACGGACGGGACAACGCAACCCCTCTCTTCGGATGGTAGCATTGGGCCCTGTCATGATACTTGGACCTGTTACGGAGAAGAGGCCCAGTAGGTAATTTACTATGTAAATCAGTCACTCTTTGCTATTTATTATATATCAGAAAATATACAGTCGAATCAGGTACAACGAATCCAGTAGATGAAGATTTTGAAACCGGCATACATACATACATATTACACATACATACGCTTCTTCGATTTCACAAAACAAGATACAATTATCTCTCTCTTTCAATTTATATATATATATATTTGTTTATTTCAATTCCATGACGGGTGGCAATTCCACGAGTGCCAAATACGAATCCAACAACGGAATGGATGCCGCAAAGGCGTCGTAGGCCGCATTGTCCTTGTTTTTCTTGAATTGTTTTTGAAGGACATCCAATTGCTTGACAAAGGCTTTCCAGGCTTGGACCGATGGCAAACTGTCGGGCGACGCCGAGGAATTTCGACGAAAGGCATTGGCCAACAAGTAGCCGGCGGTACTGATATCTCCCCACGTGCCTTGTTCGGTGCCGGCAAAATAAGCCTTGGCTTCGTTGACACTGCCCGATTTTAAACTGGATTCCAATGCCAAGTACCCCTTCACACCTTTGACAACACGTTCATTGTAGCGTTGTTTGGCCGATAACAAATAAACACCGCCGGCCGTCGCTCCTCCCGAAGCAAACGATGGAGTGGGATGGCCCACCGCAACAGCGGTAGCAACGGCGACTAGGGAAGAACCAAGGACTTGGGAGAGAAAATCTCTTCGATTTTCCGACCGAGTCGTCATCATGGCATCAGCGTGGTCGACACGTTGTTGCTGTCGTTGTGGCTTGACATCCAGGCTGACATCCACGGTTCTTATGCCGCCACTACGAATACTGCTACTGCTTGGCACAAAACCGGCGCTTCTCTCGGCCGACAAGATTGCCACTACCAAAAAAAAGCAATGCGTAGCACGGAACATGTTGATGCTTGTCAAAGGAATGGAAGTGGGTATTTAAAAAATAGAATGGCCACCAGCGAAGAAGGAGATCGATCAGTTGTCAAGAAAAATGTCGGGTGTGGATTCGTAGTGATTGTGGGTAACATTGCTATTGTTGTGAATCAATGGAAGTGGCGAATGATGTGCATGATTGATCCATACATCATGTTGATGTGGATCTTTTTCGATGGATCTTTGTGGATTACCTAACCTTAACCTTGCCATGCCTTAGAAGATTCATCACAACGTGGTTGCGACCGCTGGGGATTGTTAGCAACGAGCTAGCTAGCTGGCTACCAGTACGAACTGTTTGTAGTCGGCTACCTATTAGAAGTCTACTGTAGTAGTCTAGATAGCTACTAGTAGTGTAGCTTAGTCGCTAGAAAAATCACAGGGCTAACTGGCCACGAAGTCAGAAGATAGGTTGACTGCCACTGTACCAGGTACCAGAATAGAGCCATGCTATCGCCTATTAGAACTACAGCTATGAGCTAAGTCGGATAGCTACTAATAGTACTGTATATATCACTTCCTGCAAAAACTAGTTCAGGACGTAGTGGCGTTGTCAGCGGCGGGCAACGGATCTGACAACTTCGTTGCTCACTTCTGGCATGGCGTCAGTTCAGGTACGTCGTACCTACCAGGCAGCCGAGAGATGAGATTCTATGCGATCGGCAGTAGCAGCTGACCTGCTCCCGATTAGACGCAGGGAGCCATTCGGGGGTGAGCATAGTAGCAGCCAGGCAGTCGGTTCCGTCCGTAACTGTAGTAGCTATTCAACGCATTTACTGCTCAAAAGAATTTCAAAAAGGGTCCACACTTCACATCTCTCTGCAGTAACTCCGTTGTGGAAATTCGGTTTTACTTACAACAGTAAAAGAGAATTAAAGTGCCTTACTAGCTAGTGTACGAAGTAGCTAGTACCCAGTACCTAGTGAGCTAGTAGTATACCTAGAGTACCTAGTTAGCGGAGCCTCTGACCATAGTCAGAATACTAGACAACGACCTCACTACTCTAGTAGCTCTGGCAAGATGCCGCACAGTACAGTGCTAGCTAATAGGTAGCTAATAGTAAGTACGGTGCGTTCAAAGTAGCTAATGCTACTCGAGTAGATATCATAAAAGGAGTTCTCAATTTGATGATGGTCAGTGTTGCCGCGGGCAACAGCGACCAATTGCTAGCTAGTTACAAGATAGCTGATACTACTAGTAGTGAAACAGGGTATTCCATTCCACGCAGTTCCGTCAGTTCTACTGCTGAAAGCAATGCCCTGATTCGTCCCGCGGTGGTAGAGCAACGGAAGAGAGTAACGCTGCCAAAGACACTTAGCTAACATCGTAGGTCGAGATAGCGACAAGAAACGATGACATTCAGTTCCGATAGCTTGGCCTGGTGCACCGACTTCTCCAAAAATATAGCTCTATTGGAAGCTGTCCGTCTCAATGGAAGGACCCCTAAACCAGAATACAAACCGCACCTGTTGCAGGAGCACTACAATACTAGTAGCTACTCCAGGAGTACCGTAGCTAGTTAGCTAGCTTTTAGGTGCGTAGTACTTACCCTGTGGGCGCGATCTTTTCCTCCAGGCGGGGCGTCACGGAGAACGTCATACCACATTCATGATGGTAAAAGTAGGTCAGTGCGTGGCAATGGCGTTGTAGAAACCACGGCTTCACTCATCACTGAGTGTTGGGCGAGGCAGGCATCCGCAAGCAGCAATAGACCCAACTTGGCATGATGCGACTCCAGAAGAACTATTCTCTGGCCGGGGAGTTACCTAGCTAGCTAGAGCATACTAGCTAGTAGCTACTACTTCGTTGCTGTGGAAGGAAGGCGCTTGGACTCTACAGCACTGCTGAACAACTGAACGATTGACCCTGTGAAGACAGTTACACTAACACAAACTGGTTATTTTCTTCACCTTAGTACTGAGTTGTCACTACATACTCGGCTGATTTCCTCGATCTACCATCACGTTGTTGGAAGTCAGGACGGTAGACCCTGCTGCTTCAGTAGCACCGTATCAATCAGCTACACTGCAGTTTTGGTAGAAGGGGGGCTAGCTTGCCAGCTAAACTGTCATGCAGTTCCATTCCAGCAGCTAGTCGACTGCCTGTCCATCTGGACCTGGAGTAGTAAGTCAATTCAATGGGACGCATGGAAATGTTGTACAGCAGTTAGTGTAGCCTCGTGCCTGCCATACAACCAGCCAAACAATAGACGCCAAAAACCAATCGCGTCACACTGATAGCTAGTTTGCTAACGAGCTAGCTACTGTAGTAGTTATTAGCTGCCGGTAGCTACTCGATCTATCTACAGTACTACCAAGCTGTCCTACTTGTAGCTACCAGGTAGCTAGCTAGATGCCAGTAGCTGTCTCACAGTGGTTGTATTGGTACTGGTACCAGTATGGTAGTCAGTCATACTACCAGTAGCGAACTCCCATCAGTCAAGCTAATAATAATACCGACTGCAGTAGCTAGCTAGCTAGTACTAGCTAGAGGTAGCTCCCTACCGACCAAGTGCCTAGCTAGGTGCGTCCGTTCGTGGCGAACAAGGGTCGCAAAAGACGGTGACGTTGCCTCAAACTGGATCCATTTCGGCTTCACTAGCTAGCTTTTTCCGGTATCTGCTAGTAGCTAATATTGCAGATCCGTAAAGGAGGACTAAATGTATCCTTCTTCAGTTCTACCAACAACTGTAAAGTTCCAAATACCGCCGATCTGGAAGGTTTTTCAATGGAATGGACCAATCCCGCGGACAATCCTATCTGGTGCCTATTCTTGCTAGCCGGCTAAACTACACAGCTCCAGCAGTAGCCAAATTGTACATGTATAACCCCCTAACTTTACGATCCTGAGGTAAGTCAATTCGCTTGGACGCATAGATATTGTACTGTTGATCAGGATAGCCTCTGTCAAAACAATTGACATTACGAACCAGTCAAAGCAACCAAAAACTTGCTACCAGGTAGTAGCAAGCTACTAGAGCTAACTAATATCGCTACTAGCTAGAGGAGCTGTCAGCTCGCGTATCACACAGTACAAAGAGTGGTATTCGGAACTCCAATTAGTCAAGCTAATGTTGCTGTTAGCTCTAGCTATCAGAATGGCTATCACACAGCGCGCAATGCTACTAATAGTAGTAGCTATGTAATGTAGGTCGCAAGGTTGGGGTTTCAGGTACATGGCGCTCCTTCGAATTCATTCACAACTCCTGTCCCGTGAGTGGAATCAAACAACGGTCGTGATGTCACGGTATCGTACTTGTATCTGTTACATAGCAAATCTAAGCTACTAATAGCTAGCTCTAGCTATCTAGTAGTAGCTTGATTAGTAGCAAATAGTAACTCCAGCCGGCTATTAGGTAATGCGAGCTAGCAGTTAGTATTGGCAGTAAACATGGTATTGGTCCCGGTAACATTTGATTGACCACTTGAACAACTCTTAAGATATTTCCCATCCGTCCGGACACATTTCCATTAAGCAGCAGCGGAACCACGATGCAGTAGAAGGCTGAATCGAATGCGACCTAACTGAACTACTAGATCGCTACCACTAGCTAGCTAGCTAGCTAGCTAGCTAGCTAGCTAGCAGGTAGTCAATCGGCTATTGAAGCAGGATGCAATGTCCCCATGCGCGAGCATACGAGAGCTAGCTAGCTAGATGTTGAGGCAGGTGCAAGCTATCCAGCTAGATGGACGGATGGTAGCTGTGGAAGCAGGATGCTGCCGGCGTCTACGGCTGGGTTGGAGGCAGCTACCGACACGTTGGTGATGGTGTGTTTGTGAAGGTGATGGCTTCTGGTTCTGGCCACTGGCTGCTCTCTGCGGTTGCGCCCCGCGGACGAATGGTGTAGACACTTCTGTTTCAAAGGCGCTCGGCACACTGGACGGGATAAAGTGCTGCAACCAAAAAAAACAGTACGAGCGCCCCGATAGTACTGCTTGCACGTCACATTGAAACGATGTGAGTGTTCCTGTCCCTAACTGGTACGCTTCTACTACCACACTACTCGAATGTTAGCTAGCTAAGTACTGGAGTTTGTACTACGCTACTGTACTTCAATACTCTCGAGCGAGGCTGATGCTACTGAGCAAGAATAATACCACGAGAGAGTGCAACCTCCTCCTTTATTTATTCCGAAATCATCATCACTTTTACACCATCATTTGACCGGATTGTTGTTTGGCTTGTTCCACCATGGGGTCCAAATTGTTCTTGACGTTCCAAAAGGTATTCCGCACAAACTCATTGTGGGCCAAAATGAGGGGGATCCGGGGATGTTCATTGGGATCTTTGGCCATGCCCTTTTCCAATAATTCATCGACTTCCTTGAGAAAGTCGTTCACGTGCTTTTGGAGGGCCGACGCGGTTTGGACAAAGTATTGTTGATGGACGGCTTGTTTGGTTTCCCAATCCCCATTCATGTGCGCATTGTAAAAGGTGGTCCGATCCCCCCGGTTGTTGTTTTTGGAAAGGACATGGTAGAGCATAACGTCCCATACTTCTTCGGCTATTTCGCCACTATCCTTGTAAAAAAGCATGCGCGAAAAATCCAACCCCAAATTCTCCAATTCGGAGGACTTTTTAATGTGCATAATTTTGCAAAAGGTAGCCGGAGACGATTCGTCCAAAAAGCCGTAGGTAGCCAAGATTTGCGATGGATTGGTGGGATCCGAGTATTGCATTCGTAGGGGTTCTCCGGCTTGGACGTCTTGCGTTGTGGTAGCATAGGCATTGCCTTGTTCGTCATACTGTAAGGCAACATTGGCATAACTTCCGTGGTTGAAATAATCCGCGAGCGGTACCATGCGTCGTTCGCCATCCGTTTCCGAAACAAAACTGCGAGTGTGCACGATATTATAGGCCCATTTGGCGACATCGACATCATTATTGACAAAGGTGGCGATGCATTGCAATTGCAAATTCAAAGATTTGAGCGCCTGATTGAAATGAATCAATCGAGTGCGTTCTTCCATGGATAATTTCGAGACCAGGGGTGGCAAACATTCATAACAAAAGGCTACAAGTAATATAAATAAAAAAGGAGAAAGAGAGACGGAGATGTTAGTGGGACACATGCAACAAGAAATAAAAACAAATAATAAATAAATAATATAAATATACGTACGTGTCATGGCCGCTCCATTCGAGAAATATCTGGGCAAAGAGTTCAACCAAGGAAACCAGGGTGATTGGTCTCCCTTTTCGTATTCCAATAAAATCTTGACAAACAAATAAAATTGTTGCAAATGCTTGGCTTGTCCTAGACGATCCAGTAAGGCCTCGGCTTCTTGCAATTGACGGTTGTCCCCTCCTACCAAACTCAATAGACTGGCAACTTCTTGTTGTGCTGCACTCGCCGTCAAGATCATTTCATTGGGAACGTACAAGACCACTTCATTGGCAGCAATGCCTTCCTGCGCCAAAACTCCCACATCCATGTTTCCACCACCACTGATAGCGGCGTCTCCACTTTCGGCCAATTGAAAGCCCGGTCCTTTTTGAGCTCCACAATTAATGGCCCATTCTTCCATGCTAGCAATGTCGCGTTGGGCTTGTTCGGAAATATCGACCACCGAGGCTCCGTCCATCATCATGTTTAGTACGAGGGGAGAAGTGTTTCGAGTTGTACTTGTCATTGTCATTGGAATGGTTGGTAGGACTTGAAAGGCTGAAGAATAGGTGGTCATGGTCGCCAAGAACAGGAAAGAAAAGCGCCCCACCATGGTGGATTTCGTCGTCATTCTTGTTGTCGTCATTTCGTTTCGAGTTTCTGAGCTGTAAGTGTAGGTAGCGTACTAGCAATTTGGTGATGGTGCGCCTTTCTTCTCGAGCTAGGTTGATAGCTACTAGAGTGGGGTTTGGTAACTACCTCGCTCGCAGCTAGTAGTAGTAGTAGTAGTAGCTTCTCTCGTTGTTATGATGCTTTTACAACAACATGGTGATGGATGAGTGCATGGTGGTTCGGTGTCACTCACCTGCTCGTACAGTACGTATGTACAGAGCAATAGCTACGCACGGTAGCTAGCTAGACGGAAGCTAGCTAGGCTAGCCAAAGCTGGCTAACTACTAGCTAGATGATTGCAAGCGGCTGGCTAGCTAGCTACAAGTAGCTCCTACTCAAAGTAGCTAATCAGCGGATGGAAATCTAGTAGCTGCGGTACTACTACGTCGTACAGGTAGCACTAGTAGCTACTAGCTACGACAATAGCTACTGGTAGCTCTCAGCTAGCTATTAGCTAATTAATTAGATTTGGACATCAATGGTCATACGTCATCGAAATTGCGCCACATCACCACTTGCCCTAACCCTTTTGAAAAAGAATGTGCCTCCAACCCCAAAATTGGAAAAGGGTTTGTGTCTCAAATTCAAATGAAGGGCAAACCAAGGGCTGCAGCCAACCAGCCAGCCAGCCCCAGTTGGCAAGTGTGAATGGCAAACCACAAAAATCAACACAGAGACAAAAGGGAAAGGCACACTGTGATGTTTGTGACTGTCTTGCCCAAGCCAGCGTGCACGCAAAGAAACAAAAAACACCACAACTGCTTTCGCGCGCGCAAGAGATTTTGAGGAGCATCTTCAACTGAATTCAAAGTTGGTTGCTGCTGTTCTGGCAAGAAATCAAAACAAGAAACCAAAGAGACAGAGTCAAGACAGAAAGGCGAGTTGTTCAATTGGGCATCTTTGTCCACAGTCAGTTGTCAAGTGTCACCAACGGCAACGCAACTCGCTCAGCTCAAACTCTTGTGTCACCGCAAGTGCAGTCCACATTGAAAACAGATTTGAAGACTTCTTTGGTGTTGGAGGAGCAGAAGGAAGCCAACTCAGGATGCGGTCATCACCTCAGAAAGGTCCAAAAAGAAAACCTCAAAACGGGTCTTTCTTCGATTTTTTCTCCCTGTGGCCAGCTTTCATGCATGCCCAGCGCCACGGCGGTGGAGACATGCACCCCTGATGTTGACTTTGGGGACTTCTTTGGTGTCAGTGGAGCAGAAGGAAGCCAACTCAAGGTGTGGTCATTGCATTGGAAGGGTCCGAAAAGAAGATCTCAAAACAGGTCGTTCTCGGGTTTTTTCTCGTCGTTTCCAGATTTCATGCATGCGCCGCAGGACGGCGGTGGACACAAGCACCCCTGACGTTGACTTTGGGGACTTCTTTGGTGTTGGTGGAGCAGAAGGAAGCCAACTCAGGATGTGGTCACTGCATTGGAAGGGTCCCAAAAGAAGATCTCAAAACAGGTCATTCTCGCATTTTTTCTTCCTGTTGCCAGATTTCATGCATGCGCCGCAGGACGGTGGTGGACACAAGCACCCCTGATGTTGACTTTGGGGACTTCTTTGGTGTTGGTGGAGTGGAAGGAAACCAACTCAGGATGTGGTCATCACATTGGAAGGGTCCCAAAAGAAGACCTCAAAACAGGTCATTCTCGCATTTTTTTCTCTCCGTTGCCAGATTTCGTGCATGCCCAGCAGAACGGCGGTGGAGACATGCACCCCTGACGTTGACTTTGGGGACTTCTTTGGTGTTGGTGGAGTGGAAGGAAGCCAACTCAGGGTGTGGTCATTGCATTGGAAGGGTCCCAAAAGAAGACCTCAAAACAGGTCGTTCTCGGGTTTTTTCTCACCGTTTCCAGATTTCATGCATGCGCCGCAGGACAGCGGTGGAGACAAGCGCCCCTGATGTTGGCTTTGGGGACTTCTTTGGTGTTGGTGGAGTGGAAGGAAGCCAACTCAGGATGTGGTCGTCACATTGGAAGGGTCCCAAAAGAAGACCTCAAAACAGGTCATTCTCGCATTTTTTCTCCCCGTTGCCAGATTTCGTGCATGCCCAGCAGGACGGCGGTGGAGACAAGCGCCCCTGATGTTGACTTTGGGGACTTCTTTGGTGTTGGTGGAGTGGAAGGAAGCCAACTCAGGGTGTGGTCATTGCATTGGAAGGGTCCCAAAAGAAAACCTCAAAACAGGTCATTCTTGGATTTTTTCTCCCTGTTGCCAGATTTCATGCATGCCCAGCGCCACGGCAGTGGAGACAAGCGCCCCTGATGTTGACTTTGGGGACTTCTTTGGTGTTGGTGGAGTGGAAGGAAGCAAACTCAGGATGTGGTCATTGCATTGGAAGGGTCCCAAAAGAAGACCTCAAAACAGGTCATTCTCGCATTTTTTCTCACCGTTGCCAGATTTCATGCATGCCCAGCGCAACGGCGGTGGAGACAAGCACCCCTGATGTTGACTTTGGGGACTTCTTTGGTGTTGGTGGAGCAGAAGGAAGCCAACTCAGGATGTGGTCATTGCATTGGAAGGGTCCCAAAAGAAGACCTCAAAACAGGTCATTCTCGGATTTTTTCGTCCTGTTGCCAGATTTCATGCATGCTCAGCGCCACGGCAGTGGAGACAAGCGCCCCTGATGCAAGAAGATCTCAAAACAGGTCGTTCTCGGATTTTTTCTTCCTGTTGCCAGATTTTGTGCATGCCCAGCAGGACGGCGGTGGAGACAAGCACCCCTGATGTTGACTTTGGGGACTTCTTTGGTGTTGGTGGAGCAGAAGGAAGCCAACTCAGGATGTGGTCACTGCATTGGAAGGGTCCGAAAAGAAGATCTCAAAACAGGTCATTCTCGCATTTTTTCTCCCCGTTTCCAGATTTCATGCATGCCCAGCAGGACGGTGGTGGAGACAAGCACCCCTGATGTTGACCATGGGGACTTCTTTGGTGTTGGTGGAGTGGAAGGAAGCCAACTCAGGATGTGG
>Ga0163148_10003145_pt1 | contig 18653 bp, 16 predicted proteins | sample OliLakLV19MP7P2_FD_148606 | JGI IMG/M metagenome (GOLD analysis project Ga0163148, IMG submission 148606) | Freshwater microbial mat bacterial communities from Lake Vanda, McMurdo Dry Valleys, Antarctica- Oligotrophic Lake LV.19.MP7.P2 | ecosystem: Environmental > Aquatic > Freshwater > Lake >...
GAGCCGCCCCGCCCTCATCGGCCCGCTCGACGACGACATCGGCCGGTTCGCCAAAAAGATCGTCGCGGACTGGGACAACGACGCCGCGTGGGTGGCGGCGCAGCCCGCGACGCGCCCGACAACGCAGCCGTGATCGTGGCATCGTCCTGCGAATCACTCACGCTGGGTTCCGCTCGAGCATGGCCTCTGGTAGAATCGGCACACCAACGTGGTCCAAGCCCGCGAAATCCTCGACTTTGCCGACCGCATCGCGGCGCGGTTCGCGCCGCAGCAAATCATCCTGTGCGGCTCATACGCCGCCGGTGAGCCGACGGCAGATTCGGACGTCGATCTGCTGCTGCTCATGCAGCATCGCGGGCCGGCGCATCATATGGCGATTCGTATTCGGCAGGCGATTGATATTACGTTTCCGCTTGACCTGATCGTCCGGCGGCCGAGTGAAGTTGCGCGAAGGATTGCGCAGAATGATTTTTTCCTTCGGAACGCGATCGGGAAGGGAATTGTGATCTATGCTGCCGACGACGCGCGAATGGGTCAGCAAGGCCGAAATCGACTACGACGTCGTCTTGATGCTGCGGCGATCGCGCAAGCGCGGTCGCCACGATCCGCTGTGCTTTCACGCGCAGCAGTGCGTCGAAAAATACCTCAAGGCGCGACTCACTGAGGCGGGAATCGAGTTTCCGAAAACCCACGACCTGCCGGTGTTACTCAATGCCGTTGTTTCGGTCGAACCACTTTGGTCCGGCATGGGCCGGTCATTTAAGGCGCTGACGCACATGGGCATCATGCCACGTTACCCCGGCATGACCGCGACAATCGATGATGCGGCTCGATCATTCCGGACATGCACTGAATTTCGTAAGCTCGCGAGGGAGCGGCTGGGATTCGCACGTTGAGCCGGAGTCGAGTAGTCGAGTAGGGTGTGTGTACTCACGCACCATTTTCCTAGCGAAGCTACTGGACGAGACCGACCGGGCCTCTGAGGTCGCGACGTTGCTGGCGGATCGCGGGCTGCCCGACCCGTCCAAACAGCCCACCCCCGCCGCTGCGACGCAGCCGACCTCTCGCCCCGCTCTCATCGGCCGGTTCGACGACGACATCGGGCGGTTCGCCAGGAAGGTGGTCGCCGATTGGGACAACGACGCGGCGTGGGCGGCGGCGCAGCCTGCTGCTTCTCAGCCGGGGCAATGAATGGCCTCTGTGGTAACGGCGTTTGTTTACGCCGTCAGAAAATGCACGAGGGGCGGCTTTGATTCGGGTGGTCTGCATCGATCAAACTGTGCGCGGCGATCGGCGGGCAAGAGCGTCGGCTAAACGTGGCGATCGGCCCGCGGGCCCGCCGACTAAACGGGGTCTAACGCTTCGTTCTGGCGGTCGGCGGTGCGTCACGAGAAAGTTAAACACGAAGAAACGAAGAAGCGAAGTGGAACGTCTGTCTCAGGGTCACGCAACGACGGAATAAATGTTTGTCGATCCGCGTCGGATTGGGATGATCTGCCTTCGTTTCTTCGCTTCTTCGTGTTGACGCGAATGTTTTTGCGATCGTCGCCAGGAAACAGCGTTAGACCCATTAGACGCTTGGAATGTGTCAATGTTTTTCTATACGAGAGTTATGGCATCCTTGCATTCTGGTATTCGATAATGGCTTAACGGGATTGGATTCATGCCGCGTCAGCGATCAATCTGCGCAGCGCCGTGGCGATTATTTGCGACCGGGAGATGTCACTTTTTGCGGCCAGCGCGTCGGTTTTTTTCAGTAGGGTGCGTTCGAGGGATATCCGAACTTTTTCGGCGCCACCGCCCACCATCGGTCGGCCGGCCTTTCGATGAGCGCGGCGGTGCTGTGTTCGCTGCGCGGAGGTCAAGGGGCGTCCACTTTCGAGCGGGCTTAATCGCTCGCACTCTTCGTAGATCGCTTTTTTTTCAAGCGGGCTAAGCGAATCGAACCGGTTTCCCGTAAACGGCTTCTTCTTTAGTTTCATCGTGTTCTCCTTCGCCAGCGGCGTTTTTCGGAGTCGGTTAGCGGGCGGGCATGGATCACATAGGCCGTGCCGTCATCGTCCAAAAGGTAAACCACCTGAATCAGACCACCGCTGGCCATGCGACCGACGACTCGGAACTTTCCATCACCAACCTGTTCCGGGTATGGAACGCGGGCGGCGTTGACTACCCGTTGAGCGTCCTCTTGAGGCACGCCATGGCGGGTCGCGTGATCCAAGTTCCACGCGTTCCAGCGAAAGTCGAACCTTGATTAAGTGTACCCTAAATTATCGGTCATGTCCACCTACTTCGGTATGATTCATGCCTGTGCAATTCACAGTTACGCCGTTGGGTGTTCCAGGATCACGGCCGGGACGGCCGTGCTACATCGCTTGCCGCGCCGCGACGGGAATGACCACAATCGCCTTGGGACTCGTAGGGCAATAGTGCTGACACAGGCCGCAGCCGATGCAGCCCAGCGGGTTCACCACAACGGCGGGGCCGACAATATCGATGGCGGCGGTGCCTAGCGGGCATTTTTCGAAGCAGATTCTACATTCTTCGTTTTTACTACGAATGCATAATTCTTCGCGCCAGACGGCGGTGCCCATGTCGATTTCCACCAGCGGCACGGGCTTGAGCGCGCCGCTGGGGCAGGTGTTCATGCAGGCAAGCGATTCGCAGACCACGCACGGCATGGTATCGGCATCGATGCAGGGTGCGCCGCCGCCTTGGGTTCCTGTGGCGTCGATCTTGATGCATTGGGCGGGGCAGACTTCGACGCATCTGCCGCAGCGGGTACAGGTGGAAGTGAAGTCGGCTTCGTTGAGTGCGCCGGGGGGACGCAGTACCAATCCGGAGAGGGAAAAAGACGTTTCAAAGGCCTTGTTCCGCGAAGCCGCAAGCGGTTCTTCGGAAGCGGTTGCGAAAGGTTCCAAGGCGCGCTGCAGCGGTTCGGTTGCTTTGGTGATGCCGGTGAGCAACTCGCGCAATCCCTCCCGGAAGAAGCCGCGGCGGTTCATGGGGCGATTGGTCGGCGGGTCGTCGGGCATGTTCGCTGGGCCGCGGGCGCTACTTTCTTCTGATCTTGAAGGATTTTTCCTGCGCCAGTTCGCGGCCGGTCAGTGCGTCTTTGAACAGCATTTTGAGCGTTACATCATCGGTGGCCGGCTTCTCGTTCAGCGGGCAGGTGAGCAGGTAGCCGTATTGGAACGCCTGCCCGAGCCACGCGGCGCGGGTTTGGGCGGCATCGAAGTTCCACTCGCCAAACTTACGCGGCTCGGCGGAGCCGATTTTCTCGAAAGCTTCAATTTTGATGGAACCGGCGGCCTTGATTTGCTCGCCGGTGAGATCGATCGGCGTGACCTGCACGCGAATGGCTTCATCGCCGGGGGTGGAAGGGTCGCTGTCGAAGCCGCCGGTGAGCTTGTCGAGCTTGATGCCGGCGACGGTGAAAAGCTGGTCGAGCTTGGATTGCGGAAGTTGATCGACCGTTCCGCCGGGTTGCTGCAAAGCAGTGATCGACGCAGTATCGGCGGTCTGGCGACGCTTCAGGCCTTCAATTTCATCGCGGAGCGACTGATTCTGCTTGCGAAGTTCGATGTTGGCTTTGCTGGGGCTTTTGCACGACGCGGAGGAAAAAAGAACCACGGATAAACACAGATGAACGCAGATAAGAAAGTGGATTTTATTCTTATCTGCGTTCATTAGCTTTCATCTGCGGCAAATTGCTTCGCTCAATCCGCGTCGTCATCTTTCCCGCGGGCGGCGACGGCGGGGGCTTTATCCAGGATTTTGTCGGCGCAGCCGTAAGCGATCGCTTCTTCGGCGAAGAGCCATTTGTTGCGGTCGAAGTCGCGGTGGATCGTATCGGTGCTCTTGCCGGTGTATTCGGCCAAGAGGCCGTACAGACGCTGGCGCAGACGGATCATGTGCGTGGCTTCGATTCCCAGATCGGTCGCGCTGCCCTGCAGCACGCCGCCGAGCAACGGCTGGTGGAGCATGACCTGGCTGTTCTGCAGCACGTAGCGTTTACCCTTGGTGCCGGCGGCGAGCAGGCACGCGCCCATGCTGGCCGCCATGCCGATGCAGGTGGTTGCCACATCGCAGCGGAGGAATTTCATCGTATCGATGATGCCAAACCCGGCGCTCACGCTGCCGCCGGGGCTGTTGATGTAGAACTGAATATCGCTTTTCGGATCGTCGTTGGAGAGAAACAGCATCTGCGCAATGATGGCGGCACCGGAGTCGTCGGTCACCGGGCCGTTGAGCATGATGATGCGATCTTTAAGCAGCCGCGAGTAAATATCATAAGCCCGCTCGCCACGGCCACTTTTTTCGATGACGATGGGGATCAGTGAATTTTCTGCCATGTTTTCACTCTCATTGTTAATCCGCAGATTAACGCAGACGGTCAGACACAAATCTGCGTTTATCTGTGTTAATCTGTGGACCTACTTCTTCTCCGCAGGCTTGGCTTCGTCCGACAAACCAAGCACTTCATCGCAAATGCCGTAGGCGACCGATTGCTTGGCGTCGAAGAATCGATCGCGTTCGCTGTCTTCACGCACTTTTTCCGGCGACTGCCCGGTGCACTTCGCCATAATGCTGATGAGCGTGTCTTTGGTCTTAAGGATTTCTTCGGCCTGAATTTCGATATCCGCCGTCTGGCCGTACACCCCGCCGAAGGGCTGGTGGATCATGACCTTGGCATTCGGCAGGATGAAACGCTTGCCCTTGGTGCCGGCCATGAATGCGATCGCCCCGCCGCTTTCGGCGCGGCCGATGCAATAGGTGGCGATGTCGCAGCCGATGAAGTTCATGATGTCATACATCGCCAGCGTGTCGTCCACCACGCCGCCGGGGCTGTTGATGTAGAAGTTGATGTCTTCGTTCTTCTTGACGCTTTGCAGGTAGAGCATCTGCATGATGACGCGCGTGGCCGAGACGTGATTGATCTCGCCGACCAAAAACACCACGCGGTTTTCGAGCAGCAGTTCTTCCAGCGTCATCTCGCGATAGCGGTTCATCCCCCCGCCGGGGCCGGGCGCCGCCATGGGCATGTTCATCGGCACCGGTCGCGCGGGCGTAACAAGCTGCCGGCCCGCCGACTGCCTTGCCGCCGACTGAATGAGTTGTGGGCTTACGTGTGTTGGATCGATGTTGAGCATCCGTGTCCTTTTCTATCTTTGCTGCTCTTGATGGTAGAGGGCTCGTGCGGGATGGTCAATCCTTGAGGAACGGACCTATAACGATTGACGATTAACGATTGATAGCAGAGCACCGTTCTTCTTAATCGTTAATCGTCAATCGTTACGACGTCGATTCGTTAAAACCTCGAAACCGCAACACCACATCATACACCCGCCCGCCGTTCACCTTGGCAATCATCGCGTCTTTGATCATGCCAATGTTGAGTGCATCACAGGTGAAATTGGCGTCGAGGTTGCTTTCGATGGCGCGGCCCATGCCTTCGATAATGACCAGATCGGCATCTTCCGCCGCGGCATTGAGTTCATCGCTGACGGCCGACAGGTCGATCAGCGGTTCGCCGGTGCCGGTGCTGACAATTTCGATGGGCAAATCCGCCAGACTGCGTTCAGTGGCGATGATTCTCGGCCACCAGGATCTTACGTCATGCACGGTCATGTCATTTAATGTGGGCCGTTCGTTGGCGGCGAGAACAATTTTTGTCCCCCGTTGGGCCAGCCACCGCATCATCGGCAGCGCGCCCAGCAGAAAATCGCTGCCGGCGTTGTCGATGAAATAGACGGCTTTTCTGTACCGCCTTTGGCGCAGCGCTTTGGCGAATTGATCGTAATCATCAATCAACCACGGGCGCGCCGGCAGGTTATTGCGCGTGGCAAAGAAATCCAATCCCCCTTCCAGCATCAGCTTCGACGACGCCGCAGCGCCCATGTCGAAAATGTTGCCGGCGAAGATGCCCTTGACGGCGGTGAGAATCTGGTCGTCGCCGACGTGCCGATCAAGCTCGCGAACCACCGTCGGCAATAATGGCAGCGCGATTTCGTTCTCGCGATGCTTGAGGTCTTCGAATGGATCAACAAATCCGTGCTTGCGAAGAATGTCATCGCGCCAGGCATCGAGCGTAAGAATGGTAACTCGCCCCGCGCCCTGTGGGTCGGCGGCAAAGCGATCGAAATGCGCGTAAAACTCTTCCCGGCACGAAACGGTCATCGTTTCGGCGGCGGCGAGTGGCATGCCTCGGCGGGTGAGCACGTCAACGCCGAGCATCATGATGGTATTGACGTGCTGCTTGAAGAAAGGCACCCAATAGGCCCGGGCCTCGTGGTCGAAGCGAAAATCCCACCGGCAGGCGATGTAGTTTTTGGGGTCGGCGAGTTTGACGAACGGTGACATGGCGGAAATTTGATCAACATAGAAACAACCCGTGGGGGCAGACATTCCTGTCTGCCTCGCGTTCCACGCGAGTTGAAATTTCGAACGGCATGGAATGCCGTGGCAGCCAGGAATGTCTGCCCCACCGGGTGAACACAGAAGTCTACCCGACCGCAGAATCAATCCCCATATTTCTCTCGCAATCGAGGGCTAAGGCGCAGAAGGAGCTGCATGCGTTCAATTTCCGCCAGCCAGTCGGCGGTGGTGGCGGCGAGTTCTTCGTCGGGCGGGACGACCGCGCCCAGCGAGCAGGCCGGGCCGATCTTCCGCACCGCGATCGCCCGATAACGCGACAGCGGCCGGTCGCCGTAGATGCCGCACAACTCGAAATCCTCTGCCAGGAACAGCACCACCGGCACGCGCGCCCCGCCGTTGATCTTCAGTTGCGATGACAGGTCGGTGTGCTCGTCGCGGTCGACGATGCGCATCGTAAGCTTCTGCGGGTTGGCGTCGGCGATGGTTTGAATAAGCGGCAACTGCTCGATGCAATCGCCGCACCAGACGCCGCTCACCACCAGCAGGTTCATCTGCCGCGAGAAGGACCGGACGAGGTTTCTCTGCTCTGCCGTAATCGTCGATTTCGCGACCACGTTTCGCCAGCGTTCCTGTTGCTGCTCTTTGCCCGTGGCGATGTGCTGATCGAGGGTCAGGCCGGCGTTGAATTTTTGTTTTACGAATTCGGGTGTCATTTTTTGTCGTAGGAAGTCTGCCCCGCCGGATAACAGATCAATTCGACGGCGTTGCCGAATGGATCATGAAGGTAGATGCCTTTGGTGCCGTCGCGGTGGGTGTCGATTTTTACGCCGGTGCGCGTGGATGACTCGGCAAGCTGAGCTTCGTCCACCTTCACCGCCACGTGCGGGGGGTGCTGCGTGGGCGTGACGAGTGCGAGTTTCACCCCGCCCACTTTCAGGAACGCCCATGTCTTATCCTCAAACAACACCTCGGCGGCGAAGTGCGTTCGATACCATTGGACGCTGGCGGGGATATCATTGGACGGAACGGCTACGTGATCGAATTCCATGCCGCAATCATAGCACGGCACAGGTGGATAAAATCAAGCCCGCCAACGCACTTGGACAAACGCCTGAAACGAGCGGCGAGCGTAAGCGACCCGATTCCCCCAGTAACGCGCCCGATCGCGGGCGCCGGCGGCTCGTCATGCTGGTCAAGCGCAGTTGCCCCGCGTTCAAATCAAACCCTGCGCCGACGACCCAGTAGCATCGCGCCGGCCGCCAGTAGCGCGCCGGCCGCAGGCTCGGGCACCACTGCGGGGCTGCCGGCTGCAGTCGTCACTGAATTGGCGATCAGATTGACGTCATTGATGAACGCGATCGAACGGGCGGTGGACCTCGTATCGACAAACCCAGAAACTTGAAACGCGTTCGAGCCGGTCATCCAATCCGCGCCGGCCAGCGCCGAAACCGAGACGGCGAAATATTCAAACCGCGAGTTCAGTTCGCCGCCGATTAAGTTCAGGTCGGTGTTGAGCACCGTATCGGCCAGGCCCAGTTCGCGCCACGCGCCGTCGTACGCCCAGATTGAAAGCGACGACTCCGACAAGCCCAGGTGTTCCACCATCTGTTCGTCATAGCGCACAAGCAGCTTCGTTCCATCCACATCAAGCCCCACGCGATCGAACTTCCACAGGCCGACGAACAGCTCAGCCGCCGGCGCGCCCAGCGCCTTGGTGGCGGCGGGGTCGTCGGGCGCGACCAACGTCAGTTTCGCCTCGCCCGGCGTGCGAACTCCGCTGAAGCCCAGGCGCACGCTGTTGACCAGATCGGGCACGGGGTCGCTGGGGCTTTCACCCCAGTTGTAATCGCCGTCGCGCGTCACCTTGATGGCAGGAAGGCGAAGCCGGCCGTTCCGCTGGGCGTACAGGCCGTAAGCGCCGTCGATGTCATTGTCGATCGTGTTCAGCACGCCGGCGACGCTGGATAGATCAAGCACGCGCGATTTACCATAGCCATCGCCGACCAATTTGCCGTTGAGGAACAACTGGCCGCGCAGAGCCAGATCGCCCCAACCGCGCAATTCGCCTTGCGCGCTGGCGGTGGCGCGAACGACCAGCGGCGTGTGCGAGCCGTCGGTTCCTTCGGAAAACGTGGCGCTGTCGCGGGCGTTGCCGAGTTGGAGGACCGCATCGCCGTTCAGGCCGACCACGATGGCATTGGTTTGCAGTTGCGAAGCGGCAATGGTGAACGCGCCCGCGGTCGAGCGCGAGTAGCTGAGCCGAGATGATTTTGCAAATTCGTTTGCAGAATTATTGTTCGCCGCGCCGGCCTGATCGACACCATCCAGCACGACCGTGCCGTTGACGGCTAAGAACGTTGCGCTGGAATGGTCTGCCGTGCCCAGCACAATTTTGTTGGTGATCGTCTGCCCGCCGCTTTGGGTATAAGTGGCGTCGCCGTGCAGACCGACGAAGACTTTGTCGGCCTCGATCGTTCCGCCGGTGATGTTCACCGTGCCGCGGCTGCCGGTGTGGTCGGCGATTTTCACACCGCCCTGATCACCCGAGCCGATGACGCTGGCGAACCCACCGGATTGCAAATACAGGCCCGCGCCGCGCGAGCCGACGGTGAGATCGCCAGCGTGGAGCGTGCCGTCGCGCAGTTCATATCGGCCGACCGAAGAGGCCTCCGCCGCAAGCGCCAGACGATGGGTGGTGTTCGCGCCGCCGGTTTGCACGAACGAGGCCGTGCCGCGCTGGCCGATGTTTTGTTCGATACTCTTGATCTCGCCGCCGGCTAGGGCGAAATCGCCGATCGAGCCGGCGTCGCGGGCCAGCACCAGCTTTTCGGCATCCAACGTGCCGCCGGTTTGCAGGACACTCGCCGAGCCGCGTTCGCCGATCGTCAACAATTTAGTGCGAACTTCGCCGCCTTGAATGTGGAACGAGCGGAGGGCCTGCGTGGCGCTATCGAGGATGATGCTGTCGCGATCAAGCCGACCCGCCGTCAGGCGGAACCTGCCGGAGGCACTGGCGAATTGCGAATCGATCGATGCAAGCGCCGGCACATGCGGTGACGGCTGCGCAAAAGACGTTGCCGCACCGGCAACGGCCGACGACGAAATTGCTGAGGCCGTATTCGTTTGCAGCCGATGGCTTGCCGACATCTGCCACGCCGCCGTAAGTGGTGCGGCGGTCTGGAGCCTTGATGCTTTTTGAAGCGGAAGCGGCGCCGCGACCGGCGTTCGCTGAAGCTGGAAAAACGTCGGCCCGAGTTCGCCGATCGAAGCCATCATCACGCCGGCTATTCCATCGTCGCCCCGAGTAGCGCGATGGCCCGATCGCGGGCCTAACTGCATGAACGGCGCGAATGCGAATGCCGTTTCGTCGGGGGTCGGCTTGGCATTCAGCGCGTCGTCCAATCGCGTGGATGATGCGTCGCTGAAACGAATCGGCGAGCGCAGGCGTTCGAACAGCGGCGCCAGCCACCGCGGGCTGTCGAACAGATTGCGAAATTCGAAACCGCTGGATTGAATCGTCCGAACCAGTTGCCCCGCGCCTGCCACGGCGGCAGCGCCGATGGCGATGGCAGCGGTAACGGCTTTGATCTTGCCGAGAATGGCCGCACGATTGACGGCGTGCATCACGCCGAGCACTTGCGCCGTCACGTCGGCGGTAACCAGCGAATGACCGAGCGAATAACTGGCCGCCGCCGCAAGGGCGTTGCCGGCCATGGTGTGCTGGATATACATCGGCACGAGCGTCGCCAGCGCCGCCGTCAGCATTGTTCCGCCGACGACAATCCCCTTTTTCTGAAGATTGTCGCCGAGCATTTTCCGGGCGCGGTGCAGCCGAACGCCCAGGGTGTTGGCTTTGATGCCCAGCTCTTTGCTCATCTCATCCGGCTTTAATCCGCCGAAGTAATGCAGGATGAGCGGCATGCGATACTTGGCCGGCAGGCGATCGATCTCGTCGCGCAAAATGCCGCGCAGCTCGTCCATGCCCAGATCGTGCGGCTGATTGTTTTCTTCCCACCGGCCGACATTGATATCGTGGTGTTTCACCTCGCGGGCCGCGCGGCGCTTTTTGCTGCGCTTCATATCCAGCGACAGCCGCTGGGCGACACGCTGCAGCCACGGGCCGAGGTATTGAATTTTTTGAGCGGTCTTCGACCGAACGGCCAGCGTGAGAAAGACCGCCTGCGTGGCGTCTTCGGCTTCGTGAGAATCGCGGGAAACCTGGTAGCACACGTTATAAACCATGCCCGCATACCGGCGGACAATCTCCTCAAACGGCGCCTGATCGCCGCTGGCCTCGAACAGCTCGAGAAGCTCTAAAACGCTCTTGGTAGAAAGCGCAGACTCCGTCCCGCCGGGCGCAAAGGACACCCTGCCGGTCATTCCATTGGAATGGCCATTGCCATTGTGATGCGTCCCGTTCCCGTTCAGTCGCAAATCCAACTCCCCATATCTAACTCCCCGGTCATGTTAAAGACGCCAAGCCCCGCCGACTATTTCACCGCAATACAGAAATCCCATGAATGAATTCTACTCTCAGCCGAGCGAGATTGTTCGGCGATCGGCGGATTGTGGAAAACAGGCAAAGCAATCGCCCAAACCGCGCCGTTCGACCCGCCATACTCATTTGTGATTTACCGATCGACGGACCCCATTCAACCCACAGTTTTTCGCAGGAGTGCGACTTCGTAGGGCTATTCTGCCACATTTTCGCGATATTCAGTTGATTTTGCGCCGTCTGGGTAATACGGGGTGTTATCCCGAATTTTTGACCCCTGACATCTCGCGATTAATACGGTGGACAGGAAGACACGATCAGCGAAACCCACGACACGCGTAAGACGCCCTTAGAAAAACAACTCAACACTCACGCAAAATCGTTCGGCAAGTCGAATGATGTGCGATTTGGTCAACTCGCGCTTGCCTGACAAAATCATGGACACCGCAGACTCGCTAACGCCAAGCAGTTCCGCCAGCTCGCGTTGTTTCATGTGATTCGAATCCATGAGGTGATTCAGCGCGTCGATGGGCGCGGCCGAACGCTTCGGCGGGCCCATTTGACCGTTCTCAAAAGCCTGAATTAAGGTGACCAGCGCATCAAGGTATTCACTCTGTGCGCGGCTGAGCTTTCGGACCAGCCCAACGAGTCGGCCGGAAACGCGCAGGGCATCGGCGTGCTCGCCGCTCGTGCGGATTTTTCGAAGCGGGAATTCACGCACAAGGTCAAGGTATTCATCCGTTGCAGGTTGGATCAGGATTTTGGCCATAGGAAACACCTATTCAAACTCTCGTTTCCACACCTGCTTGGAGTATTCGGCATGTGTCAGAACCTGCACAATTTGCACGAGTTGCTTGGAGTAGTTGATTCTCGTCAGCAGACGGTAATTATTTCCACCAACGTTAAATATCGTTACGACCAATTTGGCGGCTCCGCGACCCAGACTGACTGCATCGGCGTGCGGGTATGATTTCCGAACATCAACGATATTTTGCCAAAGGGCCTTCTCAACAACATCACGCCAAGTCTCAAGCCAGGCACGAGTCTGCGGATGTTTGCGATACACCTTGACCAAGGCTACCGCATTGAGCAGTATCACACTTTACATTTTGTTAATATACGCGGCAGAAGTCAACTAAAAAAATGGGCGATCCGCGAACACGCTGTGTTGAATGCCATCGAGCTAAAAAGGTCCGATATGGATTTGCCTCACAGCAGCTACTTATCTTTCTTCTTCCCCCCAATCGCATCAATCAGGTCGCCCAGCGGGTCGCCGTTTTTCCCGCCGATCGCGCCGCGTAGTTGAGCCTCGATCAATTGACCGACGATGTTGCCGATATCGACTTCCGGCTTCGTCGTCGTCCCGCCGAGGCTGATCGGCACGCCGTCGGGGAAGAATTTGTTCATGTCCTTCTCGCCCACGCGAATAAACCGCCCCACCAGCGCCGCCGGCAGCGACACCCGGAGTTTCTGGCTGAGATCGCTCAACCGTATATCACCGCGGAATGATAGGGGCATGTTTTTCGGGATCGTGATGGTCTTACCGGTGACCGGATCGGTGGCCTCGACATCTTCTTTAAGCGAGATGGTGAGGTCTTGCGTGGTCTTGCCGTTTTCCAGCGTAATGACGGCATCGCGGATTTCACCTTTGAAAGTATCGGTCTGGCCCTTTGAAAAATTCCCCAACTTCAGCGCGCCGGCGACTTTACCGAACATCAGACTGCCCAGCGGGTTGGCGATATCCAAATCCGTGATGGATAGCGCGATGCGGGCCGTTCCGCTCTCGGAAGTTTGCCATTTTTCGATAAGAGCCACGCCGTCGCACCGTTCGACCGTTACATCGAGCAAACCCTGCGACCGCTCGGTGTTGGTGAAAGTGGGGTTGACATACTTACCGATGGTGTTGCCGAGCGCCGGATTAATGCTGACGTTTTGCAGCACGCGGTGCTTCTTCGGCCCGTACAGTCGCGGCTCATCCGGCGAGGAGAGATCGACATAGAACCCGTTGAGGTTGAGCGTGCCGCCGTTGCATATTGCCGGGGCGGGGAAGCGCTGATCTTTGGGTTTGTCGGCGAAAGCGATAACGGCTTTGCCGTCGCGCAGGCTGATCGGGAGCGTGAGTTTTTCGATCGTCAATCCCGCGGCGTCGGCCAGATCGACGCGTAATTGCCCGTCGGCCGAAAGGGTCTTGATCGCTTCAGGGAACGGCTTGTTCGGGAAGCTCCCCTTCACGTTGAACGTTTCCGTATAAGCGCCGACAAACTTCGCGCCTTTAAGCGTTTCCTGCGTTTCGGGCGAAAGCATCGGCGCGATGATCGGCCAGAGTTTGCTCAGGTCGTACGTCAGATCGAGCTTCACATCCTGAATCTGCCGCTGCTCCAACCAATCGTTCACCCCGCCGACGAGTTTGACGCTCACGGCCTTGGTTTGGGGCATATCCACCGTGAGCGATTTGATGGTGGCATTCGATTTTGCCAGGTCGGCCGACAGGTCGTTTTTGATCGCGACCTGCTTCTCCAGCAGCTTCATTTCGCCACTGGCGGCGTCGCGCATCATAAAGTTATCGATGGTGATGCCGCCGACCAGGTTCACCGAATCGCCGGCGTTGGAAAGTTGCTGCTGAACCTTAAATAGGCCGGCATACGGCAGTTCCTCCGCGCCTTGCAGCACCGCCAGCAACGGCGTGATGTTGGCGATTTCACCGATCAGCTCCACCCCGCCGTCGGCCTTGGGCGATATCAGCACATCGGTGATGGTGATGGGCTTGGGCATGGAAAGCTGGGCGACGCGCAGGTCGCCGGCGAGTTGGGTGATTTTCACCGAACGAATCTGTTCGCCGGAGGCGTCTAAGTCGGCGACGAGGCTCAGGGTGATTGGGGCTTTGCGTTCAAACTCGTACTTTTGTTTGCCGCGTGTCAGCGCGAGGTTGCTGATCGCGACATCGCTGACGTTGAGTTTGGTGATGGCGCCTTCACGCGCGAGGTTTACCTTTAACGATGCTGCGCCGGAGGTGATTGAGAGGGGTTCGACTGGAAAAGAATCCGGGGCTGAAGCACCCGACTTGCTTTGGTCTATGGTTGTATCGGCTGGAATGAAAGCAGTCGCCAGCGCGTAGAGTTTCGCCAGGTCGGGGATGGCAATGTCGGCGCTGAGGGCGCGGGCCATGTCGTACGTGCCGACAGGTTTGGCCGCGGTGCCGAGAAGCACATCGGCCTTGGTGAGGGCGATTTTGGCGAAGCTGCTGTCGATGTTCGCCGTGGCGGATAGGGCTGACAGGTCGGCCGACGTTTTGGCGGTCGCTTTGATCGATAACTGCTCGTCGCTCATCGCCTGCTGCCCGGCGGCGGCGACGGTAAGTTTTTCGATCAGGCCGTCGAGCGTCACGGTGGATTCTGCGCCGATTCCGCCCGCCAGATCGATCGTGGCCGCGAATGAACCCGACTGCACCTTGGCCGGCGTTTGGCCGAACGCCTGCACCGCCGCACCGACGCGGGCGAGATCGGCGTTCAGCTTTAGTTGTCCGCTGCCGGTAATCGCCCCGCCGGCGTCGAGTTTTACCTTGAGCGGCGCTTCGCTCTTGGTGATCGTGAAGATTGAGGATGTAATCGAAACCTGCGAAAGGTCGGCCGACACCCCGCCGGCCAGGCCGATCGTGCCGAGAATTTGCGTAACGATCTTCTCGCGGTCCAGCACGGTCGCGCCGGCTTTGGTCACCGTGAGGTTTGGCGTGCTCAGGGCGAGCGGCTTGCTCAGCGTGACGGTCTGCGATTTGCCGTCGTAACTGCCGGCCACGTTTGCATAGACCTGGCCGTCACGGATTTCGATCTGCTGCTCTTTTAGCGCCGGAACGAATGCGCCGAACTGTTGCACGAGCTTTGGCAGGCTGCTGATGGCGAGGTTGGTTAGTTCAAAATTTTCAACGGTGCTTGTGGCCAGATCGACGTTGTTGACGGTGGCGGCAAGGTCGAGCACCTTATCTTGTGGCGTGTCGCCGCTGGTGACGGCAATTCTAGCGTCGGTCACTTTCGCGATGCCGCCTTGGTCATCGGTGCCCAGATTGGATTCGGCCGCGAGTGACATCGCGCCGATGTTGATCGCGGGTTGATCAGGCCACTGCACGTTCACGCCATTCAAGTTCAGCTTGGCGGTGGCGGCAACGGCGCTGTTAGGCTTCTGCAGGTCGCCCTTGGAGCCCAGTGCGAAGTTGAAAGTGCCTTTCAGATCAACCCCGCCGAGGTCGATGAATTGAGCGAGTTGAGCCTGTAATTTTCCCAGGTCGCCGTCGCCGGAAAGGTCGAGCTTATCAATCGTCTTCCCGCCACCGCTCGCCTTGGCAAAATCGCTGGTGAGTACCAGGGCCATGTCGGCCAGACCCTTGAGCGGATCAACCGCGGGGGTGTAAGTGGTGTCAAACGATACGCCGACGGGGGCGAGCGCGATTTTCTTCCCATCGCGCGTGCCGGCGGCGTCGAGATCGAGGCGGGTTTTGGCGAAAATTTTGTCTTTCCGCAGCGTGATGTCGGCGGTGTGGATGAACCGGCCGGCATCGATCTTCACGCCCTCCACCAACTTTGCCGCGTGCGGGAGCTGATTCAGCAAATCGGCCAGATCCGTCACCGATATAGTGGTACTCAACCAACCATCGGCCCCGGGCGCCTGGCCGGCGGCCACGTTGATCAACGATTGCTCGATCAATTCTCCGGCGAGAACCACTTTGAACTGCGGCGCTTCAACGCGCAGCGATTCGAGCTTGATCTGCGTACTATCGGCATCGACCACCGACCGCGTCACCTTGATCGGCACGTCAATCCGAGCGATACGCAGCGTATCCCCCTGCAACTGCGGCAACCCCGCCGCGGAGGCATTGTCGACGGTGATCATCCCGTCCAGCGCCGCAGATTTCAGGCCGTCGGCTTTGACGGCCAAGTTGCCGTTGACGATCCCGCCCAGATCACCGTCGAAGTTTGCCAGCCGAAGCAAGGGCGTGAGGGCACCGATATCGATTCCGGCGAGCTTCACGCTCTGATCGGCGGTCAGTTTTCCCAGGTTGAGCTTGTTGCCATCGACGGCATCAATTTTGCCCGCAACATGGATGCTGCCGGCGGGCTTATCGCCGAGGCGCAGGGCCAGCTTGATGACGTTGTCGATGCCGGCGTTGATGTCTTTGATGTCGACGACCGCCTCACCGGGTTCGATGACGAGCGGGGGCGATAGCGGTTTTCCACCCAATTCATCAACATACTCGATCATTCCCCGATACTTGATGGTTACTTTGCCTTTGATGTTGGGGATTTGGACTTCAGCGTTTTCGGCACTCGAAGAATCCGGGGCTGAAGCTCCCGGCTTGGTTTGTGTTTCTGGAGTCTGAAACAGTTGCTGAATGTTGGTGTTGCCAGCTTCATCAACCTGCACGCGCGTCAGATTGAGATCGATGAACGTATTGCCCAAATCAAGGTTCCCCCGTGCGGCGGCGGCGAGGGTCAGGTTGGTTTCGATGCGGTCAATTTCGAGCACCAGCGATTGCTTGTCGTCGTAGACTTTGATCCCGCCGATCTTCTGTCCGCTGAACCACCCAAACGAAGTGCTGTCGATTTTTACCGAACCCCCGTTAAGCTGCTTGCTGGCCCGGCCCACGATGATATCACGCGCAATGCCGGTGCCGGCGATCGTCGGCGCGAACGCAACCAATGCCAGCAGCACAATGACGACGACAACCAATCCCAGCATGATTCGCCTGAGCCACTTGCGTTTGGGCTTAGGCGACGGCGACGCGGCTTCCGCAGGCGACGGATTGTGTGGGTCTTGGCTCATGAATGATCTTAGCTTGAGGATCGGCTAGGGAATCGCAATCCGGATCATCCCGATGCGGTTGAGAATCTTCGGGTCGGCCCGTTCTTGCGGCGACGGGTTGAGCACGATCACGGGCGCCAGTTCAACCGATGCCGCAGCCGCGCCGCCGCCGGAACCATTGCTGACCGCCGCCACTCCACCGGGCACGGCCCTGCCAACAAACCCGCCAAACCCCGTTGCGGCGGCGACGGCCTGCACCGGGAAGTTGCGGATATCGATCACATTGGAGTTCGACGGCGCCATGTTGATCGTCACATACTTTCGGTCGTGCGATACCACCGCCTGAGCATCGAGAACGGCGCCGGAGTTGACGACGGACACTTCAGGATCAAAGGCCGTCGCGCCGTTGCCAACCACCGGACGCACTTGCGCCCGCGCCACGCCGCACGTTACGATCAGCACCGCGAAGATGAAACTGGATCGCATCATTGTCAACTCTACGTATGATAGCCACGCGCCGCGGGTTCAAAAAGGGGGAAATGAGCCGATTAAGACGGAGATGGCGTTGGCGGAACCGCGCTTTCGGCCCGATCAACCCGCCGACGGCTTGACCGCCCGACAAACGCTTTCATAATGACCCTTCTCGCCGCGCGGCGGTTATTCGTTGGACACATCAACTGCGATGGCGTTGGTTGCAGTGGAAAACATAGTCTCGAGGAACACATGAACAACAACAAAACAGCAGTGGTTTGCGGCGGCGGCGGGTTTATCGGCGGGCATCTCGTGGCCGATCTGCTGGCCAAGGGCTACAAGCATGTGCGGTGCATTGATGTCAAACCATTAAACGAGTGGTATCAGGTGCACAACAAAGCCGAGAACCTCATCGCCGACTTGAATTTGAAAGAAGCCGCCTTCACCGCCGTCAAAGGGGCCGATGTGGTCTGGAACCTCGCCTGCAACATGGGCGGCATGGGTTTCATCGAACACAACAAGGGCCTGTGCATGATCAGCGTGCTGATTAACACACACCTGCTGATGGGCTGCCGCGAGCACGGGGTGAAGCGGTATTTTTACGCTTCGAGCGCCTGCGTCTACAACGCCGACAAACAAAAAGAAAAGAAGATCGAAACGTTCCTGAAGGAAGAAGACGCCTACCCCGCCATGGCCGAAGATGGTTACGGCTGGGAGAAGCTTTTCAGCGAGCGCATGTGCCGCCACTTCCGCGAAGATTATAAAGTGCCGACACGCGTGGCGCGGTTTCATAACGTCTACGGCCCCTTCGGCACGTGGGACGGCGGCAGAGAAAAAGCCCCGGCGGCCATGTGCCGCAAGGTCATCGCGGCCAAAATGAGCGGCAAACATGAAATCGAAATCTGGGGCGACGGCAAGCAGACGCGGTCGTTTATGTACATCACCGACTGCCTCACCGGCATTCACAAGATCACCGACAGCGAAACCTGGCACGACCCGATCAACCTCGGCAGCGCCGAAGGTGTCACGATCAACCAACTGGTCGACATGGTCGAAGACATTGCCGGCATCAAGCTCAAGCGGTCGTACAACCTCGATGCGCCCAAAGGCGTCAACGGTCGCAACAGCGATAATGCGCTAATTCAGAAGGTATTCGGCTGGGAACCGAACCTGTCGCTACGAACTGGGATGGAACTCACATACAAGTGGATTTACGACCAGATGACTGCAAAGAAGTAACGCAATCCGTCGTTGCCATTCCGCCGATAATATTGTTGTGAGCGATCCCGCGACCATTCCTGTGGACGAAGCCGCCCCGCCTCGTCCTTTCCGCCGCCACGGCCGCGTGCAGAGGAAGGTGCGCGATCGCATTCTCATCTTCAGCCAGGTGTTCGTGCCCGACCCGGCCAGCGTCGGTCAGCACGTGGCCGATGTGGCCTACGAACTGGCCGCCCGGGGTTACAAGGTGCGCGTGTACACCGCCAACCGAGGCTACGACGACCCGACTCGCAAATATCGCCCG
>Ga0163148_10003151_pt1 | contig 18638 bp, 6 predicted proteins | sample OliLakLV19MP7P2_FD_148606 | JGI IMG/M metagenome (GOLD analysis project Ga0163148, IMG submission 148606) | Freshwater microbial mat bacterial communities from Lake Vanda, McMurdo Dry Valleys, Antarctica- Oligotrophic Lake LV.19.MP7.P2 | ecosystem: Environmental > Aquatic > Freshwater > Lake >...
ATCTCATCATGCACTATCTCATCATGCACTATCTCATCATGCACTATCTCATCATGCACTATCTCATCATGCACTATCTCATCATGCACTATCTCATCACGCACTATCTCATCATGCACTATCTCATCAGGGAGACGTATTACTTGAAGAAGATGAACCAGGAGGAGTCGATGGAGATCAAGAACAACTTCATCATCCACCACAGCCTCAGCCTCAGCCTCATGCAGAAGGTATACTCACTTTTCATCAAGAAAAAGTTATAGAAGCAGATTGTTTATTTCATGAGGCAATTTCTATAGCTCAGGTATCTATAAACGTCAATCATCACCAAAGCTGTAAATCGACTTTTGTCTTTTCGGTAAATAAATTTCCCCAACCATCCGTTAACATTACCTCTATTTTAGATTCTCATCAAACACGTAGCGTTGATTGATCGATTTGCATACTTAGTTTATCTGGTCAACTAGCAAGCACATCGACGGTAACATAATAGGTTTCCATACCAGGGCTCGTAATTTCCAAGGTTTCTCTCCCTGACTTACCAGAGGGAAGCAGCCAAAGGCGGATATACGATTCACCATCAGTCACGAACGTATTTTCATCTACAAAACGTATCGTATTATCAGCATCTTTTGTAGCATATCATACACGGACAAGTCATTGTAAAGGAATAATTTCAAGAGGTGTCTTGAGATGATCTATAGTTCATTCTTGTAAGACTCAGACACGAAAAGAATGCACATTATTACGAAAGACAAATCATTTCTTTTCATCAAATAGAAAGAATCACGTATCTTTTTTCGGCAAACGATAGGTGATTTGTTGGATTCATCATCACTGATCGTTAACTACACTTCGAGCTCCAGAAACCACCTGGATACTCTTCGTTCATAAAACTTTTCTTTCAGTACTTGTTGAATCAAGAGGAACAGTTACTTGAACATCCATACGTCAGGCATCTGTATCTGGATACAGCAAAATATATCATTCATCTAGTCAAGCTAAACTCTTTGTATAGTCGCGTTCTCCTGGTGTAAAACTTGCGCCAGAAAGAGCTATTTGAAAAGAATCTGGAACCCAAAATAATGGATTGTTATATGCATCGTATCAACGTAATCACAGGGGAACTACTCATCATTTCACCACTTTTTCAGTTGGTAGTAAGATGCGAAGTGTATCTAAATTTCAAGGAGCAAGAAAATATGAGACGCTCTTTTCTGTACAAGTAGATGGATCACTTATCAAACAAACAGAAACAATAATTGATCACTTTCCTGCTTTTGTTCATCACAGGATTACGGGCATACGCAAAGATTGGTCATACAAGTTGTTAGTGATTTGTAACGACTGTGTACAAAGATTTTTTCCTTCGACAACTGGACAAACATCCCCTGTAGCACTAAGACGTATACGAAGTGATCAGAAATTACTTCTCGAACGTAACGAAAGAAAACTCTGATCATTATCTTGAATAAAAAATCATCATTGATTACTTAATCATGCTTCAATATCATACGAAAAATCACGAAGCGTATCAGTTGCATTTGGCAACGTAGGTTGAGCTATACGAAGAGAATTTTTTTGTGCGTGAGTAATTCAACCGATCGATGCAAAAACAGAAAGAGGAAGATCAATACGCGGACCATTAAATGTATTGGTAACTACTCTTCTAGGAACAAGGCGTTGCTCAGTATGTCAAAACTTCAAAGAAGATCGTTGATCTCACCAGTGATCCAATTTATCTTGCATAGGTCATCGATTTGACGATCAATCATCTCATTCAGGATCACTAAGTTTCCCTCAATCGTACCGCTCTTTCATATCAACACTGATTTTGAGATTAAACTCAAAAGGTTTTTCGATAGTTTTTTTCAACCAACACTTAAATGCTTTGGGTCGCTTAGGTAAAGGAACAGCTTTTTCTGCAGGAATACCACAAGCAGCATCACGAGTAGCACTGTCTACTATTTGATCTTCTGCACCTCTTTGTGAAATATCTCATGCTGGATTTTGCTGTACTTCGTAGGTTGGTAGTTCTGGAATAGGTATTTCTTTATCTAGCACATCTACTTGACGTTGAATAAGATCGTATCAATCAGAATTAATAAATCACACTTCATACGCATACTTCTGGGGAATATGCGTAGGGTAAGCGATAGGATCGAATTTCCAGTCATCATCCTTGTCGTACTTCAAAAATTCCTCAAGAACATACGCTTGCTTGCTGTTTCGATCAAAACGTTCTCTTGCTTTTTCAATAAATTCACCAATCGTAGCTGCCTGAGGTCTCGTCTCTCGCCCCAAACTAAGGTAATACAAAAGTTCAGACAAACGTTTAATTTGCTTATCGCCCAAAATATCTATAAAATAATTTTCAGGAATAAGATCATAGGAACGGTTTGGCGTAGCTGCGATATCTACCGTAGAAAGAAAATCAAATGCAGCGGGGTGTTTTGCATAATGCGAAGGTGCTTTACTGAGTTGTATATCAAGAAGCTGATTGTAATAGTCTACCTTTTTCTTCAAGTAATCACGAATCTTTGCATCAATATCTTCGGGGTCCAACAGATTACAATTATAAATAGGTACATTCCATAAGTCGGGATAGATAAATTCAACAACCTCTCCTCACAATCCATGAAATGCCATATATCTTGAATCATCCACAGGTCTTTCAATAGTAAGCAAACTCATTTCATCAAGTTCATCAGGTTCTGGTGCTACGTGCTTTACTACCGTGTCTATTATTTGATATCTATAATCGTGTCATGTAAGAAAACATAACGTTCATCTATCCTCTCTTTTGCTACGTAATCCATCAGTAAATAACCCTGTCTGAGGGTCTATAGTTCATTGTGGTCAATTTGGGGTAGGATCTTCACCTGCTCATCCATTTTCGCCTTTACCACCTCCTCATGCTGACAATCCATCTGCATCTGCATCTGTGTCCTGTTCGTTTGCAACGCCATCTCCATCTATGTCGGTATCTTCACTATTTGGAATACCATCTCCATCTATATCTGTATCTTCACTATTTGGAATACCATCTCCATCTATATCTGCATCAGGTGTAGTGCCAGAATCTTGATCATTCGCATACCCATCACCATCTACATCACCGTCTTGATTATTTGGGGTACCATCATTATCAATATCACCATCTTGACTATCTGGCGTCCCATCTTCATCAGTATCTACACTATCAGCGTCCTGGTCTCATGCAACATATCATCAATCTCATGCCGTTGCTCATCACGCTGTTGCTCATCATGCCGTTGCTCATGCACCACATCATCCTCCACATCATCACGACTTTGTACCACTACATGATCATCCTCATTGGCTTGATTGATTCGCTTGATTATTGGCACAAGAACTATTACCACTTCATGGAGTTCATGTTCCATCATTCAGATTCTCATCTATACGCATATCATTTGGCATTCCATCACCATCTACATCAAGATCATAGATATTAGAAATACCATCTCCATCCATATCTTGATCAGTATGATTAGGTAATTGATCGCCATCTATATCGGTATCCACTCCGTTTGGAATACCATCACCATCTACATCTCCGTCTTTTCAATTCGGAATACCGTCGCCATCTATATCACCATCTATATCATTGGTCAATCCATCACCATCTACATCTCCTTCTTGGTGATTTGGTACCCCATCACTATCGGTATCATCATCCTCACCATTCGCTTTTCCGTCACAATCTACATCACTATCGTCTTTATTTAGTATGCCATCTGCATCCATATCTGGATCTTCCCAGTTTCCTCGCCCATCTCCATCTATATCAAAGTCTTCGCTATTCGAAATACCATCATCATCAATATCATCTACCTGACCTACACAATTTTCTTCAAAAAGCATCAAAGCGATACCATTTTCAAACGGTGGTTTAAATCAATTTGGCGTTTCATCAAATTCATTCAGTTCTCCATCACTATCACGATCGTCATCTTGATTATTTACCAAACCATCAGTATCCATATCATCGTCTTCCCAGTTTACTCTTCCATCACCATCTATATCTGCATCCTCATAATTCAACAAACCATCACCATCCATATCGCTATCAAATGGATTTAAGACGCCATCACCATCAATATCATCATCATCCTCATTCAGGGTCTGATCACCATCTACATCGCGAGACTCACCATTACAACTACCTCATCATCCACCACCACATCCTCATCCACATCATCCACAAGACTTATCTGTACTATTTGGATCACCATCTTTATCACTATCTTCTTCCATAGCATCAGGTTCTCCATCTGCATCAGTATCATCATCCTGCGTATTTGGCAATCAATCTGCGTCTATATCATCGTCCCACTGATCTGGAACGCCATCTGCATCTGCATCTCCATCTTGTCGATTTTCCTGATGATCTGTATCTATATCAGGATCAAGACCATTATTTATTCAATCATTATCCAAATCGTTATCTAGTGTATTTAAAATATAATCACCATCGGTGTCAAAATCTACGCCGTTAGGCAACCCATCACCATCTATATCTCGGTCGTTCGGATTTGCTGTTCTATCTCCATCTATATTACGTCCTTTAAGATTATGAGGAACTTCATATTTTTGACCTGGTATTTCTTGATTAGTAGGTAATTTTTCATCTGATAATCATGTAGGGTTTTTATCTCCCCCTAAAGGTCCTCCATTCCACCAAGATAAAACATTGGTGGTTTTTGCAATGACAGGAGTTATTTTCACTGTAGGTCATGGATCTCAAACACTTATATCAAAATTCTGATTTCATCACAACGGATTTGCTGTAGGTTGCCAAGGCATATTTCATACATTGAAATCAACGTCATCAGGCACACGATCGCCATCTCTATCTGGATCTACGGTATTTGGCATTCTATCATCATCCAAATCTTCTTCAGCTCCAATGGTAGGTTGTACGGTAATTCCAAGCCATTCAACTCATTGTGGGAATCTATTTTCGTAGACCCAGAAGTAATCAACCTCATCGAAAGACGTTCTTGTAGGATAATCATTTAACGGTTTTCTTTCTTCACACCAATCTATTTTACCATCCAGAATACTAGTATATCTTCCTACACGAGGATGGTTTGATACTGCTCTCATGAGTCTTTCTACTTTTGGTTCCTCCCGCAACGTAATCATAGTTCAAAAATCACGATGAGCGGTAGCATGCAATTGTTTCTTAGTAATCTCTTCAATGACCAATCTAGCTCATGCAGGATCATATCGCCATTCTCCGACTTGTCTATCTACCGAAGGGTTCCATGCTATATCTACATCAGTTGTTTCATCTTTGGTTACAGGACGCTTTGCGTCTTCAGCAAATTTATCTGCATCAAGATTTAGCGGCGATCATCATCATCGATAATCATAAGAAAAATCATCTAGATCTTGGTCATCTTCACATTTCATTGCATCATAGATTTCTTTATCATCCAACGCTTGCACCATCAAATTATATGATCTATTTTGTTCCACTTGTTGAGCAAACCAACCAGCAGAAGATCCGACTGATGATTTGGTCCATGTCCAAGGAATATCATCCACTTCATCTTCACGTATGGTAGGAGATAACTCACGTAGCTGATCTATACTGAGTTGATTGAAATATGATCCTCTATAAATAGAAAGATCTTTATATGACGTGATATCTACCGCATTTTTTCAAAAGTAATGGTTCTCATATCTAGCATATTCAAACACTTCTTTTCCAAATCTTTGCACCAGTGAACGTAAATTTACCAAAGGCCAAAATAAAACTAATCACATAAAATCTCATTGACGGAAGCTTCATCATCAAAATCATCATAATCAAAATAATCATCAAAATAATCATCATGAATTTAGTGATTGAAATACCTTAGCAAAAAAAGATGGACTATACAGAACCTGAACTAGTTCGTTATTTTCATCCCACAACATACCACACTCTTCATTTCAATACCATGGTTTTCGTTTAGTGTAACGATAAGGCAAAGGATACTTTAATGGATATTCTTCTTGTTTTACTTGAGCATCAAGTGATGTTTCAAGTATGAGATTCATGTCTGTAATGAATTGTTTTGACACTCTATCCAAGATTTCCATTTTTTCCAAACTCGTATCTACATCCTCAAGTTGGTATCTTCATCATGCTAATACATTATCCTGTAACTCAGATAAATACGTATTTCAGAATATATTATAATTAGGTTGAAATTCTTGTTGCATCTCTCTTTCTAAAAGCCTCGTAGGTGCTGGTTTTTCTCCTATCTCTATAGGATTTTTCTCAAGTTCTTTAGGATCCAATTTCTCTAAAATAGTATCAAGACCTTGAAATACGCCCTCAACTGCTGCTTCTGCTTTTTCGTCTCCTGCAATTCATTCATCACTCTTCGCCGGTCATTCAAATCATTCTATTACCGATTTTGCTTCTTTCAAAGCTTCTACCGTATCTTCTTCATAACTCCTATTCATTAAACGAGAAAAGACAGGAACATACTGTCTTTCTTTTTGTGCTTCAGCAAAGATAAGGGTATTGAGATAACGGGCACGTTCCTCCTCAGAAAATGAACTCTTCATAAGAGGAAAATCATCATACCGAATCATAGGCTTTGCGTATTTGGTAGGCGAAGCATCATATTCCTTGAGCTTGGAAAAAAACTTACTAAACAATGACACATCACGAGAGGGAATAACACTATGCCACAACTCAGGTAAACTCTCAGGATGATCATTGAAAACGAAAACATCAGAAACCCTATCATAACGAAACATAGGATCATCGAAGTCAACATATGGGTATATCGAAACAAATCTTTTCCCCTCGAGATCAACCACTGGCATAGGAATATCACCAAAAAGAATAGTACCAACGAGCTGCGAAGGAACTCACTTTTGTCACTCATAGTAGAGATTTGATAATATTTTCTGTATATCTGAAGCGTGAAATCATTTAACCGTTATTGGAATCACGAGAGATCTCGTTCAAGGAGCACGTTTTGGTATATACGTATTGGTATACCGAGAAAGATCCCCCTGAATTGCTGCATAAATAGCATCATCTACGAGAATAGCAACAAGATCAACTTTTGGTGTCGTTCCAGCTGCTTCTACTGAGGATCAAAATCATATATATATTCCATAGTGGCCAAATCACGAAAACAAAAAAACCACTAGACAACAAACAACCCAGCATTTTTTCAGAAACAAAAGAATTCCTTTTCAATTAGTTGATTTCATACGCTCTACTATGGGAAAAGTAATGCAAAATGCAAAGGACGAGCGTAAAAATACGCTTTACATATACACATATATAGTAATTGTTTATTTACGTAATTTCAGAACTATCTCTTGCAAAATATGAAGTGCATCCAAGGGAGTTATTGCATTTACATCCAAAGATCCATATGCTAAAGAAAGCTCCTCAAATAAAGGGTTTTTTTCTTCGTCAAAATCAGAAAACAAAGAGGTTTGATTTATTCAGAATCAGCCAGTATACAGTTCTTCAGGGATATTTTGGAGATACTGCAAAGCAATATCAAGAACTTCTTTCGGGATTCATGCAAGTTTTGCTACATCGATTCAATAACTTTTATCAACACCTCCACGACAAATCTTCTTTAAAAAAACAATTTCATGTTCAGTTTCATGCACTCAAACATGTCGATTTTCAATTCAAGGAACCGTTCACTCTAATGCTATAAGTTCGTGATAATGGGTAGCAAACAATGTTTTAGCTTTAATATAACGACATATATAGACAGTTATTGCCTTTGCAAGAGCAAGTCAGTCTGTAGTAGATGTTCAACGACCAAGTTCATCAAGAACAATAAAAGAGCGTTCCGTTGCGTTATGTAAGATAGAAGCTGTTTCTATCATTTCCGTCATAAATGTAGACTGTTGTTTTGCTAGCACATCTCAACTTCAAATACGAGCAAACAAACCATCTATATAAGGAACACATGCTTTTGTTGCAGGTACAGGCAGTCACGCATGAGCAAGTAAAACAATAAGTGCTTGTTGTCTCATATAGGTAGATTTACCTCACATATTTGGTCATGTAATAATATGGAAAAAGTTTTCCTTAGTACATAAGGTATCATTTGGTATAAACTGATCTTCCTGAGCAAGATATGCTTCTACTACTGGGTGTCTTCATCAGATAATTGCCAACTTCCCGTCAAGAACAAATTCAGGTAAACATCGATCTTTCTCATGCATAAGTATAGCCATCGTGGTATGAAGATCTATTTGAGCAATCATATCTGCATACATATAGATCTCAGGAGAGATACTCTCTCGACGTGAAAAATATACTTCAGCAAGCTGACGATGACGTGCAGCAAGATTTTCTTTTGCTGTGTAGATTTCAATCTGTAACTCTTGGAGGTAAGAAGAAGTATAACGCTGACCCGTCTTCAATGTCTGTGCACGAATAGCTCATCGAGAATCATCTCACAAAGTAATCTGTGCTTCAAATTTCTTAATATCTTTTGGCGTCACTTCGAGAAAGTATCATTGATTAGTAATATGTTTCACCTTAACCACCACTCACGTGTGTTCGGCCCAGAGTTGTTGATAGACCAAAAGTTTTTCATCTACGTCACTATCTATATGACGTAGTCTGTCTACATCTTTATCAACTCATTCTGCAAGCCGATTATTTTCATCATCTACTTCTTCTTGAAGAGAATTTTTTATATCAACAATAAAGAGATCTACATTTCTCAATACTTGTTCATCATACCTGATCAAGGCCTCAATATTCTTTTTGTCTTGATGGATATGAGTGATTTGATTCGCAAGTTGACGTAAAGAGCTAATCATACGTTTTTTTTGCGTAATTTGTTGGGCAATTCTTGGAATATCACCCAGCGAGGAAAAAAGTTCATGCAGTATCTTGGCAGATTGGTAGTTTTTATACCAAGAAGAAATATGATGATGCATAGATGATAAAAAATCTATATCTTGGGTAGGATGTCCTATCAGATGAGCCAATAATCTCGTTCACATACTCGTCGTACACAAATTCATTACTCAGAAGAGACTTTGCTTTTTGTTTCCTTGATATGATCACTGAAAAAGTTCAAGATTTTTGATAGTCAACTGATCAAGAAGAATATGTCAGTACTGTTGCCATGATTCGATACGACGAATACATAAGGGTTGTTTGATATGTTGAAGATACCAAAACAAAGATGCACATGCATCTCTTACTCAGCATTGTAATGCATTTCCATAACTCTCTAGTGAATGAACACTAAGTATGTGGAGTAAGAATTGCTCTGCATTTTGCACGACAGGAATAGGAGAAACAAGGGCACTTAGGTTATCACGGACTCGATGTACTATATAGGTCAATTCACGCACTGATCAATCACAAATTAGTTCACGAGGGTTTATACGAAGAATTGATGCTAAAGCTTCTTCACGAGTATGACAAATCTTTGTCGTCCATACTCACAACGATACATCGCCTCGCGCCAGCGCTCGGTGATCTTCATACTGCGTCAGAGCAACAAGATACGCTGCAAGTGATCACTGTTCTACCCATGTACCAGGCGTAATAACTTGAGTAACTTTTCTTTCTACTAATTTTCCAGGGATCACTTCTCCCACCTGATCCGCCAGAGCAACCTTATATCACGCTTGAATGAGTATAGGAAGATACTTTTCCAACGCATGATGAGGTATTCATGCCATAGGTATAGGATGTTCAGCCTTTTTATCTCTTGCTGTCAACGTAATTCACAACACTTTATGTGCTATATGTGCATCTTCGTAAAATACCTCATAAAAATCTCAAAGACGAAAAAATAACACACAATCAGGATGTTGTCTTTTCATGTCCATATATTGTTGCTGTGCTGGAGTTAACTTCGTCATCGTTATTACCAAAACAAATAGATATATAGTAGTTATCTTAACGATATGAGCAAGAGAAAGTTTAAAGTCCCTTAAGATCACTTTCTTGAAAGGTAAATTTGAGAAATTCTTTTTTGAAATTAAAATGTATTCACATAACTATCCAAAATAGTTGATTTCTCATAGAAAAACAATATAACCAAGCTATGAATTTCAAAAAACTCCTTAGTATATTAGCAGTTTTAACGTATCTGTACACAGCATTGTTACCTATACATGTTTTTGCTATGTATGGAAATATTATGAATGATCATCAACAAACTGATCAAGTTAAAAGTGTTTATGGAAACGAATGATCTTCATATACTCATGAAAAGAAAAAAAAGAATTGCGGTCATCCCGAACCAAATCACGATCATAAATCACATCTAACACCGAGTGGAGATGAAGAACACAAACACACTGATACTATGATCTGTCTCACTCAATCAGAATGAGTGTTGATTAGTGATGAACTCCCTATCAAAGAATTTAAAGTAGCTTTGTTTATACCATCACTTCCTACACACTTTCTTATAGAAACATCTGCAGAAGAATTTATTTTCTCTTATCACGATCCTGGTTGGTGAGAAAGTGCATCATTTGCACAATTTCTTGATACTCATTATTGAAGTATAATTATACACTGATAGAAACTACACTCTAAATAAATGTTAGCAATTTTTTGCTATTTTTTAGTTTGTGGTTTTAAAAAAGATGAAAAAAATAATAGGTTGGATTCTATGTGCTGTTCTAGTTACTTGATGATTAGTGCGATGAGTAGAAAAACGAACATGATGGAATATACGAGGTTTTGGTAATACAGTTGAAGTATGAGCAGATAGTGCATCAGGAGAGATTCCACATGCACATACTGATGATCATCCTCATGAAGAATGAGTACTTGTCATACAAGCTAAAGCGGTTGAACAAAATGAACTTTCTGAGAAAACATATGTAGGTACTATCTATTCTCCATACTATGGACAAGTATTTCCTCTAAGAGACGGTCTTGTAGAAAAATTGTATGTAGATGTAGGAGATACCGTAAAGAAATGAGAAATAATATGAAAACTTACCGCTCAGACATTTGCTCCTGAGTTAGCTGATATGCAAGCCAGTAGACAATCTGATGTAACGATAGCGAAGTGATCAGTCGAAGCGGCACAATTCGCTATCGATCGTACTCAGCAAGCAAAGCAAGAATATCTTGATGCTATTGGTGGCACAAAGTCTACTCAATCGATCAAAGATCTACTCGCTAAGCAAGAAAACATTGTAGCACAAGAGGCAAAATGACTAGCTGAAATGCTAGAATGAGATCTTCTCCGTTTACAAAAGTCCATTGATCTTCAAAGAAAACTGATAGACAATCAAAGAGAACAAACTAAATCTCTACTTTCTCAGAAAGAGAGAGAAATTGCTCTATGATATGACACATTGCATTCAAGCATTCGTTATGCTTATGATATAATTCTTGATGTTTTTTATAATGGCTCATATTCACAAAATAATACGCAGATAACTACCAGTAGTTTATGAGCAAGAAATACATCTACATTAACAGAATTTGAGACATCGTTTCGTAAGATATACGCAAAAATTGGACTCTATTCTACTTATAAGTGAGAGCAACTCTTTGAATATGCTAATCAACTATTAGAAACAGTAGATAAAGCAATTGTTGTTATGGAAAACACTAATGGTGGCTGAAATTATACACAAGCTAAACTCTTGGCTGATAAACAAAAATTAATAAAAGCAAAAATTGATGAAACATTCGGACTCACAATTGTTACTACAGCATTGCAAATACGATCTTCAGCACTTGCTACTGAAAGACTTACTACTGAAAATGCACTTGCTTCATTGGAACTCGAATTACAAACATTAGAACTCCAAGAACAGCAAATGAAAACAACAATGAGTACATCTCAAGCAACATTGCAAAAAGATTTTATTGGGGAACAAAATAAATTACTTACTGAAAAATGAGAACTCGTAGCTTGAATACAAGTATATGATCAAGCGATAGCTAATGCTGAAGGACAAATGAAAATGGCTCAAGCACAACTTCGTGGAGCTCAGCAAGCGTTGGGTATTCTGCAACAATGATGATTAAACAATAATATTGTCGCACCTTTTGCTGGAACAATCACAAAAAGATTCGTAACGATTTGAAGAACGGTGTGAGCTGATACACCTATTTTTGATATTGTTGATAGCTCAAAATGAAATGGTAAGTTTGTTAGGTTTGAAGTACCTGAACATGAGTATAACGGATTGGAAAAAAATCAAGTAATAAAATTCTTGAGAGTACAAGACCCAGTAAGACACTATGAAGCAACAATAGTAAGAATTGCTGACGCTATCGATCAAGAATCGAAAAGCATTCTTGTAGAAGCTCAACTCAATGAACACTATGAAAAAGTGCTGTTGGGTGGAACGGTGATTGTGATGTTTGATCAACCTTCTCGTGTCTTTTTGGTACCAATAGATGCGGTATTTGAAGACGAAGATAGTGAGTTATATATCCGAAAAGTTGTGGATGATACTGTTCTTCAACAAGTCGTAGAAACAGGTAAGACGATTGGAGACCAAATATATATTACTTCATGAATCAAACCATGAGATACACTTGTTGCTGACGTAGCACAAGTAGAAGGAAAAGAAACATGAGATAGCATTAGTGTCGTGCAATGATTCCAATCTAATGATGTTGATCAATGACTTGAAGCGCTAGGCGATTGACATGACCATGAACACTAATATTAACTTTTTGCTAGCTGAATATGTCAGCATAAAAATTTACTTCGTAAAACTATCAGATGATATTAAAATGATTACAACAGATGGTTCGTTGGTGTTTGAATAATAGAGCACTTACGTTGATTATCTATCTTTGATTAATGATTCGATGAGTAAGCGCTTTTCGTTCATTGCCAATGGATGTCTTACCTGATTTGGATAGACCAAGAGTAACGATCTTTACTGAAGTAGAATGACGAGCACCTGAAGAAGTAGAACAACTTGTCACCTCTCCATTAGAAAGGGTTCTCAATGGCGCTCCTGGAGTGTTAGCGGTTCGTTCTTCTACCACTATATGACTCAGTATTATTAATGTAGAATTTGATCGATGATCTGATGTATACAAGAATCGCCAGGTGATTACTGAGTTATTCCAGTCTGTAGATCTTCCTGAATGAATAAAACCATTACTATGACCCACAGCATCATTGTTGTGAGAGATAGTATGGGTATGACTTACCTCGCTAGATTGATCACATACAAGCACAGATCTTAGATCTATAGCTGACTGGACAGTGAAACAACAACTCCTTACTATTCCTTGAATTGCTCAAATTATTGTGATGTGATGAGCACAACAAGAATACCAGATACTTCTAAATCCTCTACAACTAGCAAACTACTGAATAAGCTATAGCGATGTACTGGAAAAAGTAGCTACTGCCAATGTGAATAGATGATGAGGGTTTATGACTGATAGTAAACAAGAAGCTCCTATTAGAATTATAGGAAGATCTAATCAGATCAAAGATCTCCAATCACTCGTTATAGGAAATAATGAATCGTGAATAATAACTCTCAATCAAGTAGCTGAGGTAAGATTTGGTTCAGATCCCAACCTTAGATGAGATGCAAGTATTGATGGAAAACCCTGAACCTTACTTCGTATTGTCAAGCAACCAGGTGTAAATACTTTAGAGATTTCCAAACAAATAGATGACAAGATGGAAGCTTTGGAAGCAAGTCTCCCAAAATGAGTAGAATTAAGGACGGATCTCTTCAGACAGGATTGGTTTATCGACGAAGGATTGTCCAATGTAACCGAAGCGTTAAGAGATGCAATTATTGTAATTATGTTGGTGATAACGGTTTTTCTCATGAATGGAAGATTAACTTTCATAACACTCCTTAGTGTGCCTTTATCTATTTTGATGACATTTATTGTCTTCAAATTACTATGACAAGGGATCAATGTGATGACTTTGTGAGGTATTACTATAGCAATATGAGAGTTGGTAGATGATAGTATTGTGTGAGTAGAAAACATATGGAGAAGGCTGAGAGAGCAAAACAAAAAATGAAATGTGTGAACGTTTAAAGAGATACTCTACGTTATTTATAAGGCGATCAATGAAGTGAGATCTCCTATCGTATATACTACAATTCTTGGAGTATTAGCTTTTATCCCCTTTATTAGTCTTCCAGGTCTTGATGGAAGAATGCTTGCTCCTATTGGTATTGCTTATATCACAGCGTTGGTATGTAGTACAATTATATCAGTGAGTATATTGCCTGTAATGGCAACCTACCTCCTCCCCTCTGCTCTTACAAAACTCAAGAAACCTGATGAACACGAAAAAGAACCTGACTTATGATTCTCACATGAAGATACGAAGGTAGTGAAATATATAAAACGTCTTACTCGCAAATGAATAAACTGGAGTCTACATTATCCCAAGGCTATCTTTATAGGCATGCTTCTATGTGTACCACTAACGGTACTCTTATATAGTCAAGCAGGAAAAGAATGATTACCCACCTTAAATGAGCCGTCACTTACCCTCTGAGTAGTGACACCACTTGGAAGCTCACTGGAACATATGAGATGAGTTGCAGATGATGCAACCGCTAAAATATTAAAAATTCCTGGAATCAAAAGCGTGGCTATGACCCTAGGAAGAGCTGTAGCTGATGCACATGCAAACTGACCCAATATAGCTGAACTGGAAGTACATACAGACAAATCGATTCGTTCACAAGAAGATATGATTATTGATATTCAAAAAATTGCTGATGAGTATAAAGGTATTGCAAATTTTAGTGTATGAAGACCGATAACCCATCGTATCCAAGAGTTGCAATCATGAATTAGAGCTCCTATTGTAGTCAAAGTTTTTTGACCTGACCTCGATATACTAGACTGACTGACTACACAAATACTTGATAAAATCACGTGAGTTGATGGTATCGTAAATGCTCAAATGCAACAAGAAAAGATGATACCTCAGGTCTCTTTAGAAGTAAATAAATCATCAGCTCTTTCATTATGAGTAGAAGTTGGAGAGCTTGTAGAACAAGTTGAAAACGGTCTTTTGGGCATTGAATTGAGTGAAATACTTGATGAAAATGCTAGGTACTCACTGATTCTCAAGTTCGATCCAAGTCGGACAAATGATCTTACCTCTCTTTCTACATTACCACTGGTGGTATGAGAAAGAACTATTAGTTTATGACAAATTGCTGACGTAAAAACTATTCAATGAGCAAACTCTATATCTCATGATAATTTACAAAGAAGGAAAGTAATCTCAGCATTTGTTCAATGAAGAGATGTAGTCTCTGCAGTAGAAGAAATTCAAGATATTGTTGCTGAAGTTCGTATACCTGAGTGATATGTTGTCTCATATGAATGAGATTATGCATCTCAAAAAGAAGCTAATAGACAGTTACTTTTTGTATGATTGGCTGTGTTAGCATGAATCTATCTAGTACTACTTTCAGTATTGAAGAAACATCATATAGTCTTACAAATACTATTAGATGTATTAACCGCCTTCTTGTGAGGTATGATAGCAGTAGCATTGAGTGGAAATATACTCAACACAGCGCATATGGTTTGATTTGTGTCATTATTGGGTATCGTTACTAGGAATGGTATCTTACTTATGGAACATTATATCTATCTGATGAAAGAAGACTGAATGGAATTCAATGCTGAACTTATCATGAAATGATCATTAGAAAGAGTGATACCAGTACTCATGACCGTTCTGACCAGTTGACTGGCTTTGCTTCCTTTGATTATTTGATCATGAACTGAGGCATGAAAAGAAATATTAGCTCCTATTGCGATCGTGACCTTTGGCTGATTGATCTTCTCGAGTATTATAGAAATATTCCTCCGTCCATGAGTGTTTTATCGGATGAATAAAGGAAAAGACTTGATAGAAGATGAATCAGTGAAGATATAAATTTTTATTGTATTATACCTATGAAAAAATTACTAAACTTACTTGTTATATGATCTCTATGATTGATATTGGTATGATGTTGACAGCAAAAATCTATAGTACAACAAGAAGAAACTCAAAAGATCGAATGAGCAAAAACACGTGATGATTTCTCCAACGATGAGAAGTTCAATATTCATATGTGTTTGATGGGATGAGGGGAAAATTGTGATTCTATTCTTGATACAAAAAATAAAGAAACATATGCTGATGCAATCACAGAACAATGTGAAATCATGGTGTGAATGGAGGCATGTGACATCTACTTTGGTACTGATACCAAAATTAAAGATTCATGAGATACATATGACCTTTCAATAAATCCAGCCTACAAGAAAAAACAAGCACAAGAAGTGGTTGAATTAAAAAATGGAGACTCATACGCTATTTCTCTAGAAAATATCAATCATACTATTGGCTGAAAAGAAGTACGTATGATGGCATATAATGGATCTATTCCATGACCTTTGATTAAAGTAAAACAAGGATCAAGAATTACGCTCAAGGTAACAAACAATATTGCTGATATTACCTCAACCATACATCATCACTGACTCAGATGAGAAGATAAATTTGATTGAGTTCCCGTATGAATGGGGTGATTTGATACTCCTATGAAAAAGGGAGATTCAATTGAATACAAGTTAGACTTTCCAGATGTGTGAGTATATTGGTATCATCCTCATGTAAGAGAAGATTTACAACAAGAACTCTGAATGTATGGAAATTATGTGGTAGTACCAAATGACGAATCGTATTGGAATGAGGTTGATGCAGAACAAGTGCTTATCTTAGATGATATTCAGCTTGATGAAAATGGTGTAGCTCCTTTCTTTAAAGACCACACCACACAAACTATCATGTGAAGATTCGGAAATCACTATTTACTCAATGGGGATGAAAACTATACATTAGCACTTACCCAATGACAAGTAACGAGATTGTATGTCACCAACTCTGCAAATGTAAGACCATTCAATATTACTATTCCATGAGTAGACATGAAACTCGTAGGATGAGATCTTGGAGCATATGAGCAAGAAACAATGATTGATTCTCTGCTTATTGCTCCAGCAGAAAGGTATATTATTGAACTCTATCCAAAAAACTCTGGCACCTTTGACTTGGTTTACAAAAATCCTGCATTTACTAAGATCATATGATCAGTAATCGTGTCAGAAAATAAGTTGATTAGTAAGCCATGAGCATCATTTTCTGTGTTACGCACTGTTGATCAAGTGGTGAGCGATATAGATACGTATAGAAAATATTTTGATAAGCCGGTAGACAAAAAACTCAGACTTGATATGACACTCAACGGAAAAACAAAAGATGATATGTCATTGAAAATGGAACACGCTCATGATTGATCTACCGCCAAACTATGATGATTGACATATGATTTATCAGAACTAGAATGGTTGGATGAAATGTTTGCTATGAATAGTACATCAACTGATGAATGAACAAAGCGACAGCTTATCGATGAAAAGACCAATAAAGTCAGTATGGATATTGATGATTGGATATTCAATCAGTGAGATATTGTTAAAGTACGTATTACAAACGACTGAAAATGATTACACCCTATGCAACATCCAATACACTTCCATGGGCAAAGGTTCTTGGTAGTGAATAAAAACTGAGTACCTAATGATAATATGGTTCGAATGGATACTGTTCTCACGCTACCTGGAGAATACCTAGATATACTTATAGACATGTCCAACCCAGGAATACGAATGGCTCATTGTCATATTGCAGAACATATGCATGCTGGCATGATGATGAACTTTGAAGTAAAGCCAACATGATGAGGTGGTTCAGCTAAGAAACCTCTACATAGTAGCTAAACGTATATACACTTAATATTGTTAATTTTTTTTATGATTATATATCCAAATGAAAAAACTATTCTTACTAATTCCTTTGTTCGCATTACTTATTTTGACCGGTTGTGGTCAAAAAAATGAAGTTATACAACATCCTACTACACCTGTCGTCGTTAACAAACCAGTGGAACAACTACCAATCCCATCAGACGATGAAGCAAATGAACAAGAACCTGATGAAACTATAGATAAAAATGACGATCATAGTGATGGAGCTACTTTATTTGCATGAGGAAATTTTTCTTCAGATAAAGAACAAAATATCGAAGGGTATGATATTGTTATCAAACATAAAGATGATATTCATGCTTGAGATAAAATTACATGGACGATTACAGTGACACAGTGAGGTAGCAAAATCAATGGTTTTGAGAAGATCGATGGTGATGATGGAGTATGAATAGTGAAAGATCCTACTGAGCATCTTGAACACCTTCATCCTCTCGCATTTACAGATAATACCCTAACGTTCTCTTCTCATAGTCATGATGTTTGAACCTACGAAATAATTACTCAGTTTAAACATAATGGAAATATTATTACGATTCCTTATAAGATTGATCTATTAACTAATGAAGAATGACATGGTCATGAATAATTAAATACAAAATATTTTACTTACCATTCTGTAATTATGCAAACAGATATAAGTAAATTCAAAACATCTACTGTTTACCTTTAAGGAGCCTCTGAAAAATTAATCTAAAAATATAGTGAAAATTGAAACAGGATGAGTATTGTGTAAACAATATTTATCCTGTTTTTTCTTATGTGATACGCTACAAGTTTTCTA
>Ga0163148_10003158_pt1 | contig 18608 bp, 18 predicted proteins | sample OliLakLV19MP7P2_FD_148606 | JGI IMG/M metagenome (GOLD analysis project Ga0163148, IMG submission 148606) | Freshwater microbial mat bacterial communities from Lake Vanda, McMurdo Dry Valleys, Antarctica- Oligotrophic Lake LV.19.MP7.P2 | ecosystem: Environmental > Aquatic > Freshwater > Lake >...
CGTCAGTTTGGATAGGTAATGGTTATGACGGTTACTTTAATGGAAAGATTGATGAGTTGCGTATTGCAAATACAGACTTTGGTGCTGCTTGGGAAAGTTCTGAATACAACAACCAAAACAGCTCAAGCACTTTCTATGCAGACGGGGCACAGGAGACTGATACGCCTGTCACTCGCGCTATCACCCTCAAACGCCCATCAAACAATTTTCTTGGTCTGGCAGGCTGGTGGACATTTGATGGTGGTACCATGACTTCAAATATTGGAGACTCAAGTGGAAATGCTCGACATGGATATCTTTCAGGTCAAACTTCAACCACAACTACGATTGGAAAGCTTGGACAAGCGCTTTCTTTTGATGGGGTGAATGATTATGCGGTCGTGCCAGCCATAGACTTGTCAGGAACAAATAAAATAAGTGTTGCATTCTGGCTTAAAAAAACAGTTCAGGGTCAAGAAAATGATGATCTTGTGTACGAAGCTACTGTAAACACGAATAATAGCATGACCGGTTTATTTTTTAATGGAGATCCGAGTGCTGTTGTGTGCCCTTCACAACCTGAGCTTTCAATTAATCTTGCTCATCTGGGTAATGTTGGGTATGAGAGTTTTTGTTATACAGCTCCATCTGTAAATACATGGCATCACTATGTTGTGATTCATGATAAAGGTGAAATTGCTGGTTCAGAAGCTCGTCTTTATATTGATGGTATTTTACAAACCCCTTCACAAAACCCTCACACTGCAAACAATACAAATAATTTTGGTAATGATGCCTGGTATCTCATGTCTCGAGCCGGATCTTCTTTGTTTGAAGATGGTTCTCTTGACGATATCCGCATATACTCCCGCGCCCTCACTGCTTCAGAAGTTAAACAACTGTACAACTCTGCAAACTCAAAACTAAACGCAGGCGGATCAGGTTCAAAAGGAGTCACTTCAGGACTCACTGCTCACTATACTTTCAATGGTGCTGATATGGTTTCAAATGTAGCTGATGTGTCAGGAAATGCTCGACATGGATATCTTTCAGGTCAAACTTCAACCACAACTACGATTGGAAAGCTTGGACAAGCGCTTTCTTTTGATGGGGTGAATGATCAGGTTAATACTAATGTAAGTATATCGAGCATGATGTCTTCATCAGCAGGAACTATGTCTCTGTGGATGAAGCCGAATACTACAGTGGCAAGTAATGCAAATTCATTCAATTTACCTGCGGTTATCGCTGATACTGCTGGATTTTCTGCAATTAATATAGGTACTGTCACAGGTCAAGGAAACAAAATTTGGCTCTACAACTGGGATGGAAACGAAGATAGAGTTGGAGTGGATTATACGGCCGGAGAATGGATTCATGTTGCGTGGGTTAATGACGGCGGTACTCTACGTTCGTATGTAAATGGTGTTGCAAGTACAACTGTTGCAACAGGTTCAACTTCGAACATGACTGGACTCATGCGACTAGGAAGAAACTATCAGTCTGTGTTTTATTCAGGTTTAACTGATGATGTGCGTATTTTTAACCGTGTCCTCACGCCTACAGAAGTTAAAATTCTGTATCTTACAGGGCAGACTAAGGTGAGGCCATGATATGAAAAACATACTCAAAAAATCACTTTTCATACTTTTCCTTCTCACTCTATATATAGTGCCTTTTCACTCTGTCTACGCCGCATGGTACAACGCTTCGTGGACATACAGAGTTAAGATAACAGTAGACAACACTAAGGTTGATGCAGACCTTACTGATTTTCCTGTGTATGTAAACCTTGCAAACCTTGTAGCTGGCTTCCACACAAACGTAAAGGCAAATGGTGCCGATATTCGAGTAACAAAAAGTGACGGAACCACAGAAGTACCAAGAGAGGTAGTGTTCTATGATTCTGCTACAGATACAGGTGAGCTTCACTTCAAGGCTGACGGAACTTTGTCTAATACAGTTGATACTGACTTCTATATCTACTACGGAAACGCTGGAGCAAGTGAGCCTGCGGTTACTGATACATATGGGAGGAATAATGTGTGGAGCAGTTATCTGTCGGTTTATCACCTTAATGAAGCTGCCAATACAACATCTGGAGGATACAAAGACGCAACAGGTAGCCGTGATGGTACTGGTGTTTCCACTACATTAACAGAAGTAAACGGAGCATTAGCAGGAAAAGCTGCAAATTTTGATGGCTCAGCAGATCGTATTGGTTTGGGTAATTCTGCTGCATTTCAATTAACATCAGGCACTTTTTCTGCATGGATAAATACAGCAAGTGCGGGAGCAGGCCACAGGGGGGTAGTAGTAAAAGGTGAAGCCTCTGGTATGTTTCTTGAAGGTGACACCTTGTCGTTTTATGACTGGGGATCAGCTGCTACTAGAGACAGTAATCAAGATCCAACAAACTCGACTTGGCGACATAATGCTTTCACTTTTCAGTCTGGCGTAGGAAGCGGGAGTAAATTATATCTTGATGGTTCAAATGTTTTAACTAACACTATGACAGTCTCGAACCAGACTGTAGAGGTACAAATAGCCTGCAACACTAGTACTCCCAATCAACATTTTGCTGGATATATTGATGAAGTAAGAATTGCAAGTAGTATTTTAACAGCTACATGGCTCTCAACCGAATACAACAACCAAAGCAGTTCAAGTACTTTCTACGTAGACGGGGCAGAAGAAAGTAAACCCACAAGTGGAACTGTAGCTCCAACCGTTACTACCTCAACTGCTTCCTCAATAACTCAGACAACAGCAACTCTCAACGGATCAATCTCAGCTACAGGAGGGGAAGACGCAACACAACATGGTTTTGCATATGGAACTGACTCACTACTCTCTTCTGTTATTGCAACAACAACAGAAGGTGTAAAAGTAGGAACAGGATCATTTACTTCAGCTATAGCATCATTAACTGCTGGAACTACATACTATTTAAGATCATACGCCACAAACTCAGGAGGTACTGGATATGGAAGTATAGAATCATTTATAACTCTTCTTCAGGAAACCACTCGTTTTATCAGACTTCAAGGAGTGAGGTTACGAGGAGTGAGGTTGAGGTAGATTGTGTCCCGAGGTTGAACTCAGGGAAAACGTAAGGCGAAATTTGAAAAGAGCTTATTTTGCGAAGGGCTATTTTTATACTTGATATAAAATGCTAAAATTAAACTATCTATAATTAAAAAATATACAGAGTATTTCATATGAAAAAAACACGAGTAGCAATAAACGGAGCGGGAAGAATTGGAAGAGCATTTATACGCGCCTCTTTTGGAAAAGAAGAGATTGAAATTGTTGCAGTAAATGATTTGGGAAGCATTGAAAATATTGCTTACTTATTAAAATACGACAGCGTATATCGAAACGCTCCTTTTTCTGTAGAAGTAAAAGATTCAAAGACACTTATGGTTGGTGAGAATCCAATCGCTTTCTTTTCTGAAAAAGATCCAATGAGTTTACCGTGGAAGGATCTCAATATTGATGTGGTTGTTGAATCAACAGGACACTTCACTTCATTTGAAAAAGCAAAGGTACATATAGCAGCCGGTGCTAAGCGAGTTGTGATCTCTGCTCCTGCAAAAGATGCTCCTGCGGACGATACTCAAGCAACAGTCTTGATGGGTATTAATGAAGATAAGCTTAAAACTTGTAGTGTTACTTCAAATGCATCATGTACTACAAATGCCGGAGCTCCGCTTATTCAGATTCTTCATGAAACGATTGGTATAGAAAAAGCTTTGTTGAATACTGTGCATGGATATACCGCAAGTCAGTCTCTTGTTGATGGACCAAATGCAAAAGACATTCGAGAGGGACGTGGTGCTGCACAAAACATTGTGCCAACATCAACTGGTGCCGCTATTGCTACAACAAAGGTGGTAACAGATCTAGAAGGAAAATTTGATGGTATTTCTATGCGTGTACCAGTACCAGCTGGATCTGTTGCTGATATTACTTTTCTCGCAAAAAGAAAAACGTCTGTTGAAGAAATAAATGACATACTTAAAAAAGCTTCAAAGGACCCGCGATGGGAAGGAGTTTTTACTGTAACAGAAGATCCAATTGTCTCATCTGACATTATTGGAAGTACGTATGGATCAATTGCAGACCTTTCTTTTACACGTGTTGTTGATGGAGATTTGGTAAAGGTGCTTGCTTGGTATGACAATGAAATGGGGTATACAAACACGTTGATTAAACATGTGATAGAACTAGGGAAATATGTGTAATCAACATGTAATTTCAAAGTTCAAATATCAAATTTCAAAACTATGAAAATTTACTTCGGAGCAGATCATGCTGGATATGAATTAAAAGAGAAACTCAAATCATACGTTGAGTCTCTTGGGTATGAAGTAGTTGATAAGGGTGCATTTGAATATGATCCACTCGATGATTATGTAGATTTTATTGCGCCAGTTGCACAAGAGGTTGCTCGAAATCCTGAGAGTGATAGAGGAATTGTAATAGGTGGATCGGGGCAAGGTGAGGCAATTGTGGCGAATAAATTTCGTGGTATTCGAGCCGTGGTTTTTAATGGTCAGTATCACCCAGCTGATAGAAAGGTTCCACATGAAATAGTTCTTTCTCGAGAACATAATAATGCAAATATTCTTTCTTTAGGTGCGCGATTTCTTAATGACGACGAAGCTATGGAAGCTGTAAGGGTTTGGCTTCAAACAGAATTTTCACACGACGAGCGTCATGTTCGACGTTTGAAAAAAATTGAAGACCTATCAACTAATACCTAAAAGCTATTTATGATTGAAATTATCCCAGCAATAATGCCTCGAAGTTTTTCTGAAGTAGAGGAGAAAATGTCTTTAGTTCAAGAAGATGTTTCTTTTGTGCAGATTGATGTTATGGATGCAACTATTACAAAAGATGCGACATGGCCATATCTTTTACCGGATGCTGATATTGATTTTCAAAATATTATTACAGAAAAAACAAGTATGCCTTGTTGGGACAGTTTGAGCTTTGAAGCAGACTTAATGGTTAAAAATCCAGAACGTATTACACAAGATTGGCTTAAGGCTGGAGCAGGTAGAATTATTTTTCATATTGAAAGTGAGGGTAACGTAAAAGAATTTGTACAATCATTTCGTTTAGAAGGAATCACAAAAGACTCACCGCTCTATGTTGAACTCGGCCTTGCAATAACTGCTGACGCAGACATGTCTTTAGTTGAAAGTATTATTCCTCATATTGATTTTGTGCAGTGTATGGGAATTAAAACAATCGGTGTTCAAGGTTCTCCATTTGATGAGAGAATTTTACAAACAATCTCTACTTTAAAAAATAAGTTTCCAAGTCTTGTAATAAGTGTTGATGGCGGAGTTACTTTAGAGACTGCACCACGTTTAATACAAGCTGGAGCTAAAAGACTTGTCTCTGGTTCTACTATATATAGAAGTGAAGATGTGAAAGAAATTATTGAAAAGCTAAAACATATTAACAAGTAATTTATTTTGTAGAGAGTGGGAGATGGTAGAATGAATCTACATGATCGAACTTACTGATAAAAAAATCAAGGAACTTGAATTAAAAGCCAACGACATTCGTCAGACTATTATTCAGGCGCTTATTGAAGCAGAGTCGGGTCATACTGCAGGACCTCTTGGTATGGCGGATATTTTTACTGCACTATACTTTCATATTTTGAGACATGATCCACAAAAGCCTCACTGGGACGAGCGAGATAGAGTCGTGCTTTCAAACGGTCATATTTGTCCAGTTTTGTACGCCACTATGGCACATGCTGGTTACGCTCCGGTAGAAGAATTTACTTCAACACTTCGCAAATTTAAATCACGTTTTCAGGGTCATCCACACAGAGAATTTTTTCCTGCACTTGAAACAAGCTCAGGACCTCTCGGATCTGGTCTTTCTCAAACGGTTGGTATGGCGCTTGCTGATAGGGTTGATAGAGGAAAAACATCAAGTAGGTTTTTTTATTGTCTTATGTCAGATGGAGAGCTTAATTGTGGAAATACATGGGAAGGCGCAATGCTTGCTGGAAAAGAGAAGCTCCATAACCTTGTTGCGATAATAGACAGGAATAATATTCAGATAGATGGTTTTACCGAAGACATCATGCCTTTGGAGCCTTTGGCAGACAAATGGCGATCTTGGAATTGGCATGTCATAGAAATAGACGGACATAACATGGAAGAAATAGTTGATGCAGTAAATCAAGCAAAGGCAGTTTTTGAAAAACCGACAGTTATTATCGCTCATACAATACCAAGTAAGGGAGTTTCTTTCATGGAACGAAAATTTGAATGGCATGGCAATCCACCCGGCAAAGGCCCTGAAGATGTATATCCAAAGGAGAGACAAGGTGAAGAAGCACTTAAGGAATTAAGGGCTGTGAGGGAAAAAATAATGAGTTAAAAATGAATAACCTAAACCCAAAATTATTCGATGCCAATATTGAGCAGGTTCCTATCAGAAAAGGATATGGTGAAGGGCTTTTACTTGCAGGTGAAGCTGATGAGAGGGTTGTAGCGCTCTGTGCAGACCTTACTGAGTCAACTCAAACACTTCCTTTTGCAACCAAGTTCCCAAATCGTTTTGTGCAAATCGGTGTTGCTGAGCAAAATCTTGCAACTGTCGCCTCTGGTATGGCTGCAATGGGTAAAATTGCTTTTATTACTTCCTACGCAATGTTTTCTCCAGGGAGAAATTGGGAGCAGATCAGAACAACAATTGCCTATAATGACCGACCAGTTGTAATTGCAGGAAGTCATGCGGGAATTTCTGTCGGTCCTGATGGAGGAACGCACCAAGCTGTTGAAGATATGGCGATCATGAGCGTTGTTCCAAATATGATAGTAATTTCTCCGTGTGATTCAATTGAAGCAAAAAAAGCAACAATCGCAGCTGCAAAAATAAATAAACCAGTCTATATCCGTCTTGCTCGAGAAAAAACTCCTGTCATAACAACTGAAGAAACCCCATTTGAAATCGGTAAGGCACAGATTTTTTTTGGAGAAGATACTAAAGCTGAAGTTGGTATTATTGCAACAGGTGCATTGGTCTACAAAGCTCTTATTGTTGCAAATGAATTTAAAAAGAAAGGCCTTCAAGTGAAGGTTATGAATTTGGCAACGATAAAGCCACTAGATGAACAAGCTGTTATAAAACTAGCTGAGGAAACTGGAGCTCTTGTAACAGTAGAAGAACATCAGATTCGAGGAGGTATGGGTTCTGCTGTGGCAGAATGTTTAGCTAAACACTGTCCAGTACCAATAGAATTTATTGGGGTAGATGATAAGTTTGGTCAGAGTGGAAAACCAGATGAGCTTTTAGAGTATTATGGTATGGGAGTAAGTCATATCACCTCAGCTGTCGAAAAAGTTTTAAAGAGAAAGTCATGAAATTACACCACATTCGAAATCCTTTAAGGAGAGTCCTTAAATCTAATAAGACATGCAAGAAGAATCTAATAAAAAAGTAGAAAACCCATCTTTTGAAGAAGGGGTTCAGTCAGTTATTAAAATCGACTTACCTGACATAGAAAAATTTGTTAAAAAGTATAATTTACTCCGGTCAACAGGAAGTTTTTTTGAGCGAGCAAGTGTGTTTTTAATTTCCGCCCTTGGTTTTATTGCAGCTCTTGCGTGGAACGAAGCGTTAAAAGCACTTTTTGCTTTGTTATCAAATGGTGGAAATACGGTGAGTTTGAAATTTTTATATGCAGTTCTTGTGACAATTTTGGCGATTTTTGTGACTTATTTATTGCGATTCAAACATAATACAAAATAAAAAATTATCAGACATATGGTGTCTGATAATTTTTTTTAAATCTAAATTCTGTAAATATCAGGGTTGAACCTTGATATTTAATGTAGCATGCTGTATTTTCTTGTTAATAAAAAAAGCCAGCCCTGAAAAGAGCTGGTTCGCCTCCAGAGGAAGCCGCTCATCAAGTTGTACTTCACAAGCTTTTGAAACTTGAGCTCAGTTTCAAAGTTAGATTTTATTATATCACTTTTAAAAACTGTTCGACATCGGATGTCGAACAGTTTTTAAATTCTATATTCTTACTTCCTTTGACCAACCGCTACGCAGTGGCTGGGCTAAATTCTAGCTTCTGTTACGCCAGTAACTTTGGTTTATAATTTGCTGGAGCTTCAGAAAGAAACTTTTCAAGTTTTTCACGAGTAAGGAGTCCTTTTTGTGCACCAACTTGTTGAACGACAGACATCGAGTTTATTGGCGCCCACATAAGAGCTTCTGCAATGTCTTTACCGAGAGCAATAGCAGACGTAAATGTTGAAGCAAATGCATCTCCAGCACCCGTTCTCTCATAAGGAGCTTTTGGATCTGGATACGGTGGCATAAACCAACGATGTCTACCGTCGTATACGTATGCTCCTTTTGGTCCGTCAGTAATAACAGCGATTCGAGGTCCAAGGACACGCATGTCTTCGAGAAGTTTTTCAATAGGAGTGTCTGACGGAGCTTTTAGGATTTTTTTTGCTTCCTCGACATTACAGAAAAATATTTCTGTTTCGGAATAGAGTTTTTTTAATTTATCAACACCGAGCTTCATCTGAAATGTTCCAGGTTGAAAGGCAAGTTTTGTATCTGGATTTTTCTTTAAATATTCTTCAATTTCATGATGATAAGCAAGTGAAGTTTCTCCAAGTGAGCTTAAATAAAGCCATTTTGGAGCAGGTAAATCTGGAAATTTGTAATCATACTCGTGATGTTTTACAAGAATAGTTCTTTCTTCTTCAAACCACAGTACGTAATGATAGTTTGTCTCCTTATTTTTATGAGACGTTACATACTCAATATTAATATTTTGTTTTTTGAGAGTTGCAAGACATTCTCCGCCATTTTGATCATCACCTAAGTTTGAAATAAGAGCTGAATTAAGTCCAAGGCGTGTTGCAGAAACTGCAGCATTTGGACTATTTCCAACTGACCGTATAACTTCTACGGACTCGTAAGGAACTTTGTCTCCGAAGGAGACACATAGCTGACATTTTTCTCGGTTTATATCGCAATTAACTTGTGCGTCTTTAATTTTAATAAAAGCATCTGTAGTAATGTCTCCAACAGCAACGAAGTCTAAGGTATTTTCCATATGTAAAGTATAACATTACACAAAAATTTATATGTTAGAATTATTAACAATGATAAAACAAACATTACGAGAGGCTGTTATTGAGGCGGGAAATAAAAAGGTTGCTATAGGTCATTTTAATGTTTCCGATAGCACAGGAGTGTGGGCAGTTTTTAATGCGGCTCGAAAGCTTAATGTACCTGTGATTATAGGTGTCTCCGAAGGGGAAAGAGATTTTATTGGGGTTCGTCAGATCGTTGCTCTTGTAAAAAGTATTCGTGAAGAATTTGATTATCCAGTCTATTTAAACGCTGATCATACATATACATTTGAGAGAGTAAGGCAGGCGATCGACGCTGGTTTTGATTCGGTAATTTTTGATGGTGCTAAGTTATCACTTGAGGAAAACATTACACAGGCAAAGGAATGTGTGGTTTATGCAAAAGCATCAGGACGTGACGTTCTTGTGGAAGGTGAACTTGGTTATATTGGTCAATCTTCTAAAATCCTCGATGCTATTCCTGAAGGAGTTGATCTCGATGAAGTTTCACTTACACATCCAGAAGATGCAAGGCGTTTTGTTGAAGAAACAGGTGTTGATCTACTTGCTCCTGCAGTAGGAAATATCCACGGAATGCTTAAGGGTGGAAGTAATCCAAGTCTTAATATAGAAGTTGTTAAAAAAGTAAGAGAAGCTTCAGGAGTTCCTCTTGTACTTCACGGAGGTTCAGGAAACTCGGCTGATGATTTTAAGAAAGCTATAGCATCAGGTGTTGATATTGTGCATATTAATACAGAACTCCGTGTGGCTTATAAGAAAGGAATAATGCTTTCTCTTCAGGAAAATCCAGAAGAGGTTGCTCCGTATAAGTTTTTTAAACAAGGTTTACAGAATATGACGAAACTTGTGGAAGAAAAACTTACTTTATTCAATAATCTGTAATTACTACATTTATGTCACTTACCGATGAACTCAAGGGGATTATACAAGGAGAGGTTTTATCAGATCAAAAAACTTTAGAAACCTTTTCAAAAGACACAAGTTTGTTTCAGGTTATGCCTGAGGTCGTGGCGTTTCCAAAAGATGCAATAGACATAAAAAAAATTGTTTCTTTTGTTTCTATGCATAAAAAAGACCGTCCAACACTTTCTATAACAGGGCGATCAGCAGGGACTTGTATGACAGGAGGACCTCTCAATGAGTCAATTATTCTTTCTTTTACAAAGCATATGAATGCTTCTCTACTTGATATGGTTAATATGAAAGCTCAGGTTGAGCCCGGTCTATACTACCGTGATTTTGAAGAAAAGGTATTACCTCCAGGTATTATTTTTCCATCGTATCCTGCATCAAAATCAATAGCTGCTCTTGGAGGGATTATTATGAATAATGCTGGAGGAGAGAAGACTTTGCGGTACGGTCAAACACGAGATTCTGTCTTAAATGTTTCGATGGTACTTGCTGATGGTAATGAATATAATTTTAAAAAAATAAGTTCAGATGAATTAGAAAAAAAGAAAGTACAAAATGATTTTGAAGGCGAGGTATACAAAAAAACTTTTGATTTAGTAGAAAAGAATTTTGATCTTATTGAACGATCTAAGCCTCATGTTTCAAAAAATTCCGCAGGATATTGTTTGTGGAGGGTCTGGGATAGAAAAAACTTCGATCTCTCACAATTATTTGTCGGCTCTCAGGGAACACTTGGTATTTTAACTAAAGCAGAAATAAAACTTGTACGAGAAAAACCACACAAAAAAATGATAGCTATGTTTCTAAAGAATTGGGACAAGCTTCCTCAAATCGTAAATACTGTTTTGCCGTTTGAACCGGAAAGTTTTGAGGCATTTGATGAAGCAACACTCAAGCTTGGTCTACGATTTATGCCTGAAATTGCTCGCAAAGCTCATGTGTCTTTTTGGAAATTTGCTTCTAAATTTATACCCGAAGCTTTTATAGGACTTCGAATGCTCGGTATACCAAAACTTATTCTTCTTGCTGAATTTGCTGAAGATGATGTTTCTGTTCTGCAAGAAAAAATTGAAAAAGCACAAGTGGCACTTAAAAAATTTAAGATACATATCCGGGTGCTTGATTCACAAAGTGAGCAAGATAAGTACTGGATTATGCGTCGTGAGAGTTTTAACTTGCTTCGACAACACGTAAAAGGCAAGAAAACAGCACCTTTCGTTGAAGATTTTTGTATTGACCCATCACGTATACCAGAATTTTTACCTCAAGTTCTAAAAATCTTAAAAGAATATAAGATTGAAGCAAATATTGCAGGGCATGCCGGTAATGGAAATTTCCATATTATTCCCTTGATGGATCTTACAAAAAAGAGTGAGAGGGACAAGATTGTTGTTGTTGCGGATAAGGTTTACAAACTCATAAATGAATTTAAAGGTAGTATTACCGCGGAACATAATGACGGAATCTTGAGGACTCCTTATCTTGAAGATATGTTTGGTAAAGAAATGTACCAGTTATTTGAAGAGATAAAAAAGATTTTTGATCCTCAAAATATATTTAATCCTGGTAAAAAAGTTGGAGGAAGTAAGGAGTATTTAGAAAGTCATATAGCAAGTAGTTAATATGAAAGTTTTTATAACAGAATCTATACCAGGCGGAGCTGTTCAGTTATTGGAACAGGCTGGTTTTGAGGTATCAGTTAGCAATAAAGAAGGTCCTCTAACTAAAGAAGAGTTAAAATCTGAACTTTCGCGCGTCTCGTATGATGCGGTTTTATCTTTACTTACTAATAAGATAGATAAGGAAGTCTTTGAAATATCTCCTTCAGTTAAAATATATGCAAATTATGCTGTTGGTTTTGACAATCTAGATATAGAAGAGGCACAAAAGAGAGGAGTTATGATAACTAACACACCAACTCCACTTGTTAATGAAGCTGTTGCTGAACATACTCTTGCTTTACTTTTTTCTCTCATTGCTCATATTCCACAAGCTGACAGATTTGTTAGGGATGGTAAATTTAAAGCTTGGAATCCAAATTTATTTATTCATCCTGAAATTGAAGGTAAGACTATTGGTATTGTCGGTGCGGGCAGAATAGGTAGTACTGTTGGGAGAGTATTGAATCACGGTTTTCATTGTAATATTTTGTATTACGATATAAAACGTAATGAACAGATCGAAGCTGATTGCCAGGCGCGTTTTTGTGAAAATCTTACTGAACTTTTAAAACAGTCAGATGTAGTAACTCTCCACGTTCCGCTTAATCAAAAAACACACCATCTTATAGATAAAGAATCTTTTGGTCTCATGAAAAAAGGTTCATACCTTATAAATACTGCTCGTGGTGGTGTGGTTGATGAAGAAGCTTTGTATGATGCTCTGAGTGAAAATTTAATTACAGGAGCAGCTCTTGATGTTTTTGAGCATGAACCAGAGCCTTTTTCAAAGCTTCTTTCTCTATCTAATATGATTTTTTCACCACATATTGGATCTGCAACAGTGCGTGTTCGAGAAGAAATGACCCGTATGGCTACTCAAAATATAATTTCTTTTTTGAAAGAGGGTAAGGCTATTACTCCAGTTTTCTAAACTTAATCTCTGTAAAAAGTTGCCTTTTTTGATTTCTCGTATATAATACTTTCCTACATATGAATACATTAGAAGTAAACAGTCGAGACGCAAAAAAAGATCTGCAAGCCCTTCGTGGAAACGGGATTATGCCCGCTGTTTTTTATGGTAGAAAACAAGCTTCAACATCAATTTCTCTTCCTTTAAAAGATTTTATAAAAGTTTGGAAAGAAGCTGGAGAATCAGGTGTGGTAACGCTTAATCTTGAAAAGAATCAATATGATGCACTTATCCATAGTGTTGATATCAATCCTGTAACAGATGTGCCACGTCACGCAGACTTTTATGTTTTTGAAAAAGGTCAGAAAATGGAAATTGACGTACCTCTTGAATTTATCGGAGTTTCTCCTGCAGTAAAAGAGCTTGGTGGTGTTTTGCTTAAAGTACTTCATGAACTTAAGGTTGAAGCTGAGCCTAAAAATCTTCCACATGAAATCAATATCGATATTTCCTCACTTGTTGATTTCGAGGCTCGTATTTTTGCAAAAAATATTATTTTACCTGAAGGTGTAACACTTCTTGAAAAACCAGAAGAAATTATCGCTCTTGTTAACGAAGCTGTAGAAGAAAAAGAAGAAGTAGCACCAGTTGATATTTCTGCGATCGAAGTAGAAAAGAAAGGTAAAGAAAAGGATGGTGCAGCAGAAGGAAGTGAAGAAGGAGAAGAAAAAACTGAAGAAAAGAAATAGTAAAAAACAGCCCGAGGACCAAGGTCCTCGGGCTGTTTTTTTGCTGTGTTATAATCTATTCTACCATGTCATTTTTTAAGAAATGCTCCGTTACTCTTTTTTTAGTGTTGTTTATACAGCCTATATTCGTTCATGCTCAATCTGCTCAGGCTGTTGTTGATCGCCAAGCAGAGCTCCGTCAAGAGCTTCAAGAAGTTGAAGCTGAAATAGCAAGACAGCAAGAAATTTTAAAATTAAAACAACGAGAGTCTGTTTCTCTTGAACGAGATGTGGCTATTTTAAATGCTGAAATCTCAAAGGCACAGCTTGGTATTCGGGCAAAAAATATTAGCATTGAAAGACTTGGAAAGGATATTGGTTCAAAAACAGACAAAATATCAGAACTTGAATCTAAAATTGAAAAAAGTAAACAGTCTCTTTCTAAACTTATTAGACAAACCCATGAATCTGACGATTATTCACTTGCTGAGATGCTTCTTTCGAATAAGGACTTAGCAGAATTTTTTGCTGAAGTAGATTCGTTTACTACTGTTCAAAAATCAATTAAGGTATTTTTTGAGGATATTCGTCAAGCTAAAGGTGCAACAGAAAATGAGAGAGAACAACTTGCTGAAAGAAAAAAACAAGAAACTGATGCGAAGGTTTCAATTGAATCAGAAAAAAGGACGATCGAACGTGCTGAGACTGAAAAGAAAAAATTACTTTCAGTTACTCGTTCTGAAGAAAAAACTTATAAAGAGGTTTTAGCTGATCGTGAAAAAAAAGCAGCAGGGATTCGCACAGCCCTCTTTCAACTTCGTGATAGTGCAGCGATCCCTTTCGGTACCGCTTTGACGTACGCTCTTGCTGCACAGAAATCAACAGGTGTTCGACCAGCGTTTCTTCTTGCTATTCTTACTCAAGAAACAAATTTAGGTGAAAATGTTGGTACTTGTAACAGACCTCAAGATCCACCAGAAAAACATTGGCAAAATATCATGAAGCCTTCACGTGATCATGAACCGTATCTTCGTATTACAAAGGCTTTAGGGTTCGATCCAGATTCAATGCCACTTTCATGTCCATGGGGTAATGGTTGGGGAGGTGCTATGGGTCCTTCGCAGTTTATTCCTTCAACGTGGGATATGTATGATCACAAAGTCGCTGCAGCCTTAGGAAAAGCTGTTGCTAATCCATGGGATCCACAAGATGCGTTCATGGCGTCGTCATTATTCTTGTCAGACTTAGGAGCTAGCAAGGGAGGATATAGCGCTGAAAGAGAAGCTGCTCTCCGATATTATGCTGGAGGAAACTGGAAAAAAGCATCAAATGCTTTTTATGGAAATCAGGTTATGCAAAAAGCAACAAACATACAGGAGAATATGATTGACCCACTTCAAAATATTTAGAGGTCGCTCGAAATTACTTTTAAGAAACACGAATATCAAATAAGCCCAGTTCGCCTTGGCGAACTGGGCTTATTTGATTTCTATGCTCGCGTCATGCGCTCCGCACTTCGGGTGCATAAATCTCGCCTCAGCAGTGTCTGGGCGTATCAACAAGTGTCTCAGCGACACATAAAGGACAGGTTTTGCAGAACCTGTCCTTTTTTCTTGCAAAAAAATGCTTATTTTGTTATAGTTCGACGCAATGAAAAAGGAAATTCACCCAGAATATATAGTTGATGCAAAAATTACCTGCGCATGCGGACAGGTTTTTACTATGGGTGGAACTAAAAAAGAAATCTCTGTTGAAATCTGCAGTCAATGTCACCCATTTTATACAGGTGCTGAAAAGACATTGGACACAGCTGGACGAGTTGAGAAGTTCAAGTCTCGACGCTCTCTTGCTAAGACTGAAGTTAAATCAAAACACCAGAAGAAAGCACTCAAGGCTGAAAAGCGCGTTAAGAAATCATAACTGCATTTTTGGAACCCTGTATATACAGGGTTCATTCGTGTTATGCCTATTCCAGATTCATATAAAGATAATCCAAAGCTAACGTATCTTATTGATACGTATAAAACTCTTGAAAAAGATGAACAAGAGCTTTTTTCGCTTTCGTCAGATCCAAGTATGAAAGAAATGGCTCAAGAAGAGCTTGGTGTTTTACGTATTCAGAAAGAAGCGTTACTTTTACAGATGGAAACTATTGTTAAAGATGATAAGGCTGAAGATGAATTCCCTAATGAGATTATTCTTGAAGTTCGAGCTGGTGCCGGAGGAGACGAAGCCGGTCTTTTTGCTGAAGAGCTTGCGTATATGTATATGCGATATGCTGACACAAGAGGTTGGAGCTCTCGCACAGTATACGAATCAAAAAATGCTGTAGGAGGTTATAAAGAAGCCTCTTTTGAAATTAAAGGGAAGGATGTGTTTAAGGATTTGCGATTTGAAACAGGGGTTCATCGAATTCAACGTATTCCTCATACAGAAAAAGCTGGTCGAGTTCATACTTCGACAGCTTCGGTTGCGATTCTTCCAATTCGTAAAAAGAGTAAAATCGTTATAAATCCAGCTGATCTTGAAGTTGAATTTTCTCGCTCAGGTGGTGCGGGAGGTCAAAATGTGAATAAGGTTGAGACAGCAGTTCGTCTTGTACATGTGCCAACCGGTATTGATGTTAGGTCTACCTCAGAGAGAAGTCAGCTTAAAAATCGTGAGAAAGCCATGGAGATTTTATCGGCAAAACTTGAAGTGCTTCACGAAGAAGAAGAGGCTAAAAAACACTCTGAAAATAGAAAGGCTCAAATTGGTACTGCTGACAGGTCAGAAAAAATACGTACTTATAATGTACTTCAAGACCGTGTGACAGATCACCGTATTAAAGAGTCTTGGCATAATATAAGTTCTATTTTTCTAGGTAATATTGATGCAATCATTGATGTATTGCGTGAAAAGAGTGCTGAGTAAAAGTATATTGCACTTTTTTAGCTATTTTGCTACACTCATAACCCTATATGGAAGTTTCAAACATAGAATTAAAAGATAAAACTATATCAGGGCTCTTCAATGCAGGAGCTCATTTTGGCTTTGTAAAATCACGACGTCATCCTTCAGCTAAGCCGTTTGTTTTTGGCGCAAAGAACCGTATTGAAATTTTTGATCTTGAAAAAACAAAAGAAGCACTTGATAAAGCGAAAGCTTTTGTGAAAGGTATCGCAGAAAAGAAAGGAGTTATTCTTTTTGTTGGTGGAAAAAATGAAGCAAGCGAGGCTGTGAAAAATATTGCTGAATCTCTCGATATGCCGTATGTGTCTGGACGATGGATTGGAGGAACTCTTACTAACTTTCCTCAAATAAAGAAGCGTGTTGATAAACTTGAAGACCTCCTTTCTCAGAAAGAAAAAGGTGAACTTAGTAAATATACTAAAAAGGAACGTGTTATGATTGATAGAGAGATTGAACGATTAAATACGTTTTTCTCTGGACTAAGAGGTATGAAAGATTTACCAAAAGCACTCTGTCTTATTGATTCACGACGTGAACAGATTGCTCTTGATGAGGCAATTTACTTGAAAATACCAACACTGAGTCTTTCAAGTTCTGATTGTAATCTAAAAGAGGTTACACATGCAGTACCAGCAAATGATGCTTCAAAGAAAAGTATTGAATTTTTCCTCAAAGAAATAGCTGAAAGCTACACAAGTGGCTCGAAAGCTCAGGCTCAGGCTCAGGCTTAGGTTTTAGTTGAATTTCTTATTCATAAGCGTAGAATATTATCTATGACTACTATTACGACTGAACAAATTAAAGAATTGCGTGATCAAACAGGTGTTTCTATCATGCAGTGTAAAAAAGCTCTTACTGAAGCAGGTGGTGACATGGAGAAAGCTCTTGTTATCATTCAAAAATTTAGTAAGGGCTTAGCTGCTAAAAAAGGTGACCGTACTCTTGGTGCTGGCACTGTTGCTTCATATATCCACGCAACAAGTACTGCAGGAGCAATACTTGTACTTGCTTCAGAAACAGACTTTGTTTCAAAGACTGATGAGTTTAAAGCTTTGGCGCGTGATATTGCTATGCACATTACAGCTTCAAATCCTCAGTTTGTGAGAACTGAAGACATTAATGAGCATGATAAAAAAGTTGCAAAAGAAGTGTTTACTGAAGAGGTGAAAGATAAGCCAAAGAATATGCAAGAAAAGATTTTGCAAGGTAAGCTTGAAGCATATTTTAAGGAAAAAGTTTTACTTACTCAGCCATTCATCAAAAATCCAGAGTTAACAATAAGTGATCTTGTTGAGCAGGCTATACAGAAATTCGGAGAAAAAATTGAAATCGTAAAGTTCTCCCGATTCACAGTTTAAAAAACCATGTTAACTCTTTTTACAATTTCAGGACTAGTAATTCTTCTATTTGCCATCCTTCGATATGTAGAGATACAAATGGCACGAAGGACTTTTGTAAGTAAGTTAACTTCATCTACAGATTCATTTTTTAAGTTTGTAGTTTTTCGTGTGCAACAAACAGCTCATAAAACATACGTAAGTATATTGCATATGTTTTCTCATCATGTTCCTGCACATTCAGAAAAGGTTTGGGATAGTGTGAGAAGGTTTGCTCAAGCTAAACAGATGCGCGCACGAGACGTGCTTCGAGGACGAAAGGTGATTAATAAAGAAAATGGTTCAGTTTCATTTTTTCTTAAGAATATTTCAGAAGCTCGTCGTCGTGAAGGAAGTGGGGGAAGTATAGTTGGGTAAATGCGTTTCTAAGACGGGGTTTACTTTTTGTTATTTTCTATTTAAACTATTCTAATCATTGTTTCATTTTTGAACTTTGATTTAATACGCCACCTCCCGTCCACAACGCCTGAGCTTGCGATGGCGGGCGGGTAGAGCTCTTAACTTTGTTTCTACTACACATATGTTCTCAAAAGTTTGAAAGATGGTAAGTTATATGTCGGATGGACTAATGGCCTTGATAAAAGAATAAAAAAACATAATAATGGTTTAGTTCAAGCAACCAAAGATAGGAAACCTCTTGTTCTTGAATACGTTGAAGCTTGCAAGTCAAAAGAAAAAGCAACAGAACGGGAAAAATATTTTAAAACAGGATTTGGTAGAAGATTTTTAAAATCTAGAATGTAAGCCACCTTAGCTGTCTTGGTAGGCCCGCTCAGAAAACAGCAAAAGGTAAGTTTGAAAGGTTATGTGTAGGTTTATTGCCACCTTAGCTGTCTTGGTAGGCCCGCTCAGAAAACAGCAAAAGGTAAGTTTGAAAGGTTATGTGTAGGTTTATTGCCACCTTAGCTGTC
>Ga0163148_10003160_pt1 | contig 18598 bp, 20 predicted proteins | sample OliLakLV19MP7P2_FD_148606 | JGI IMG/M metagenome (GOLD analysis project Ga0163148, IMG submission 148606) | Freshwater microbial mat bacterial communities from Lake Vanda, McMurdo Dry Valleys, Antarctica- Oligotrophic Lake LV.19.MP7.P2 | ecosystem: Environmental > Aquatic > Freshwater > Lake >...
GGCGGCTGCGGCCGTGGCGAGCGCCATCGACCTCTGGTTCCGCACGGGGCTGTCGGGGCCTCCAGCTAGTCTCCCCTGGTCATAGCGAGGTAACCTCACTCCCGCATGGTGAACTTCGCGGCGCAGGCAGGAGCGGTAGCCGAAGGTCTGGCCCCAGTGACCTCGTTCAACCTCGTCGGTCCCGACGGCGTTGAGCGAGAGACCTCCATCTCCGAGCTGCGGGACGGGTTCACCCAGGGCTACGTCTTCGAGCTGCTCGATACGGCGCGCGGGAGGGACCCTATCCTCGAAGTCTTCGTCCTGGTCCTCAACCCGAGGAGCTACACGCTTTCAGAGCCCTTCCAGGTCACCCTCACGCCGGCCGAGAGCAACACGGTCATCAGCGAGCAGAACGGCATCATCGTTCGTGAGATCACCATCGAGGGCACCTTCGGCCTTTCGAAAAAGACGGCCAAGGGCTTCATCGGCGCCCAGCCTGGTGCGCTCACGGGCACCGATCACTTCCAGCGGCTGCGCAGCCTCTTTCGCAGGTACTCGAGCCTCAAAAAGGATCCCGTCACCTCGGCCACGACGCAGCTCATCTTCCACGCGCTGCGCGACGACGATCACTTCAGAGTCGAGCCCCGCAGCTTCGAGACCCCGCGCGACGCGCGCTCGACCCGGGCCCACTACGACTACCGCATCACGATGGCGGCCATGCCGGCGCAGGACTCGAAACTGGCGTACCGCATCGACCCCTTCGTCGCGATCGCGCGCGGCACGATCGATATCTTCCAGGCGTTCAACGACGCGCGCGCGTCGTACGCGCAGATCATCGGCGCAGTCGATGCGCTTCGGTTCAAGCTCGAGAAGGTCGAAGCCTTCCTCAACAACGCGGCCCTTTTCCTCAACATCACGGGCGAGTTCCTCGAAGGCACGGCCAAGCTCATCAACTTCCCGCTGCAGGCCGCAGTGCGCATTGCCGACCAGTTCGAGTACGGCGCCGACCGCATCCTCGCTGGCGCCAACGCAAACACGATAGGCGTGCTGAACGAGCACGCGCGCAACATGCGTCTTCTGGCGCAGTCGATCGATCGCATCGCCATGTACCCGGCCAAGTTCAAGGCCCTCGGCGAGCAGCTTGGGCGCGCCTACAGCGGCGAAAAGAAGCTGACCTCAAACGATATCGAAAACAACCTAGCAGGCGCCAACAGCGGCTCGCGCACGCGCATCGCGAGCGGCTCCGAGGGTGAGGCCGGCTACGATCCGCTCTTTGGCTCGGGCATCGAAGTCGTCACGCTCTCGCGCAGCGACACGATCGATTCCCTCGCCAATAGGTACGGCACAACGCCTGCGGCGATCGTCGTCATCAACGACCTGACGCCTCCGTATATCGCCCCTGGCGGCGGCCCGGGGATCCTCGCCCCTGGCGACACCATCCTCGTCCCGGTGCAGGGCGGAGCGGGTACATCGACGCAGCCTGGCGACGAGTACCTCACGGGCGAAGATGCGCTCTACGGCGTCGACATGAAGCTCGACGACGCAGCCCTCAAAGCGGGCATGCTCGATATTCGCGTCGCCGCGACAGGAGACTCGCTCGACTGCGAGCTGTGCTCGGGGATCGCCAACGTCGTGCAGGGCACGCAGATCACCGTGCTCACCGAGTACGGCTCGACCTCGATCATCCCCGAGCTGGGGATCAAGCGGACCGCGGGCAGCCGAGGCACGATGCAGGAGGTGCTCCTGGCGAGCATCCGTCTGCGTGAGGCGATCTTGTCCGATCCGCGCATCACGGGTATCCAGTCGCTGAGGGTCGTGCTCGACGGGGACGTGCTCACCCAAGAGGTCACGCCACTTGTGGCAGGTCGAAAATCGGGAACGACGCTGGTGCTGCCCTTCGGCCGTGCGAGCAGTGGGGGCTGATGCCGATATTCAGACCGAGGTCGCGAGTCGAGATCATGCGCGAGATGGTGGCCCGCACCGTCGCGCGCTCTCGCCTCGTCGGCCTCACGATCAACAGCACCATCTATCACGCGCTGTCGGCCGCTTCGAACGAGGACGCAGAGCAGTACGTGCAGATGACGCGGCTGCGCTCGGTCTTTTCGATCGACACCGCCACGGGCTCGGACCTCGACGAGCGCGCCAAGGAGATCATGCCCGGGCGCCTGCAAAGGCGACGCGCCATCGAGGCGACCTCCACGGTCATCTTCTCGAGGCCCGGCACGGCCGGGACCATCACGATCCCAGTCGGCTCGCTCGTGGGAGCCGCTGACGCAGCAGGCACGATCCGCTTTCGCACGACGGCCGCGGGCTCGATCCTCAACGGCAACACCGCCTCGGCCTCGATACCCATCGTCGCTGTCGAAGCAGGCACGCGGGCGAGCGTGGCGGCGGGCACCATCGTCAAGATGGTCACGCGCATTGCAGGCGCGACCACGGTCACCAACCCCGTCAAGGTATCGAACGGGATCGATCGCGAGTCGGACGCGGGGTACCGCTCGCGCATCCAGATCTACACGCAGGCCCTGTCGCGAGGCACGCCCTGGGCGATCGAAGGCTTCGCGCGCCAGGTCCTCATGTCGGACGGCAGGCGGGTCATCTTCGCCCACCTCTACGAGCCCGCAGCGCCAACGGGCACAGTCACGCTCTACATCGACGACGGCACAGGCGCGCTCGAAACGTACGACAGCTCGTATATCGGCACGCCCGATACTCTTCTGGCCTCGGCGCTCGGTGGCGAGACGAACATCTACACCAGCGCGCGGCCTATCCGCGACGACGGCAGCTTTGTCGTCGAGGTCAACGGCACGCCGCTAGTGCGCGGGACCGACTACGCGCTGAACACCTCGCTCGGGCAGATCGAGCTGTCGACGGCGTCGTTTCCTACAGGGCTCGCCGTGGCCGATCTGGTGGAGGCCGAGTACCGCTTCTACACCGGCCTCATCCGCGAAGTGCAGAAGGTCATCGACGGCGACCCCTCCAACCGCGTGCAATACCCTGGCGTGCGGGCGAGCGGCATCCAGGTGGTCGTGCTCGCAGCGGCGGCCATCTTCCAGACGATCGATGCGAGCATCTCGGTGCTCTCGGGCTTTGACCCCGACGTGGTGGCGGCATCGGTGGTGGAGGTGCTCCAGGACTACGTCAACACGCTCAACATCGGCGCCGACGTCATCGTCTCGGAGATCATCGAGCGCGCCATGAGCGTGACGGGCATGTACAACTTCCGCCTCATCTCGCTCTCGGGCGCAGCGGCCGACCAAGTCATCCTCGATAACCAAGTCGCACGCATCGCGAGCGCGGGGATCGCCATCTCATGACCGCGCGCATCGTGATCGTGGACGACGCGGCAGTCACGACCATCGGCACGGTCGATCGCGACAGCACCTTCCTCGGCCTCGAGTTCGACCTATCGAACTACTCCAACACGGGCGTGCTCGCCTGGGAGTGGACCCTCGTCGACAGGCCCATCGGCTCATCAGCGGTGCTAACGACCCCGACCCCGCAGACCGCCAAGGTCACCCCCGACGTGGCAGGAGGGACCTACCTCGTGAGGCTCGTCACCTACTCGGACGTGGGGGCCACGGTGGTCGACGGCGCCGACGAGCAATGCATCGGCATTCGCTTCCCCAGCCCCTTCGACCACCGCATCCCGGCAGCTGGCGAAACGACACAGTTCAGCTCGCGCGGCTGGGCCACGGCCCGCGAAGAGGCGATCCGCGACGTCCACGCGTTCATGCAGTCGGGCGTGCCCACCCTCATCGGCGCCATGAACACGTCGATCGTGGGCTCGGACCCCGAGACAGTCATCGGCGGATTCGTCGTCGAAGGGCAGGACCTGCCCCCGCTCGCCGTCAAGCTGCGCCTCATCGGCGTCCTGACGAGCGCCACAGGCGCAGCCGACCTGCGACTCTACGACCTCGGCCCTGCGGCAGGCCCCGCCGTGGCGGGCGTGCTGCGCGCGACAGCGACCATCCTCCTGGCTGACGCGGGCAGTCCCATCGTCGTCGACACCGATCTGACCCCCGACGCTGCCCCTGGCGTGGACGCGGACGAGATCCACAACTCGAGGCGCCTCTACGAGCTGCGCGCCGAGCTGGTCGGCGGCGCGGCCACCGACGTCTTCAAGATCCACAGCGGCGCCATCGTGCTCGAGGGATAAAGTGGCCTGGACCGTCGTCCCCAACTACGTCGCGCCGACCTACAGCAAGGTGGCCTACAAGCTCGTCCAGCTGCTGGCCGCGGCAGGCTGGACGATCCCTGCAAGCGGCGACGGCATCGCGGTCTACTCGTCGAGCGCGGGAGCGCCCGCGGTGACGCACGGGGCCGCAGGGGCGAGCGGCTTTGGCAACCAGGGCGCGTGGGTTCGGCTGCGTGCGCCAGGCGGAGCGCCTATCCGCGAGTTCATCTTGCAGAACTACGACCCGGTCAACACCACCAGCCTCGTGATCCGGTACTCGTCGAGCGGCACAGGCTTCGTCACGGGCGGCAACGCCACCACGATCCCCACGGCGGCCGATGGTCGCCTTGTCAGCGACGGGATCTCGGTCCTGTTCGACTTCGACCTCCTCTACAACACCGACTTCGTGATCGGGGGCCCTGACGAGGACTACTCCTGGGCCCTCATCGCCCGGCACTACAACAGCGCCACGTTCGGCAGAGCCCATGCTTCGGTGCTCTCGCTCGATGTGATGATCTCCCCTCACGAGGCCGATACGGACCCCGCGGTGGTGCACTTCGTATCGTTTCAAGGCGAGTCTGCCTTCAACGCCAGCACCCCCTGGTTTGGCACCGAAGGAAATGCAGAAGTCGGCCAATCGAGCGGATCGTACGGCTGGTGGCGCAAGGGACTATCGGGTGAGCGTTGGGTCCTCTACGCGCCAGCGCAGCCGACGGTCAACAACACGACCCACCTGCTCTCGCGCGCCTACGGCCCCTACACAGGGCGAGCGCTCTACGACGCAGCCAACCGGGTGACGACGTTCCCGATGCTGATCGCCAAGCCGGGCTCGGGCACGGGCTCGCCTACGGGGCACAAAGGCGTATCGAGAGTCTTCCGCATGAACAGCCAGGTCTCAGCGGGCTCGCTGCTCGACAGTGATCGCGAGCGCCTCTACGCAGGCGTCGTGAACTACCCCTGGGACAAAACCAGCAAGGTTAGAGGCTAAACCGTGGCGTGGTCCTTCGATCTCAATAACGCATCGGCTGCCTTCAACGTCGCAGTCTTCGACCTGAAGGCTCTGCTGGTCGCGGCAAGCTGGACGGTTATCGAATCGTCGACCAAGTCGGGGGGTACGTACTCGCCCAACAATGGCGACATCCTCACGACCTCCGCGCTCGTCGACGGAATCGATACTACCTCTGGGCTCGGGGCATGGTTTCGCATGCGCGATCCTGCAGGCGTACGCGAGTTCATCATCCAGCGGCGCACCGACCCCACAGGGGCCCCCACCTTTGGTCTCGGCACCCAGCTGCTTTGGTACGTGAAGTACTCGCCGCTCGGTCGCTTCACCACGGGGGCCACCGCTGCGAGCCCGCCCACTGCGACCGATGAGATCATCATCGACGACGCAGAGATCAATATCGGGCAGCGTCGCCTCACTGGGAGGTACGACATCGTCGCGGGCGGGGCAGCAGAGGGGCACTCGTTCCTGCTCGTCATGCGCACAAGCGCGACCGGCGTCGTCACGAGCTGCCTTGGCCTCGACGTCCTGACTGAAGCTGCGGCGGAGGACGCGGACCCCGCGCTCTTTGTCTCGATGTCGGCCGTCTCAGGCGCGGCGCAGTGGACCAACCCCGAGACGCAGCCCTTCTTCGACAGCATCAACGTTCCTCGCGACGGCAACGGCGCATGGGGCTGGCTCTACTTTGGCGAAGAAAGTGCGCAGGCTCTTCAGTACCAACCCCTGCAGCTCGCGGCCTACAACCAGACCTCGGGGCTGGTCGACGCAGTGCTCGGGACAGCCACCGTCATCAACGGGTACAACACCGAGGTCGACATGGTCCCCCTCCTATGGGGCAGGACCGTGGTCGATGGAAGTAACCAGGCCACGCTGCCCGGCATCAAAGGCGCGAGCCGCATTTTTCAGATGAACAGCCCCTCCGCTGTGACCAACTGCGACACCACCACGGGCCTGACGCGGATGTTCCTCGCGTGCATGTCGATACCATGGGACGGCTCGACCGCGCCGGTACTGTAGATGGCCTGGGTTATATCGAAGAACAACATCTACTCGACGCAAGCCGCGGCGATCTACGCGCTGAAGGTGGCCTTCACGACAGCAGGCTGGACGGTGCAGCGCTCAAGCGATGGCACCACCGTCTCGAACGCTGACCTATGGGCCTCGCCAGCGAACGTCGTTACCAACTCGTGGATCCGCCTCCAAGCCCCGAACGCGGTGCGCGAGGTCATCTTCCAGCTCCGCGCGACAGGAGAGACTCGGTTCGTTTACTCGGCAGCGGCGAAGTTCACGCTGACGCCCGGAACCAACACTACCGTGGCCACAGCGACCGATGGCCAGAACATGAACAACACGTCGACCCCTGGCCTGGTCGTCCCTGAGGTAACCCTCGATCACGTCTGCCACATCTGGATGGGGGGAGCCTCCGAAGGCTACGCGTGGACCCTCATATTCAGCGAGCTGGGCTCGGGGATTGCCCAGTCGGGCATCGGCATCGATGTGCTGTCGGCATGCTCGCCCTCCGACCAGGACCAAGCGATCGCCTGGCGCATCCACTACGGCGACAACGACGCGGACGCCTTCCTCGGCGGTAGTTCCGCGATACACTGGTGGCGGTCGTTCGGTTCGACGTCCCCCGCGGCTCAGGCCGAATCAGGAGGGTACGGCTGGTACAGAAAGAACCTCGCGGGCGTGCTCTACCGGGGGCATGCGATGTTTTTCTGGATGTCCCTGTACTCAACAACGCAGTTTAGTCACCAGCTCTTCGGCAGCCCAGGTCACTACGGCGACGACCAGGGGCTTTCTGCTTTCTGGGGGCGCCTGCAGGCCGAGGGCGATGGGCGGGGCATCAAGGGGGCCTCGGGCTTTTTCCGCCTTCACGGCGGCGGGGGCGCGGCTGATCACGGTCGGCAGAGCAACGGCGTCCTCATCGGCAGCAAAACGCGCATCCGCTTTGGCTGCGTTTCTTTGCCTTGGGACGGCGGAGAGGTGCTCGTCTAAATGGCTACCCACGCCTTTGTGGTCCGCACCGTATCGGTGACGGCTCTCGAGCCTGATCCGATCGAGGTATTCGATCTGTTCCCGCCCAGTACGGGTGGGGCGATCTACGTCAACCGGATCTGGCAACTCAACGACGGGCAGTTCGTCCGCTGGGAGACCGTGGGAGCGGCTGACCCGACAGGGGCGTCGTACCCAGGGGCTGGTACCTTCGGAATCGACACGAGCGACTACTGCGTGGAGGGTACGCGATGAGCTGGGGCGTAGGACCGTGGGGATCAGGCAGCCCGTGGGGCACAGGCACCGCGCTGCCTGTGCCGACCCTTATCGGGGTCAGCGCGCTCGGCGACTTCGATGCTTCGACGACCGGGCCCGCCGCAGTCGACTTCCGCGGGGGCACCATCTGCATCCTCGCGGGCACGGGCTTTTTCGATCCCACCCTCATCGAGGTCCTCTCAGGCGGACCAGGCAACTACGTGGTCGAGGGAATCGGATACGTGGTGACGCCCGAGTTCGACCTGACGCGCAGCACGATCTACTTCGGCGCGCCGCACCTCACGCGCGATGGGCTCTACCACCTGCGCGCGACGACTGACGGCGGCGTCAGCAACGTCCTACCCGGCGTTCTGCTCGCCCAGCAGTTCGCCGAGGAGTTCAAGACCCTCTCGGTGCGTGGTAAGTTCGCGCCCGCATGGGATACCGGACCTCGCCTGCTGACCAACGAGAACATCGGGCTCATCATCCCCTGAGGAGAGCCCGCTAATGCCGGCGACCGCCTCATCCGATCCGGCGCAGCGCCGCGGCCTGCTCCGCGCGCTGCTCGACGCGATCGGCAAAGAGGACAACCGCATCGGAGGGCGCGCGATCACGCGCCTGCTCGGCGTGCTGACCGAAACGGACGCGGCGGCCTTCGTCGAGTCGACTATCGGCTTTGGCGAGAACACCGACGACCTCGGCGACGCCAAGTTCCTCATCAACGGCGAGGTCATCACGGCCACGGGGCGCACCAGCGCCGAGCCCTTCGAGTTCTCTGGCCTTGCTCGTGGTGGAGGTGGCACCACGGCGAAGATCCATCCCGTGGGCTCGCTCGTCTACGACCTGTCGCGCAACGCCAGCGCGCTCGATCATCTGCGGCGGGGCTTTTTCGTCGATACAGCGATCGGCGAAGACCTCGACATCATCGGCCGCAACCTCGGCCTGCCCAAGTGCCCCGGGCTCAGCCAAGAGCAGTCGCGGCGCATCATCAAAGCGACGGCGTACCTGCCCAAGCAGACCGACCACGCGTTCTACGAGACGCTCAACGCGTACTTCGACGACGACACTCACTTTGCGGTCTACGAGCGCCTCCTATCCGACCCATGGACGGTCTTTGCCGAGATCGCCGTGGGCGTGGCGACCTCACTCCGCGGACGCTTTTGCCTCAACGGAGGAGAGCCCCATGTCACGACGGGGCTGACGACGGTCGTCGCCCTCTACGACGTCATCGAGCCCGCGTTCGCAGCGTACCCTGGCTATCCTGATCTCGAGATCGCGGGGCGGACGATCACCTACCCCGCAGGCGGCGTCGGCACCGAGACGATCGGCGTGTACCTCGATACGATCGCCGCACGGCGTGGCAAGCGCGAAGGCATGACGAACTACGCCTCGGGCGGCAGCGTTGCAGGCGCGACCATCACGCTCGGCTCTTCGCCCGGCGCCATCGGCACGGCGGTGCTCGTCGACTACGCGGCGTTCAGCGCGCACTACCTCGCCACCGATGAGACCGAGCGCGACTCCGGGGACATGTACGCCTATCTTGCCGACCCACTGCTCACCGCGCGCTGCCTGCTCGACCACATCAGGGCCGCAGGCGTAGCCGTCGAGCTGTCCATGAAACTCTGAGGAGCCACGAATGCAGATCGTCAAATGGAACCCCCAGCAGCGTGTCGACTGCCCCGAGCTGACGGCCCTGTCGTTTGCCATGCTGGGCGAGTTCCGCCGCTCGGGCCGAGGCTTTCTGCTGGGCGGCCTCGAAGCGAGCTACATCATAAGCGGCTTCAAAGCGGTGGCGTCGACAGTGCCCGACTCGATCGTCACCGTGAAGCTCGACCCTGGCGCAGGAGGCGCGCTCGGCTTTGCCATCGGCGCCGAAGACCTCGGCGGGGGCAGCATCGACTACGGGCACCTTATCGGAGGCGCTGACTCTAGCGGCGCCCTCGAAGGCAACGCGCAGCAGACAGTCGACTTCACCGCCCAGGTGCCCGGTACCTACAACGTGCGGATGACGTTCGCCTACTCGGACAGCGCGGCTGATAACCGAGCGTTCTGGGACGAGGGGGGCAACACCGAGTTCATCGCCGAGGTCGATACACGTCACAAGCCCGTCTTCTCTGTCGCCATCGGCGCAAGCTCGCCCGGCTGGATCGATCTGGCGAGCGTCGTCTGGGATGGCGCCACGGTGCAGACGGTGGACATCACCGATATACGAGACTTCGCGATGGAAGGGCCTGCACCCTTCACGGTCACCGACCAGGACGACGCAGCGGCGTACCCCGACTTCACGCGCGCTGTCGACCGCTCAGTCTCGGAGCTGAACGGCGTTTACCCGGCACTGCGGGCCCTCGGACGCCAGGTGATGGATCTGAAGGGGCAGGACGACGACGGGGGCTTCAACTGGTGGGGCAGGACGTTCTCCCCTGCCACAGGAGCGGCAGGGGCCCTGCCCTTCGGCGCGTCACAGACCAAGACGCTTCGCACGGTCGACACGGTCACCTACACGGTCGGCGACGGGACCACCGAGTTCGGCGACTTCAACGGCGCCTCTGGGCTCGAGGACTGCCTCCAGCATATCGAGCTGCTCGATAACGCAGGTGGAGCGCAGGCCCCGCAGAAGATCACCATCCTGCTCAAGACGAGTCGTACGAGCGTCTTCAACTGGAGCGTCACGACCGCGCACGTTTTGCATGCGTCGCGGGGAACCTGCGTCGAGATCATCGGACGAGGCACAGGCGAGTACGCGCGCATCGACTGCGGATCAGTGCCTGCGGGCACAACCATGCTCGATGTGCAGAGTGGCTCGCTCACTCTCGTCAATATCGAAGTCGTCGCTCTCATCACCGACGTGATCCCCTTCGCCTGTCAAAATCGACTCAAAATCTACAACTGCCGCATCCGCGGCTACGAGGGTGCATCGACGGCGCTCACCCTTCAGTGCGACGAGCTGAAGGGGGTCGATATCCGCAACAGCGAGATCCGCGGACGCATTCGCCTCGACTGCGTCGAGGACGTTATCCCGTCGGTGATCGACAACTGCATCATCAACGGGTGCATTCAGATCGCAGGTTCCTTCAGCGCGGGCGTCTACAACAAGGTCTTCGCCAACCTCACGATCTCAAGCAGCATCGTCTACCAGAACGCGTCCCACCTCTTCGGAAGAGGAGGAGCGATCGAGGCGATCGGCATCCGCAACCTCGCTCTCGAGGGCACGACCGTGAGCTGGCACAACGACCAGGACGGCCTCCACCTCGACTCCTCGGTCGCGATCGGTCTGCCTCGCGACATCCACGTGAAGGGCTGCCTGTTCTATCCGAACACGGCTGGGACGCACGCTGTAGGGGCCGGCAGCAACGGGGCGGACGGCACAGGCTGGGGGATCTACTGCGACCAGGGGCAGAAGCTCTTCGTCTCAAACTGCCGCTTCGGCAACACCAACAGGTCCTCTGCCGACGTGCCCTACACCGCCCGCGCGTCTATCGACGGCGGAGGCATCCGCTTCCAGCGTTGCAAGCAGTGGCACATCGCAACGAGCGCCTTCGATAATCTCTTCCACGCGAACGCAGGCACCGAGACAGTCACGGCGATCGCGGCCGAGCACTCCTCGCTTCACGACTGCGAGGGCGCAACGATCAACGGGTGCTCGTTCGGCGATTGGGAGGGCGGGACGATGACTCGCTCGCGCGGCATCCGCCTCATCTTCCAGCAGAACATCCTCATCACGGGCTGCTACCTCAGCGGCTCTTCAGTCGCCTCACGCGCAGCAGGCGCAGACGCCCTGCGTATCGAAGACTGCGAGTCGATCAACATCTCGGGCTCTACGTTCGAGAACTGGGCGCCGGGCGAGGGCAACCCTCGCTGCATCAACTTCGACGGCACCAACGCGAAATACATCTCGGTCACTGGCTGCTTTTTCCGCAGCAACGGGGACTATCCGATCAACACCACGGGGATGGCGAACCCGATCGAGGGATCAGTCTTCAACAGCAACACTTTCTACGCGGGCCACGTAAACGAGCACGGCATGTGGCTCGAGTCGGCTATCGATTGCGTGGCCAACGGCAACGCGTTCATCTTCGCGACCGCGAAGGTGGGGATCTCGTGGGGCACGGGCACGAGCGTCAACTGCGTCTGCATGGGCAACGGAGGTAGCAACCTCCGCATCTACGACGGAGGAGGCACGCCGGGTAACCCTCGCGGGTACGACGAAGGCAACTCGATCGCGGCGTTCACCGGCATCGACTACAACTTGGTCAACTCGTACATCTGAAAGAAGGCCCTGATGGAGTTCTTCGAAGCCGCTCTCTCGCACTGGCCGTTCGTCATGGTCTGGCTCGTGCTCATGCTCGTGGGCCAGGTGATGAAGAACGTCTTCACGCGCGAGCGCGCCTACTTCAAGGGCCGCAGGCAGGTGATCTGGTGGTGGAGCTACAAGACGCTCGCCCTCCATCCGGTGCTCACAGGCGCGCTCGTCGGCCTGCTCTGGTCGCACCCCGAAGAGGGCGTCGAAGGCGTGGGCGCGGTCTTCTACTTCGCGGGCTCAGGAGGCGCGAGCGTCTGGGCCTACGAGCTGGTCAAGGGCTTCGCCAAAAAGCGCGGTGTCGATATCTACATCCCGGGCGACAGCTCGCGGCCTCGCCACAACCGCAAGCGTCCTGTCTCGATGGCGCCCCCTCCCCATGAGCCCGAGAGCGAGGAGTCGTGACGATGGGCGCGCTGAAGTCGGCCTGGGGGTGGCTCAAGAAGTGGGGCCTGGCGCTCGGAGGCGGGCTGCTCGCGCTGCTCGGCATCGGCGCAGGCTGGCTCTACCAGCGCAAGCGGCTCGCGCGCGTCAAAGACCAGGCCGCAGTCGATAAGGCTCTGGGCGAAATGGACGCGCTCCGCATGCTGCGCGCTCGGGTGCGCTCCGAAGAGGGCGCGGTCTCAGGACAGATCGAAGCCATCGACCGCAAGCTCGACGAGAACAAGCGGCGCATCATCGGAGCGCACGAGGGTATCGAGGAAGTCAAAGACGAGGACCTCGACGATACACTCGCGCGACTAGGGTACTGACCCCGAGCGGGCGTAGTCTTCGCGCATGCGAGACACGCGTAGCGACAGGGCCTATACCTCGGTCTGGTTCATCCTCCTGCTCTGCGGGAGCATGCTGCTCTCCACGGCCGTCACGACGTGCAGCGCCCACGCGCAGGACCTGCCCCCGCTGCCGGCCATCACCGAGGCATGCGCGCCCGAGCTGACAACAGGCCGGCGAGCTGAGATCAGCGTGGGAGGCGCTGCGGGGATCTGGTTCGCCATGCCCGTCGCACGCTGCCTGACGAGCAACCTCGAAGCCCTGCCCCTCTACGCCGAGCGCGTCGCGCAGCTGCAGCTGCGTATCGAGGCAGGAGGCGCGCTCACGCTCATCCTCCGCGAAGAAGTGACGCTCGCCGAGCGGCAAGCCGAAAGCGCGGCCCAAGGGCTCGAGCACGCGATACGCATCGCGCGCGAAGCCGAAGAGGACAGGGACCGCTGGTACCGCCAGCCCCTGCTCCTCATCGGGCTAGGCGTGGTGCTCGTGATTGCGCTCGAGGTCACGATCGTGCTGCTCCTGCACGAGCTGGAGTGAGCACTCGCCCTCGCGGCCGTAGAGCAGCCGGCACGGGCTGCGCGTGGCGCTGCGACAGTGCCCCCACGCGCCAGCAATATCGGCGGACCTTCACATCGCCTCCAGCTCGGCCGCACGCTGCTCGGCTACCAAAGCCGCCTTGGCGAGGCCCCACGCTTGCCCGTGGTTCTCGCCCTTCTTGCGTGTCGAGCGCTCGACACACGCTTGCTTGCGGTACCGCTCGGCGAGCCCTCGGAGGATCACCGCCAGCCGGCGCAGTTCGAGCGCGCCTCCCACACTCGGCTTCCCGTTGTCGGCATCAGTCTCCATTCGAGGTCCTTTCGAGGCGGTCGGCGAGCACCCGGAGAAGCGCGCCTGCAAAGCGCCTGAGCGTCATGGGAGGAGCGGGGACGACCTCGGACTCGGGTGAGGTCGCGGGAGCCGCTCCTGGGCCGGCCTGGGCCGGGGAATGCGCTAGTGCGGGGCACGCGTGCCCTCCCATCGCGCCACACGCCTCGCAGTACGTGAGCCCCACCACGCTCTTGTGCACAGCAGGGACAGCTGCAACGGGCGGTGTGTCCTGAAACTGCGCGAGGTCGTCGTCGTCCACGAGCGAGCCGAGCACGGGGTGCGGAGGAGGCTTCACAGGGCTCGCTCCACGCGCATGCGCGTGGCGTAGTCCGCGTTGGGCGCCGCCTCGGCGCGGGCTACTGCGCAAAGAGCGCGAGCGCGCCTCAGCTTCGCCTGACGCAGCAGCTCGAGGGTGCGAGCGCGCCACTGCTCGAGAACGCGCAGCGCGCTCGATTGCGCAACCTTCTGAGCGCGGTCCCAGCGGATTCGATATCCGACGTGAAGCAAAAAAAGAGCGCGCCGAAGCGCAGCCCGCTGGATAGCCGGAGGCAGTGCCGGACCTTCGGATTTCGACGCCAACTTCTGCGCACCACGAAAAAGCGCGGCCAGCTCTGAATGCTCCCACGGGGTTTGGTTCCGCATGAGCTGATCTACTCGATAACCCAAAGGCTCTCTTCGAAAAAGGATCTCCAAAAGAAGCACGCTGTCGGGTCCCGGGCTCTTCGGAGGAGGCCTTGGCCTCCGACTCTCTTCTCGCCCGGGACCTCTCTCGCCGTGAGCGAAGCGAACGATTCAGGGTTGCCGGGTTTGCGAACGATTCAGGGTTACAGTTTTACTCGCGCGTACGCGCGTACGCGTGCGCGCGCACGCGCGCGCGTCTGCAAGCGATCAACTCTCCCAGACCCATCCCCTGTCTTTGCGGCAAAAGCCGCAAAGACTTTGTCCCCAAAGGGGACAAGCCTCTTCCATCTGGGTTGCTGGGTTGCGGACCCGGAGACGCAAAGCGGCTGCGCGTCCCGCGCTCGGAGTCGACCCCGCGGGGGTCGGCTGCTTCAGGGCTCACTGGTCGCGGACTGACGGCGCGATAGCTGCCGGCAGCAACGCAGCACAGAAAGGTAGCGTTGAGCGGGAGAATGCTCCGGTCAAACAGAAAAAACACCGTGCTCTTTCCTGCGAAAAAAGTACGGTTCGGCGCGCCTGAAAGCTGACTTATCGAGTAGGTAGAGTGCATGATCATCGTGCGAGGCAATGTCTGGTCGGAGCTGGAGGGCGCTCCTGCGTGGTTCCTCAAGAACCTCGAGCGCCACCTCTCGGTCGCCGTCGATGCTGGCCAAAAAGTGAGCACGCGTTTCGGCAGCATCTACACCTACCAAGGCGAGCCGTGGGGCTCGCTGCTCCACAAGACGCGCGTGCCGGCGGGGCTCACCAGCCACGTGATCCGCATCGCCCAGCACTACGACGTGAGCGGCTCGGTGCGCGATATCCGCGTGGTGCCCGAGGACCAGGTCCCTTGGTGGAGCGTCAAGATGAGGTGGCGCCCCTACCAGGATCGCGTGCACAAGGCCGCGATGGAAAACCCCGCGGGGGTGATCGACGCGAGTCCTCGCAGTGGAAAGACTTCGATGGCCGCGCGCCTCATCGATCAGCTCGCGCTGCCGGCGCTCTACATCGCGCCCAGCGTGCAGATCACGCGGCAGACGCACGAGGTCTTCGTCTCGCACTTCGGAGCCGATAATGTCGGCCGCTTCGACGGCAACGCGGACCCCAGCGATCGCGATATTTCGCGTGCTGTCGTGGTGGCGACGACGGCGTCAGCGCTCAAGTTGCCCAAGGAGTTCTACGACACGCGCAAGGTGCTCGTCATCGACGAGGTCCATCACGGAGCAAGCGAGTCGATACATCAGATCAGCGTGCTCGCCGAGCAGGCCTACTACCGCTACGGGCTGACGGGCACGTTTTTCCGCACGGGCGAAGACGGCCTGGCGATGGAGGCCGCGTGCGGCGAGACCATCGCCAAGATCCAGATCGATGAGCTGATCCCCGACTTCCTGGCTCCCCCTCGCGTGTTCTACCTGCGGGTGCCGGGCAAGATCGCTGCGCTCGACTGGGTGGAGGCCTACGACGAGGGGATCGTGAACTACGCGCCTCGCAATGCGCTCGTCGTCAAGGCGGTGGCTGCGCTCCGCGCCAAAGACATCCCCACCATCGTGCTCACGCGACGGCGCGCGCATGCGGATCTGCTGGGCTCGGCCATAAGCGATAGTGTGGTCGTCAAGGGCGGCGAGAACGCCTTGACCAGCCGGGGCGTCCGTGACTTCCTCGCAGGTCGGCATGGCGTTCTCATCGGCACGACTGTCATCGGCGAGGGGCTCGACCTCCCTCGCGCCGCAGCCCTTGTCTACGCCTCAGGCGGCAACGACGGCGTCAGCATGATGCAGTCGTACTACCGCCCCCTCACGGCGCATCCCGATAAGGACGCAGGGCGCATCTACGATTTTTGGGATCTGCAGCACGCCACGCTGCGTCAGCACAGCAGCAACAGGCACGATATGGCCCGAAAGCAGTTCGGCGCCGAGCGGGTATTTCGTATCGAGTAGAGCAGGGGCGGAGGGCGACTGAATGAAGACTGCCGAGGACGTGATCCGCGAGTACTACCGCTACCTCTCGATCATCGAGAGGAGGCAGTACAAGCCTCCTGAGTTCCCTTCGCAGCGCCTGCTCGATCACGCGGCGGCCTACCTCCGCTGGTGCGAGGCAAAGGCAGTGCGAGAGCCCGAGCTGTTCCTCCGCTTCCGGCTCGATACGAGTAGAGCCGCCCGCTTCCGTCTCGCCATGCGCCTGCTGCCGAGCGACAAGCAGGCCGCGCGCTGGCACTTGTCGGCGGGCTCGCACTATCGGGTCAAGGGCTGGACCGCGCGTCAGCACGAGGGCATTCGCCCAGGCGTCGATCACATCAAGGCGCTCCGCCCTCTCATCCCGGCGATGGAGGCTTACCAGTACTATCACGCGGTCGAGGGCCGTCAGGACGCGTGCATGGCGACGCCTGAGCACAGCGGGGGCTTTCATCCCAAGTCGCGCATCTGTCCGAGCTGTCCCAAGGCCATCGCGTGCAGCAACGCGCAAAATCAGCGCGAGGGCTTCGACGTGGCGGCGTTGCGACGCGGCGAGGTCTGGGCGCTGCCCAAGGCCATCGCCTCCGCGGCTATCGCGTAAGAAGGTTGCCTGATGCAGGGGTTTTTGTTCGATGCGGCGTTCCAGCGCGCCGTGCTGCGGCTATGCATGCAGGACGAGGCGTTCTGCAGCAGGGTGATGCAGTACGTGCTGCCCGAGTATTTCAGCTCGGCGCCGCTCGGCTGGATCTTCCGCGCGTTCAAGGCGTACTGGGATGCCTACCAGCAGCGCTGCACCGATATGCCTCTTCGGCAGGCGCTCTACCAAGTCGAGGGCGAAAAGCGCGAGCTGTACGCGCTCGAAGTCGAGCACGTGATCGCGCGCGTGGTCGTCGAGGACGCGTACATCAAAGAGCAGCTCAAGGACTTCATCGCTCGCTCGCTCTTCGCTGTCGCCCATGAGGAGTCGGCCACGCTCTTCAATGCAGGCCGCAACGACGAGGCCTACGACGTGATGGCCAAGGCCCAGGAGAAGATCCAGCAGGTCAGCTTCGAGAGGATCGAGAGGCAGTGGTTTTTCGAAGAGCTGCAAGAGCGTCAGCACCTCAGGCTCCGCGCTCAGCTCGATATCTCGCACGCCCCCTTTCATACCGGGATCCATGGGCTCGACCAAATCACCGAGGGCGGCATTCAGAAGGGCGAGCTGTGGTCGGTCTTTGCCTACGCCAAGAGGTGCAAGACGACCTGGCTCATCAACCAGGGCTTCCGCGCCACGCGCGTAAACCGGCGCCCCACGCTGCACTTTCTGCTCGAGGGCACGGGCGAGCAGACGGCAGCTCGATACGATGCGGCGTACTCGCACGAGCTGTACACGCGCGTGAAGCGCGGCGACATGGACCCGGCGCTCTACCGCTACTACGCGCAGGAGGCGCAGTATCTCAAAGGGCTGCTCGTGATCCGCACATGCAACGATTGGGACGTCAACATCCTGAGGGTCAAGGCCGAGCTACTCGAGCTGCGCGCGCACGGCTTCATCCCCGATATGCTCATCCTCGACTACGTGGATCTGATGCGCTCGCGCGAGCGAGTCGACAGCGAGACGCAGCACCAGGTCGCCTCCTCTCGAGATCTCAAGCGGCTCATCATCAACGAGAATCTCGCGGGCTGGACGGCCTGGCAGGCGGTGCGGCCCAAGCCGGACGCGCACACGACCGAGCATATTCTGACGGCGAGCCACGTCGCCGACGCTTACGCCAAGGTGCGTATCGTCGACTGCTGGGGCTCGCTCAATGCGACCGAGGACGAGATGACGCGGGGCGAGATGCGCGTGTTCATCGAGGGCCATCGCGATCACGCCGTGGGCAAGACGTGGAAGATCCAAAACGATTTGAGCCGGATGATCATGGCGCAGTCGAGCTACGAGTACACGCCTCCGGCCTCGAAGGACGCGGATAGCTGATGGTCAAAGTGCGCCTGCTGAACGAGGAGGGAATCGAGACCGCCCTGGCCGTCAGCGTGGCGGACGTGACCATAAAAGTGCACTGCGATGGGTTCGCGCCTGGCCGGCCCACGTGCTCGTGCGGACACCTGCGCGCCGCGCACATCTACGCGTCCGCAGTCCACGCGAGCTGCTCGTCCGCACGCTTCGCGCAGTGCACCGAGTGCTCGTGCGCAGAGTCGGCCTGAGCATGATGGCGGCGAGGGAGAAGCGATGATCGAGATCCTACACCGGCAGGATGAGCGGGTCGTGTATCGCAGCGAGACGGCGACGACCGTGCGCGATGCTGTGGTCGAGGCTGTCGCAGCGCGCTTGAGTCTCGAGGGCGCGTATCTTCCGGGCGTGAATCTCGAGGGCGCGTACCTTCCGGCCGCGCGACTCGAAGGCGCGCGCCTCCGCGGCTCGAATCTCTCAAACTCGATCCTCGCGAGCGCGAATCTCTGTGGCGCGAATCTCCGGAGCGCGAATCTCCGGGACGCGGACCTCTCGGGCGCGGACATCTCGGGCGCGAATCTCGCGTGCGCGGACCTCACGAACGCGTGTCTCGAGGCCGCGGATCTCCGTGGCGCGGATCTCCGTGGCGCGGATCTCCGTGGCGCGGATCTTTCAGGAGCGGAGCTTTGAAGCACGACAGATTCGGCCGCGCGCT
>Ga0163148_10003162_pt1 | contig 18589 bp, 33 predicted proteins | sample OliLakLV19MP7P2_FD_148606 | JGI IMG/M metagenome (GOLD analysis project Ga0163148, IMG submission 148606) | Freshwater microbial mat bacterial communities from Lake Vanda, McMurdo Dry Valleys, Antarctica- Oligotrophic Lake LV.19.MP7.P2 | ecosystem: Environmental > Aquatic > Freshwater > Lake >...
CACGAAGACAAACGCATGGCTCGGCGTGATCAACGACAACAACGGCAACGTAAATATCTATTTAGTTATGAAAGCTGGCACTAAATATGCGTTTACTAAGCTAACAGTCGCGGCGTAATAATTAATGCCGGTTGTAGATCAAACTCAGCACTTGTTTGGCAGATCGCTAAACTATCGAGCTATGATTCTGGCTGGAGACGAGGACGTTTTCTTGTCTACCAGCAGCCTTGTGAGTGCTCGGCTCTACGCCGCACAGCCGACGGATGCACAAGCTCAAGACTCGTCAGCAGCTCTAGGAGGGTTTTTAGGCACGGCCAAAACGTCTTGGACGAGTGAGGGCGGGAACGAGTTTCTCGTGGCTTTTGACGCGCTAACAGATCCAGATCCGCTCTCTGAAAACGAATACGAAACTTATTACGTTGTTATCAGCTTTAACTCTGAGACGGCGGGACCGACTGGTTTCGTATCGGAAGCAGTAACTGTTTGGCGAGCGGATTCTGTTTCATCTCGCATCCGGGTGACTCCTGCGAATGTAGTTGAGTTCGAGCAAAAGCTTGGGCAGCTAAAAGGGGGAGACTGGATCCAACCTAAGATTAGCGCCGCGATTAGGCACGTCATGCGAGTGCTAAGAGCGAAGGGGTTTTCCCGCAAGCGCATGGCGAACCTTGAAGTGCTGGAGGATGCAGTGAGGATCTGGGCGCTGTATATGTGCTGTCGAGACATGAGCGGACAGGATAACCAGTTTTGGCTGGAGAAAGCGAAGCTCTACGCGGATGAGTTCGCGCTATTAATGGAGCTGATAAAAGTGAACTACGACTCTGACGGCGACGGCATTAAAGAGCCTGCCGAAACTACGGATCGATTCAGCTCAATTAGGTTGGCACGATGAGCACAATCGCCGCAGTTCGGAGTTTGCTAGTTACGACATTGCAAGGGATCGCGCAGTCCGGGCTTGATTTCGAGTTCGCACCGGGAAACATTAAAAACTACTTGCTCGATTATGAGCGGGAAGAATTGTTTGCGGAATATCTGATCGCTAAAGTCGGCGGCGAGAAGAAAGTAAGGGCGTGGGGCGTCATGGTCACAGCCGAAGATATGTTTTTTTCTACGTCGAACCTGATGGAGCGCGTATACCGGATTAGGATTCGCGGCTACTATCAAATGGAGAAAGAAGGGGCTGGGATCAACTTGCTAGTGGATCACATGATGCGAGTTAATCAAGCAATTGGCCTTCTGTCGACAAGTCTAAATGGCTTGATTGATTATGTGGAAACAGTGGAGCCGCCAAGTTTCGATTCTACTGCGCCGCTAGATGAGGACATCGGACAGGTGTTAGTCGGGGAGTTAACTTTAGTTGGGCGCAAAACAGCGCCGGGAGTCGTATGATTGAGCAACAGGTTGATATTTTGCTGGTCGAAGAGCTGGCAGACGGAACAAAGCGCATCGGAAACTCCCTTACGCTCGGCATATCCGAAGCTATCGCGATGATCGAGGTCGGGATGGCCGCGCATCCTAATTATTCAATCGGATTTGTACCGCCGGAGTGGACTGTGGGTCGAGGCGGCAGAAAGAAAGCTAACGAAGCAGTAGGGGAATAACAAATGGCAATAATCTCAACGGACCTCACCAAGATCGGGTTTAAAAGGGAAGCGACTTTCGGAACTGGCATCTCAGTTGCCTCCGGGTTTTATCTTTACGGTCGCGCGACATTGGAAGATTCGCGAGCTGTGATTAAATCGGATGATATCGGATTCGCGGGAAAACAAACTCAGCAAGTTTTCGGCGTTAACACAGTAAACCTAACGATCACTTGCGATCTCGCATTTAACCAGTGTTGGGTGGCTCTTGCTGCCTCGCTTTTTGGCACTGAAGCCAACGCGGTTGAGGTAACGGTTGGACAGGGCGACTTTAGACACGACATTGATTTAGCGGATAAACCTTCGTTTTTCTGGACTGTTGCATGGCTGCACGAAGATGATCGCATCTCGGAAGTTTATTCTTTTAAGCCTGCGTCGATGACAATGAGCGGATCGAGCAATGACAAAGGGACTGTCACTTTTGCCGGGCCGTGCTCTAGGACTAACGAAACTGGCAGCGCGGGAGTTGCGAACACCTCTGCAATTATTAACGCGCTGACTCCCCGCGCATATCAGACCGGCGTGTTGAACGGCACGAATAGCTTTTTCCGCATTAATGCCGATGGTGGAGCGGGACTGGCGGTATTTGATAATAAAGAACTGTTGAACTACTCCTTTACGCTTACTCGACCGATGGACTCGCTGTTCCCTCTGCGAGCAGCAAACTCGATTTATACAGTTGAGCCGCAAGGGTTAGGGGATATCGAGGGTACTCTCGATTTCCAACTCTCATCAAACGATGAAGCGACGTTCGACTTTCTCGCAGGATGGCGAGCGGGAACGACTTACAAAGCAGAACTATTTTTTGACGGAGCGCAGATCGCGGCAGGCGTGAATCGCTCAATCCGTTTGCTGATGCCACTACTCCAGAGTAATGGTCAACGACCGGAAGGGTTCTCGCCGTCGGCGAAAAATCAGAGGATGCTTGGCAAGATGATGTTTAGAACATTTAAACGCTCTGCCGCACCTACCGGCATGACTGGCGTGACTGATTACGCTAGATTGTCGGTGATTGATCTACTCGCGACGAGGTGGACAGTATAAAAGTTTATCCGGTCGATGGTTACCAGAGGTGTTTGCGCCCCTCGTCTGTATGGTAATTGTCGACCGGTCCAATAATAACAAATAGGATACAGCCCTATGGACCTAATCAAACGCGCACGAGATCGCAAAACAGTAACCCCAATCGTGGAGGTGGTTCTTGAAGAACTAACATTCGGGGTGCAGCGATTTTCACAGCGTGAAATGAACAGCGCGACGCGAAGAGCGGCGGCAATTATGAGAGAGCAAGGCATCGACCCAGAGCTAGCAGAGCAAGGGCATCGGTTGGCGGCTCTCTGCATGGGCATCTCGGAGATAGTGCAGCGGCATATTAAATCTTGGGAGCATAAGCCGCTAGATCAGGAGCCTCCGCTAGTGTTCTCCGCGAAAGCACTAGAAGAGTTGACGGAATCGTTAACGGACGTGGAGCGCGTTACTATCGGGGCCGCGTATTTGATGGCGATTACGCAAGAAACTGAGCAAAAAAAAACAGCAAACGAGGCCTTACTCCCGAGTTTATAGAGCTGTTAAAAGCTCGGATCGCTCACGACATCCGGCAGCCGAATGATAACTGCTATCAGTGCCACAAGAACCTAAGAGAGGGAGCCTTTCTTGAGCTGCCTTGTGCCATTTTGCCTTGCCGGTTTCGCGTCTCACATCTCATGCTGGATGAGCTTCAGCCGTGGATTGATCTGATGTCGATGACTGCTACAGAGTGGACGGGAAGGGCCGGTCTAGTGCCGTGGGTGTTGAAGAAAGCAGACGCTCTGGATACGGAGACAGTCAGCTTACTCTATTCGTTGCAGGGGTTCGCAAGGTGCATTTTGGAAGAAGTTCGAGAAGCCAGCCGCGCGTAGCTTATACCGCGTCACGCTATGCCATGTTACGCTGGATCAATCTTGTTTTAGGGTTTCACCGTGGCCGCTATCGAAAAAGAATTTAAAGTCAAGCTAGAGGCCGAAACTTCAGGGTTCGAGGCCGGTATTGGTAAAGCCAACGCCGCGCTCGGTGGACTCGGTAGTGCTGCAAAACTCGCGACGGTAGGCATTGCAGCAGCCGCCGGCGCATCGACTGCACTCTTCTCGCTCATTAATCGCGGGCAAGCGGTTGAAGAGCTTTCAAACGCATTTAATAATCTCTACGGTAAAACCCAACTACTCGCTAACGATGGGCTAGGCCGTCTGCGCTCTGCCACTAACGGACTAGTAAGCGATACTAACCTACTTACTCAAGCGAATATCGCCGCACAAGCAGGGATGAGTCCAGAGCATTTCAATAAGCTCGCGGCAGCAGCGGACAACTTGGGAGATGTGGTCGGTAAGGATACAACGCAAGCGCTAGAGATGCTTGTCGCTGGCATGACTAAGGGCAACGCTAGAGTGCTCACGGGAGTTGGTATCTTTTTAAAGGGCGTTCCCGCTGCCAAACAATATGCGGAAGCGCTCCGGCAGATCGAAGAGAAAGCAAAAAACGCCGGAGAAAGTTCGCTGACAGCCTCCGATGCGATCACTCAGCTTACTAACTCACTTGGTACCGGACTGGATCAAGTTGCTCAGTGGATTAATAAGCTGCCTCTTTTAGCGGCTTCTTTCCAAGGGCTCACGCTTGTCGCTGACAAGGCAAATGCGGCAATGCGGGGGGTGTTCGGCACGGAAACCGCTAGTGATTTGAACGATAAAATTGCAGGTCAGAATGTTGTAATTGCCGATGCGAAGAAATGGCAGAAAATAAGGGCAGGCATGGGCTTTCCCTCGTATTTGCAAGGCGACGCAGAGATCGCGGCTGCCAAAAAGAAGATTGAGGAACTAGTAGCAGCTCGCGATCAAATCGTGGGGAAAGCTAACGCCGCAGTTGCTGAGCCGAGTAACCCCAAGAATCCGTTTAATCCATTCGTGGGCGGCGCAGAAAAGGCCAAGGATAAGATTAAGGATGTTGCGGAGCAGCTTTTAAAATCGCTAAACGAGGCACTTTCTGACGCAAAACTTGATGCGCTTAAGAAGCGTTTAGACAGCGCGATTGAGCTTGGAAATTTCGGCGAAGCAACAAAACTTAGAGATCAGATTCAATCATCGATAGAGAGCGGAGTTAGGGAGGCGTATTCCGCGCTAGGCAATAACTCAGGAGTGGAAGAGCTAGCGAAGATTCAGGGCAATGTTTTTGCGGACGAAACTACCGCTGCAATGTCTGAGGCGAATAGTAAAATCGCTGACGACATGAAGGACAAGATGGCCGACGCACTAAAAGAGTCCGTCGATACTTTTCGGGATCTTTTTGAATCATTGTTTGACGGGGATGGCGATCTTGGCAGTTTGCTTAAAGAGTTTGGTTTAGATTTAGCGTCGACGCTCGCCGCGAGTATTGCCAAGTCGTTTGGAGTAAGTTTGTCGGGGTCAGATTCTCCCGGAAATGCCATCGGAACGCTACTCGCTACCCTATTAGTTGGATCGGATGTTGTAGAAGCCGCTGGCACACCGGCCGCCGGAGCGCCAGCGGCCGGAGCGCCATCGGCGGAAGCGACAGGAGCAGCGGCGGCGGACGCGGTAGGAGCAGCCGCGGCTAGCGGTAATCCTTATGTCGCGGTTGCTGTAATAGTTGCGAAGATCATACTGCCGATGATTATTAAGGCTTTTGAAGGTACGTTCGGCGGCACAACAAATAAGGACACCCTAGCCCGACGCGGATTACGTGACTCATTAAAGCAATACTTCGGCGAGGATTTATTAGCGCCGACAGTAAAAGGCAATCAACAAATAACGCAGGTAGACTATAAAAACCTTCCTCAGTTTCTAAATAACAATCCGATTGGCAATCAGTCAGTAGGTCTTGCCTCGACATTCGGGCAAGTGCTTGGCGGCGGCGGGAAACTTGGCGACGACGCGACGGCGATCTTCGCGCAGATTATCGGGCAGGCGGGGAATTTCAACGAAGCTCTAGTTAATACTCTGGGCATAATGGATAAGCTCGGCATGAGCGCCGGGGAGTTAAAGGATTCGCAGAAAGAACTATTTCTGGACGGGAAAATCGAACTAGGACAGTTTGGGGTTGCGTTGCAAAATCTAAACCTACTCGCTCAAGAAAATTTAGTCGGAACGGGTTCAGTTGCTGAGGCGTGGGCTATCGTCACGTCTGCGACAGCGGACAATCGCACAAAGTTGAAAGCGCTAGAACTCGCGTTTAAGGAGCTTTCAGAGCTTGGCATCAATGACCTAAAAGATATTCGCGCGTACATGATGGAAAAGTTTGGGCCGGATGCTGCAGCAGTGTTTGACACGCTCGGCGCTCTCGGTATCAGCACTTTTGGGGGAATAAAGGACGCATCGGCAGATCAGATCTTTGCAATATTTCAAGCTCTCGCGGGGCTAAAGGATGATGTAGCCACCACTTTTAAATCTATGCAGGTGGATGTCGTTGCAGCCTTTTCTGATACGAGTACGCAGATCACGCAGGCGTTCGTCGACAACACTAAACCGCTATTCACGTTGGCCGATGAGGTTACTGATAAGTATCGAGCGGCGGCAAAAGACATTCGCGGCTTAATGTTGGCAATCGTGACGGCGGCAGCAGACGCCGGGAATAAGGTGCCGACGGGCTCAAGCTCTGGATCAGGCGTTGCGAATGGTTCGGTAGCTAATAATCCATTCAAGGCTTAATGGCTTTTTTGCAGCTTATAGCTAACACGACATGGGGACAGGCCGTTCAGGTCCGAGTGACTGATGGCGGCGACGCATTAACGGCTGACACAGAGCCAGCGCAAAACATTGTAGGCGGTCCGTCCCATCTTAGTTTTACGCAGTCAGGAACCGCTGAGCGTAGGTGGGTTTATATAAATAAAGCGGGAGCGCTTTCGTTCGATACTGTGATCGTGACAAACATGAATCGGCATAATACGCATGGCGTACAGATTCGATCGTGGAATCCGTATCCAGCAACTCCAACGACGCACTACACAAGCAATAACTTTGCAGAAGTCTTAGTAGGGATTAATTCGACCGACTGGATTTACCAACTAGCAGCGCAGAGCAGCAAGCAAGGTGCTGGACTGGTTTTATATGCCGGGGCTGGCGGCGCGTATTCCGCTAAAGTGAATCAAGTTTATTTCGGCACTGCGTTTACTTTTAACCGCAACCCCTCGCCGATTGTTATTAACCCAGTTTGGCAGTCGGTAGTTCGCAATCGGCAGCGCTACCTAGTGCAAGATAGAGTTTCATTCTCGGTTATTAATATGACTCGCGCTGAGCTTGATAGCCTGCAAAAGATTTACCGCATAGAGGAAGAGCCGTTTTTTTTGTACGACGCCGACGGTATACGGCTATCAGGAAAACTTTGGCACTGCGTTCTTGGATCAATGCAAGCCTCGCCCACTTTCGATAATCTTTACGATGTGCAGTTCATCGTTTTTCGCTTAAGGCCGGTGGTGTAATGGCGGTGGTACTGCTCACTAATAATGTGGGTTTCACGTCGGATAGTTGGTCTGCCTCGTCGGGTGCGGCAGCGGATACGCCAGTCAACGATATGATAACTGGGCCGCGCAGTTCGATTTGGAAGAGCTTAAGCGCTCTAACAACGCACTCACTGACTCATGAGAGTCCAGCGCATCCGGGCGCGGGAGACATGCCAGCAACGCACATTGTAATGGCTCGCGCTGATTTAATGGCGCGGAACCTTATCACCGGCGGCGTTATTCGTTTGTTTTACTGGAACGGTGCCGCGTCGGTTAATCGTTTCGGGCCAAACACGATAGCGGCAGGCGATTTGATCGGAGTGAGATCTCAGGATTACGTAACCTCTTTCACTCGCACAGTATCAACGCAGTGGGAGCTTCGGCAGACATGGGGCTCAGGCACACGCTCGGCTCTTTCTAAGGTCTACCTTTCTGACGCTTTCGAGTTTAATAAAGATCCGCTAATTGATTTACAGTTAGACGTGCTCATTGCTCCCGACATTATTCGACCGATGCGCGGCACTCGCCCTTATGAGGTAGAGGCGAACTTTTCGCTGACGTGGCGGCATATCACGCTAGCAAAACTCGACGCTTTTCGCGCATTGCCGGGGATCTATCATCATCCAATATTTATTTATGATGATGCGATGGCGGTGCTCCCGTGGAAACTAGAACATGCGATTATCACAGATTGGACGCAGACTTTGGAGCATAAAGATCTGTGGAGTATTAAAATTAACTTTGCTCGCTTGAAGCATTACGATTAATGCCGACTCTTGTTGTAGATTATGACGTGGAAGTTGCCTCTATCGTGCTAAAAAAGAAGCGCGACGGAGCGACTTTGACCGTGAACGTCTCTACTGAGTACTGGCCAGCTAATGGGCTTTATTCTGGGAGTCCGATTTTTTATCCGTTGCTAGTAAGTTTTCCGCAAAATAAGCGAGGGGTCGGAAACACAACGGCGATTCGCTACGATGTTACGCTTGATGTTGACACTAAGTCTCCAATGGGAGAGTACGGCAAGGGCTTCGTTGATCTGCTTGATGAGTATGATATTCACGGCGCGTTGGTTACGCTCTTTTATTATCCTAAGCCGTTCGACGGCGCGACGACATCGGCAAGTGCCAACACTCGGCAAACGCTCGAATGTGTTGGGTTAGACTACGACGATGGAAGTGACGTTTGTTCTATCCAGTGCAAAGATACGTGGTTCAAGGACGGCCAATTCTCAAGAGACTTTCTAGCAGCAGACTTTCTCGGAGACACTCTTGTCACAAATTATTATAAAAATAACTGGCTAGGCGATATCAAGCCGGTGACGTTCGGCTCTACTACTGACGGCGTTTTGAGTTCTTCTTGTCCTATCGTCGAATCGACATTAGAGACAGACGGGCTAGGAACGTATCAATTTTTTAAAGTTTATGCTGGCCTGACAAATGCAGATAATGGCGGCGCGAGTCTTACCAAAACGTATATTAAAAATCAGTTCACGCAGATCTCGCCGGTTGCATGGTTCCCTCTGGATGCTCAAAGCACTAGTAGGTTGTTCGCAAGTCCGGCGGCTGGACCGACAACATTAGTTAACGCGACGTTAATCTCAGGCCAAACTTTCAAACTTGCTCGCATCGTGACACCTCCGAGTGGGTTCTGTGGCCTTTACTCCGGCGCTACGGTTCGGATGAAGCGCATCGGAGTAATCGGTCCGGGTGAGGGCAAGCTGGAGCTGGTAGTCTATCTTGCGAAAAGTGTGTCAGTAAATAATTGGGCGATAGAAGGCTCTCCGTTGATGACAGCGCAACTAGACCCGGCGGCAATTGCCACGTCAGAGACTAATTATCAATTCTTTTTTCAAGAAATGCTCCCACTTCCGGGTGGGCGCGATTACTTTTTTATAGTGCAGTATACAAATAAAGTCGACACGGCAAACACTATCCAATTCATTTATAACACGGCGGTAGTTGTCGATCCGTGTTTTACGAACAATCAAACACTGAACGAAAACTCTTGGGCGCAAACAGCAGCGCAGGCACAAATTCAGGTCTGGCGGTATCTGGTCCAATCGACTGTCGGCTATTCGGCAGGAGCCTACCTAAACTTTTACCTCGAAGTTCGACAAGCGCAACGCGGCGCGAATCCTTTCTTATTTCAGAATAATGATTTTAAGTTAGCTCTGTCTGGGTTAACGGATACCGTTGCAGGCTTATACACGGGGGTTGGCAATGCCATCATAGATAGTCCGGTGGACATTATAAACTATGCTCTTCAGAGCGTGGCGATGGGGGCTGGCGTAGCTCCGGCAGGTATTGATTCCGCTAGTTTCGTAGCAGCAAGGGCCATTCTCGGCTCGCACTACGATATGAGTTTTACCTACGAGTCGGATTTGTCGGTGGCGGAACTGCTGGAAAAAGTTTGTCGGCAAGGCCGGGTGACGCTCTACAAAAAGCGCGACGGGAAGCTCGCGGTGTGGGCCGCTAATTACGTCGGAGTAACTAGTGTAGTTATCGATGAAGGCCGATTGCAGGGCGAAATGCAACTAATTAATGTTGCAGATATTGACTACGATCAAATCGTCAACTTTTTAGAAGCCGTCTACAATTACGACGCTTTGCAACAAAATACAGATCCGGCATTGCTCAGAATCTCCCGCGACACGAAGTTCCTCGGCCTCGAATATACATATGCCACTGACATGGGGTTCAGCGCTTACGATGCGCGGCGCGTTGCTCAGTCCTTTTCCTCTAGAGCGTTATACGGTGATCGTGAGCTTCTTGTTAAATGCGACTTGCATCAACTTGTCGGGCCTGTAAGACGGCTTTTAGATTACTTAGGAGATCGTTTTGCTTATCCGCAAAAGCGCGTCGCGCTGAGAATATTGCGCTCCAAGTGGTACAGCTCTATAGACTTATTTGATACAATACAAATCAGCCACACCGGAGTACAAGCGGCGTCTGGGACAGCTTACACTTTGCGAGTCCATACCGACGGAACGCCGTTAACCTCGTATGAGGGCGGCATCCCGCTCAACTCGTGGGCGGGTGGAAATTTGTTGGTGCAGGTGCAGGAAATTGCTGAGGAAGGGCCGTGGATGAGTTTGATCGGCGAAGTGATAAACCCTTACTGAGATACCTATGAGCGTTTTTAGTTCGTCGTCAATTGTCTCAGGAGCGGCTCTAGATGTCGCGTCATTGATTTCTAAGATGGATTCGCTCGCCGTGGGCGTTGGGATATCGAGCGCGTCGTCAGCACTGAGTACCGTGTCGGGTTCCGACGTGAGTTTGATTTCTCGATCTGAAACCTTCGCGCTTGACGACATAGTTTTAGCTCTTTTTAAATGTCAGTTTTCTACGACGAACACGAACACCTTCGCCGACTTTGTGCCCTACAGTAACGGCGTTGCTTATAGCGCCGAAAACTTAACAGGAAGTAATTTTGCAACAGGCGCGTTAGGTAATGAAAATAGCATCACCTCGTGGTGGTTCGCTCAGGATCTATCTGGGTCGATTACGATGGAGATGAGATTTAAAAGATTCGCCGGATCGGGAACTGTTCATATTGGGCCGCGCAGTCTAGCAATGTTCCGATTTAAGAGGAAAACATAATGAAAGGTTCTGTAACCGGAGCGGATCTCCCGGAAAAAGTTTCGTTAAACGAGTTGCAGGCGGCGATTGACTTGGCCTCTGGTGGAACGCTCGGACTTTCGGCGGCGTGGACGCAGAGCTTTGATTTAGAGGCGATCCATTTTGAAGCATCTGATGGCGTGATCGTGGCGGTGTCAGAGGCGGTAATTCGAGCGGCGATCTCGAACCATATCCCGACAATAGGCAACGACGAGGTAACCATCAAGAACGCGCTCGCGCTAGCGCCGACGATAGCCGAGCGGATTGCATTGCTTGAGATAGACGTAGAAGCCTTAAAGGGAAAATAGTGGAACCGTTATCGGCAGATCCAGAGGTCTTCATCAAGATTTTAAACCTTGGCGGCACGGTCTTCATCGTCGCGCTAATGATAATTTACGGGACACTATTTCGGAGGGATCAAAAAAAAGCAGAGGTTATTGAGGAAAAAACTGGAAACGATTGCTTATTTAATTCTGATTTAAATGCCGAGCTATGGCGAAGTTTGTCGAAGACCATGGAGAAACTTGCTAATGCAATCGAGTTGCAAACGGTTGCAATGATGGAACTAAGGAGCGAGCTGACGCAGATAAAGATTCAAAACACTGCGCTACAAACGAGTCTACATTTATTTAATAGCGCGTTCTCGCATATCGGTAATCGTCGATTTCAAAACGGTGAGGATTAATGCAACTCGTGGGCTCTGGTTTTCCGTGGTCTGAGGATTCCGTCGCGAGGGCTCTGATAGGCTCGTATGTAATTTCATCGACTACCGTGACGAGTGCGACTTCTACGACCGTAACTGTTGGAGCAGTTGCCGCGGTAGCTAATGCAGTTTATTTCTCGGCGTTGTCGGGGCAAGTAGTCGCGAACGTAATGCTCGACACGACGCCGATTGTTGCGACCGTAGTTTCTGACGTGACTGCCTACTACAGGGCGGATCTAGTTCATGGTGGGCAGTATCAAGTATCAAGCTTTCGGTTCGTTTTCGCAGATTCGCAGTTTGTGGTGCCAGCTTTAGCAAGCTGCAATCTGAAGGATTATCTAAAAGATTTAAGGGAAATCTGATGCCTACCAATTTGTTAAGATCTTTCGGCGTTAAGACGACCATCAACTTTACTATCTACGATATCGCCGGGACGAGTTTCAATTCCACCGCCGTGTTTGAAATCGGGGACGTTAAGATCTCGAAGGCTGAGGGCGCTGAAGTTAACACAACAAACTTACCAGTTGACCGGGGCCAGTATTACTCGATTGCTCTCTCAGCAGCGGAGATGTTCTCTTCTCGCATTGTGTTGTTGATGGTGGACGCGCCGACAAAAGTTTGGCGTGACGAATCGATCATTATTGATACGTTTGGCGGCGTCGGGGTCGGAGTCGATGTCGTGTTCCCGCCAGCCGATCCGAGCTTGTGCGCGGTTAGCTTGTTCCCTTCCGTAAATGCAATTTCTGGCGGTTTAAAATTCTCGGCGTTGCCGGGTGAAGTCGTCGGATCTAGGTTGCTCGACACCACGGAAATTGAGGCCAGCGTCGTTGATTCCGCGATTGACTACTACTCGGCGGTATTAGTGCGGAAGGGCAGATATCGCATTATTGCGCCAAGGTTTCCCGTCAACGATCTTGAATTTACGGTCCCCGATGCCGGAACCGCGACACTAACAGATCTTATCGATGGCCTTCGGAAAGTTTAACAGAGCGAAGCGAACCGCCTCGATTGCTGATCCGTGCTTAACCCATTCCCCGGAAAATCTTAAAAGTCGCCAGCCCAGCAGGGTTAAAGTGTTGTATTTCTCAAGGTCTTTAAGAAACCCAGACCCGCGAGTATGCCTTCCCTGCGTCCAGATCGCGCCCTCGATCTCGACTGCTAGCATGTACTCCGGCCAAGCATAATCGATGCGCCAGCGCCGAATCGGGTGGAATTTGTATTCTCTTTCAACTAGCAGCCCAGCCTCTAGCAGTTGCAAGTGAAAGATTTCAGCAGCCGTTTGTTTCGTGCGAGCCATGGCCTAGTGTACCGATTCCAATTGTCGGGGTACATTACTGAGATGAGCAATTTACTAAAGATGAGTGCGCGGCTACTCCTTTTAGCTATTTTGATAATCACTAGTTATCAGCCAGCCGGTGCTGAGGTGTTATTAGATAAGCCGTATCGCGGCATATCGCTTTTACAATGCTATGCGAGCCGCACCCAGTGCCGAAATCTCTGCAACCTACTTTATAAAGCAGAGCTAAAAAATAACATTGTGGCGATTATTGCAGATGGCACGTTCGGCTATAATTTGGCCTCGCTTGCTTATTGTGCGGATGTGCTGACTTTGGATCAGCGCAACCTTAAGGTGCTGATGTACGCACATAGCGGACCGGCGGCGCGAGTGCCTAGAGATTATCGCGGACAACCGGGATGGGCCGCTGGCGTACCAGCGCGAAGCATTAACTGGAGGATTCAGCACGATAAGGCTTTTCAAGATAGTTATCGAGCGCATGTAAGGGAGCGGATTCGGCCAGCCGTGATGTATTTACTAGCTAAGGGCGCTCAGCCATTAGTTGGTTGGTTGGAAGATAACTTTTCTGAAAATGCGTTTGTCTGGTTTTACGTACTGACGGCGGAGGAACTCGGGGGATTACCCGTTGAATATGTTCGGAACCATGTTCACGGACATCAATTCACCCCAGTAGGAGTCACTGACGAAGTTCACACTATCGACCCGGACGAGGGAATTGAAAACGGCATTACGTTTAATGACGGCTTTGAAGTTCAGATCAATCCCTGCATGAAAGTAAAAGACTCTCAAACTTCGATGGCCGATCTAGAAGAGGTGCAATTCAATATGGGCCTGCAAGGGAACGCGCATATTAACTGGTTCGGACCGTATCAGGGGCGTGGCTCTAGGCATCCACTAAAAAGAAAGTTTCGAAGTCCAACGGCTTGCGAAGAAAGGGCAATTATTAAATTATTAAGGAGTAGATAGCACTATGTTAAATATAACGATTCTTAGGCTTTTGGATAAACTGCTTTCGTTTGGGACTTTGTGGCAAAACGGAAAAAGCATTACTGGATTAGCCGCTATACTGCTTAGTATTTTAGGGATGTTGATGCCAGAGGGCTTTATGCTGGGCGTATTAACTCCGGCAAAGTTGGAAATGATTAATCAGATTTTGTTATTTCTCGGCTTTACTTTAACGCCAATTGGTCTTGGGCATAAAGTTGTAAAACGCGAGTTAGGCAAGTAATTCAATATATGCTCTGCGATGTTTTACCGGTTCTCTGCCTCTTCTCCGACGTAAAGACCGGACGAACGCCCAAAGGTACAACTCTGCTCAACTCCAGGCTCGTAGCCACGGATGCCGAGCTTTAAATGAGAGTACTGTACAGTAGGCAAGTAGTCCGGTCTTTATGTTTTTTGTTTTGGTTTTTAAGCTCGCAGAGCTTCTTTCTTTTGGTGCATAGATGAGTTGGATTGAAAATCCTTATTTTTCGCGGAGTGAGATGTCCTGTAAGTGCGGATGCGGAGGATTACCTCGCGCTGATTTCATGCATCGATTGATCAGTATCCGAGAAGAAGCAGTCTACGAGATGCCGATTTCGAGCGGGTTTCGTTGTCCGCTTTACAATAAAAAAGTCTCGACTTCGGGGCTCAACGGCCCGCACACGCTAGGCCTCGCGGCTGACGTAAGAGTCTTCGGCTATCGGGCTTTGAGATTGATAGAGTTGGCGAGAAAAGAAGGAATGACGGGGTTCGGGGTGTCGCAAAAAGGCGCGTTCGAGCAGCGTTTTATTCATCTCGATTGCGTTGAAGCGAGCGGCAGTTTTCCACGTCCGACGATGTGGAGCTATTGAATTGTCTCGTCAAGATCCAGCTCGGCGGCGATTGATAGCTCGAAAAAAGTAAATACGTCTGGGTGACGCGGATCGTAGTAAAGGCTTTCTGAGTGGGTATATCTTCGGATCGCGAGTAATAGATCCAGCGCGATGTCCTCTGCTATCGTAATAACTAAAACAGTTCTCGGCATATCACTTCCCCTCCCATAGGGGCGAACCGAATAGCCGCACACAGCGATAGTAAAATCTCGCTCGCATCCGAGCAGGGACGTCCTTTCCGGCAGCAATGAGTGCCATGCGTAGAAAAATGTCATCCACTTCTTTTCGCGTCATACCCGAGCGCTGAGCAGCAGAGCCCGACAGGTAAGCGGTATCGTGCACGTACATCGCAGGCTTGAACCGCTTATCGCTAACGCTGAGCCACCGCCAACCTAACCGCATAGACGGGTCATCCTGCATTACGTGAGTACCTTTTCTTCCGTTGACTCCGGCGCATCGGCTTCAACAACTGAATCGACCGGCTGGCGCATTAGCCAAGCAACTTCGCTAAAAAGATCGTGCATTAAATACATTGTGTTCCTGAATTCGTCGTCTGAGGGAAAGAAAGTAGCTTCCGGTTTTGGTTGCGACAATTTCCAGCCTTCGCCGAGTAACACGCTGATTCTATCTTCTATTCGGATTGAGATGTCGCATAAAACGCGCGTCGGGTCTGGGGAAAACAATTCTCCTAAATCTGCCAAAAGCCCTATGATTTTTTGCTCTAGACGTAGCAGCAACTCCCGTTTTTCAGGTGTCATGGTTTTCCTTTTCTTCCGCCGGAGTCGCCCGATCATATTCCGCATACGCGGCATCAATGATCCGCTCATGTTCCGCACGGGCCGCATCCTGAACCCGTACACATTCCGCATTAGCTTCAGCATGCGCCAGCCTATTCTTAGCCTCAGCCGCAATCCAAATCCGTCGATGTTCCGCCTCAGCCGCATCAGTGATCATCTCATAAACTAGATAAGGATCATCGGGGGAATCATCCTCGGGGGAATCTTCCTCAGGCGCAGTCATTCTTCCTCCTTTTCTTTCGTATACTCTTCTCACACTCCCGCAAATATACAGCATAAGCGGCATTGATGGTGCGCGTTAGCTCAGCATCAGCCCCATCGATGGCCAGCTGATACTCATCACGGACCCGCTCATATTCAGCATCAGCGGCATTATAAGCCCGCAAACATTCCGCATTGGCACCCTCACGGACTAGCAAAAATTCCGCATACGCCGCATCTCGGAAATCCCTTCTCTTCGTAGTCACGGGTTCCCATCTTCCGTTGACTCCGGCGCATCGACCAGCTCATAGAGAGCATTAGCCGCATCCTGAACCCGTCGATGTTCCGCATAAGCCGCATCAGTGATCGTCTCATAAACCAGATAAGGATCATCGAGGGAATCATCCTCAGGCGTAGTCACGGAAGCACCACAGCACTAACCCCCGTTACCGCACCAGGAAGTCCCAGACTCGACGATGAAGAACTAGAGCCACCAAAACACACCGGAGCCGAACGCGGGCCCTCGCCCACGGAATTAGTTGCAGAGACTTGAGCGCAACGCCTTCGAGTATTATCAATGTTTGTAATCGTTAGATTGTTCGCCGCAGTTTCTCCGCGCCAAGTGTCATCAATAAACACGTTATAACTTGTCACATTCTCCGGCGAAGGCCGAACATCCCAAGCGAATCGAACCGACACGGCTAAAAATAAAAGTATTGAGGTCATATAATAGTCCAGAAAAAAACTGCTTAGCGCAAGCTATGCGAAACATCCTCGCGCCCTAGCAGTAGGTAATCGATTGAAACGGAAAGCGCTCCCGATAGTTTAACCAATGTCGTGGCGTTTGGCAGGACTCTACCAGATAGCCAGTTAGAAACATGGGATCTGTGAGTGCCGAGTTTGTTTTTTAGGTCGACAGCTCTTAACGATTTCTTGTCCATAGCTGACTGTAATCGCGTTGAAAAACCAATTATTAGTCGGCGATTGTTAGCAATTTGTTTTGATGTTTCGTTCACGGTTTTTCCTCTTCTTTGTATGCTGGGGGTAGGGGCATCCAAGCGACAACGCCGACGGAATTTAGTTCTTCTCGATTTTGAGAGTCTGCCCAAACGAGTTTCCACGAAACGGACGCGACTACTGGTATATGACGCAGGTACTCGATAATTAGAACGGGCGTGTCTAAGGGCGCGAAAGTCGTCGGGTCACTGTCAACTATCGTCGTCCAAGCGCTCTTCTTTTTATCGTCGGTCATTGATCTTTCTTTTCTTGCTCCGTTAACTCGCGCGCAATCGCCAGCTCATAGACAGCATCAGCCGCTTCACAGGCCCGTTCATGTTCCGCATAAGCCGCAGTCTGGATCTGATCATATTCAGCATATGCAGCATTACAGACCCGTAAACGCTCAGCATTAGCGGCATCAAGGGCCAGCGTCCATGCTTCATGAGGCGTCAATAAAGTATGGGCGGACTCGTTTTCGTCGTTCATAAGTTCTCCTTTTCTTCCGTTGCATCCCGTCCAACTGTAAGAGATGAAAATATAGTGTGAGAGATGGCCAGCTCATGAGCATTATCAGCGGCAGCGAACTCCCGCGAATGTTCCGCATCAGCCGCATCACGGGCCAGTAAAAAGTCCGCATAAGCGCCATCACGGACCCGTAAACATTCCGCATCAGCGGCATTACAAGTCCGCTCACCTTCCGCAGTCGTCGCATCACGTACCCGCTCATATTCAGCATCCGCGGCATTACAAGCCCGTACACGCTCAGTATAAGCAGCAGCTAGATAATCCTTTCTACTCGTAGTCATGGCTCATTCCTTTTTAAGTGATCTCTTTCACCGCGTCTCGGAACGCGATCAGAGCTAAGTCCTTTTCTATTTCGTGCGCGATTCGCATCTTCGCGTCGTGCGTTTTCCCTCCCGGCAACGCTCGCGTCCAAGCTAATTGCTCGGACATGTCGCAAAAGAGACCGGTGGCTTCCATTAACTGCGCTTCCCAAATGACAACTTCCGGGGGCAGAAACAAAAGCGTCCGCGCTTCCTCTAGTAATTCGGTGAGACTGCCAACGAGTCGTTGTAAGGTTCTGTGACTCCGGGCTATTTTTTCATCGTCGTTCATTTTTTATCCGCTCCTAAATTCCACATGATTTTCTTTGCCGAAACTCGCCGAAACGCATCTAGACGCATAGTAAATTCTCGTTCGGACATTAACTTTCGTTCTTTTTGTGGCCACAATCCTGCGAGGTAAAATAAATAATCCTCTGAAAGCTTCAGGGCTTTAGCTAGCGGCTTCATCATCCACCTCTGAGGAACGCGCTTCCCGTGCTCGATGTCCGAAAAATACTGGCTACTGATAGCGGCTCCCCCAGTTTTCAATATGCGCTTGTGCACCGATTGAGCGGTTAACTCGAGCGAGCACCTTCGGGATCTGATTGCTTGTCCAAAAGTCATTTCTTTACCCTCCGATATATTTTAAGTTGGCGCGGTTTACTAAATCGACCCGTTGCGCCATCGACAGCTTATCCCGTGGATCGGGATCTCGCGGAAATGGAGTTCGAGATCCAGAGCGCGAAAGCTCAGCTGCATGAGCTAGCAGATGACCGGGACTCGGCGGCACGGAAAGAGGCTGAGATAGCAATTTCTGAGCAGCGATTTTCGCCCGTTCAAACTCTAGCCAGCCGATTTGATCGTGCCAAACCTCATAAAGTTCTTTTTTAATCGTCATGATCGGAAACGCGCTCATAATGTAATTTACTATTATTTTAGAACCGCTCTTAGTCATAAATGAACCCTCACAAAATCAAACGGCGAAGCGTCTTCCGGTTCCGCTAAAAACGCCTCAGCAGCAGCTCGGCTGGCGGCGGTCCGCTTATCGCTGAGCAGCGCCGGGCTCGGCGGCGCTAGGAAAATTCCTTGCCAGCCGTTCGCTATCGAGTGCCGGATCGCTGGCGCTAGCGCTTCAGGATTCGCCGAAAATCGATTAAAAATCTCGGTGATAGTTCG
>Ga0163148_10003167_pt1 | contig 18584 bp, 13 predicted proteins | sample OliLakLV19MP7P2_FD_148606 | JGI IMG/M metagenome (GOLD analysis project Ga0163148, IMG submission 148606) | Freshwater microbial mat bacterial communities from Lake Vanda, McMurdo Dry Valleys, Antarctica- Oligotrophic Lake LV.19.MP7.P2 | ecosystem: Environmental > Aquatic > Freshwater > Lake >...
GTAAAAAAACTTACAAAAAGTTTTAAGAGTGGCTCAGTTTACTCCGGAATAGGTGGCTCACTTTCATCCGGAATGGGTGGCTCACTTTAGTCCGGAATAGGTGGCTCAGTTTAGACCGGAATAATCATTTCAATTCCATAATGGTGCGATTAAAAGAACGGAGCGCGGCACATTTCGCCACAGGGATGGGAATTTCAATTCCATAATGGTGCGATTAAAAGCTGCAATCAAAGAGATCGAGCGCATTGAGAATGTTTAATTTCAATTCCATAATGGTGCGATTAAAAGCTTTCTGGCTTTAGACGTTGTGCAAAAGCATTTCCATTTCAATTCCATAATGGTGCGATTAAAAGACACACCATACTAAACGCTTAAAACAAGCCAATTATTTCAATTCCATAATGGTGCGATTAAAAGTTCAGAAATCGCGCGCCCCAAATCTTTGCCTTTAATTTCAATTCCATAATGGTGCGATTAAAAGTTGCGCAATCTCAATTATATCCTTCTTGCTCAACTATTTCAATTCCATAATGGTGCGATTAAAAGCTTTTACTTTCCATATCAAGGGCTATAAATTCGTAATTTCAATTCCATAATGGTGCGATTAAAAGACACAGCCCCTGAAGGTTACTCTCATCCCAATGAATTTCAATTCCATAATGGTGCGATTAAAAGAACTGGTTAGTTAAAGCTGCTATTGCAACATTAATATTTCAATTCCATAATGGTGCGATTAAAAGAAATACTATCATGAAATTTGCAAAGGGTAAATTTAATTTCAATTCCATAATGGTGCGATTAAAAGTAAAAAAAGGGACTAAATTTAGTCCCTTGGTTAGCATTTCAATTCCATAATGGTGCGATTAAAAGAACGGAAGAGTAAAACCTTTTACTTTCCATATCAATTTCAATTCCATAATGGTGCGATTAAAAGAAGTATTGTGTCCATAGTTTTAATCTTTAGTTTCATTTCAATTCCATAATGGTGCGATTAAAAGACTTAACCGGAATACCCGCTAATCTCTGTTCATCTTATTTCAATTCCATAATGGTGCGATTAAAAGCGGAATGAGCCTCTATTAACTGATCCTTTTCCATTATTTCAATTCCATAATGGTGCGATTAAAAGACTTGGATAATTCTTTTTTCCACCCTTCACCAAAATTTCAATTCCATAATGGTGCGATTAAAAGGGAGGCCGCTTGTCGAACCTTGGTTCCTCGAACACATATTTCAATTCCATAATGGTGCGATTAAAAGACTCGATTGAGGTAACACTATAAGCATAGTTCATATATTTCAATTCCATAATGGTGCGATTAAAAGGATTGCGAAGTGACAACCTACCGCATAACCTAACAAATTTCAATTCCATAATGGTGCGATTAAAAGACAATCATGAACACAGTTGGATTGAGCATTATATGATTTCAATTCCATAATGGTGCGATTAAAAGAGATATTCACAAGCCCTAGGCAAACAAAGTCAGATTATTTCAATTCCATAATGGTGCGATTAAAAGTTTGCCCGTTTACGCCATTCTTGCCACAATTCATAGATTTCAATTCCATAATGGTGCGATTAAAAGAGCGGCAACCCGTGACAGCGGAACCCGCATAACCTATTTCAATTCCATAATGGTGCGATTAAAAGGGTAAGGTAAGCACCAATAAGCCATTTGTCCTTTTATTTCAATTCCATAATGGTGCGATTAAAAGAACCAACCGCAACTATCATCAGTTCCATCAGTTTCATTTCAATTCCATAATGGTGCGATTAAAAGCGTAAACCTTTTTTTCTTCCTTGGTCATGATTTTCATTTCAATTCCATAATGGTGCGATTAAAAGGATATTCACAAGCCCTAGGCAAACAAAGTCAGATTATTTCAATTCCATAATGGTGCGATTAAAAGCTTTTCTAAAGATGCTTTGATCTCAAGCAAACTTTCATTTCAATTCCATAATGGTGCGATTAAAAGTGTAAATTGACCTTGTGAGTGGTTCTGTTTGCATAATTTCAATTCCATAATGGTGCGATTAAAAGCTTGCAATGATTCCATAGTTTTAATCTTTAGTTTCATTTCAATTCCATAATGGTGCGATTAAAAGCAGCAGGGCGTGATTCATTCTACCACACCCCTACGATTTCAATTCCATAATGGTGCGATTAAAAGTTTATCATGGTCTTTAGTTTCTGGGTTCAATTTATATTTCAATTCCATAATGGTGCGATTAAAAGTTACCATCGCGAATAATTCGGATAATGTTTTACAGATTTCAATTCCATAATGGTGCGATTAAAAGATTACAGAAAGTTTCAATCTGATAGAGATTCGATTATTTCAATTCCATAATGGTGCGATTAAAAGAATGAAAAACCTCACCACTGTAAATGCTTCTATAATTTCAATTCCATAATGGTGCGATTAAAAGTTATAGTGATACCTCCAACGGCTGGACTGTTCACAAATTTCAATTCCATAATGGTGCGATTAAAAGTTTGTTTAAAGGTTAGTCTAATTAATTGGTAAGTAATTTCAATTCCATAATGGTGCGATTAAAAGCTTAAATGAATATCTTACCGATCATTTTACAGAAATATTTCAATTCCATAATGGTGCGATTAAAAGTTAGAAAAGGCGTTTATTGAAAGTTTTGATTTAGATTTCAATTCCATAATGGTGCGATTAAAAGGTAAATTTATCATTTACAATTCACTTCAATACCGAATTTCAATTCCATAATGGTGCGATTAAAAGCTTAAAGGAGCTGAACTAGCAGCAGCCGTTCCTGATTTCAATTCCATAATGGTGCGATTAAAAGCCTATTAATGAGGCTTTTTATGATTAGCTTAATACAATTTCAATTCCATAATGGTGCGATTAAAAGAATCTTATCCATTTCAGCATGAAAGTTGTCCATTTATTTCAATTCCATAATGGTGCGATTAAAAGGAAGTTCTTTACAAAGAAGGCCGTCTTGGATATAGATTTCAATTCCATAATGGTGCGATTAAAAGCTATATAAAAGATACGCCATTGGACACTGTTCTCCTATTTCAATTCCATAATGGTGCGATTAAAAGTAACTCTGTAAAGTTCATTTGCTATATCTTCAAAATTTCAATTCCATAATGGTGCGATTAAAAGAAAAAAAGAGGAACCCTATTAGCATCCTTGCAATATTTCAATTCCATAATGGTGCGATTAAAAGGAAAAAGCAAACTATTACAAGATACATGCGAACTATATTTCAATTCCATAATGGTGCGATTAAAAGTGATTTTAGGTACGCCATTAACTGACCGTCAACTCATTTCAATTCCATAATGGTGCGATTAAAAGGATTCAATTCTATTGAAATACGAAGCTGTTAAGCTGATTTCAATTCCATAATGGTGCGATTAAAAGTAAATCCCTTATAATATTTGCTTTTGTCATTTCTTATTTCAATTCCATAATGGTGCGATTAAAAGCTTACCATCGCGAATAATTCGGATAATGTTTTACAAATTTCAATTCCATAATGGTGCGATTAAAAGTTAACAGCCTCGCTAAAGAGATGGCTGATTTACTTATTTCAATTCCATAATGGTGCGATTAAAAGCTCTGATTCTGCAATTAGTAACCGTTATTGTTACATCATTTCAATTCCATAATGGTGCGATTAAAAGTTCGCCCGTCTTGCTTAACTCGCTGAATTTAATGAATTTCAATTCCATAATGGTGCGATTAAAAGTTACAGAAAGTTTCAATCTGATAGAGATTCGATTATTTCAATTCCATAATGGTGCGATTAAAAGCAAGCGTATAATGAAGTTTACCGCTTTCTTTACATTATTTCAATTCCATAATGGTGCGATTAAAAGCTCCTGCTGTCACCTAATATATAATAATCGCCTAAATTTCAATTCCATAATGGTGCGATTAAAAGCAAATCCTTCTGGAATAGTGTAACCACCAGCACCAAATTTCAATTCCATAATGGTGCGATTAAAAGTTGTATACAGTATTACTAATGATGATCTATGCATATTTCAATTCCATAATGGTGCGATTAAAAGGGGCTATTTTGCAGATAGTTGGGTCTTCAAGTATATTTCAATTCCATAATGGTGCGATTAAAAGCTGAGATGGATTTTCTCCAAGCGGCACTGTACTTAGATTTCAATTCCATAATGGTGCGATTAAAAGGACAAGGTTCTATACCGGTGAGAAACTTTGTTTTATTTCAATTCCATAATGGTGCGATTAAAAGCATATTATTAATTTTTAAAGTGTATTCCTCAAAGAAATTTCAATTCCATAATGGTGCGATTAAAAGAAGTGCCAACCACTAAACCCAACTATGTAAACTAATTTCAATTCCATAATGGTGCGATTAAAAGTTTGTTAAATTTTTCATTGTATTTCGCTCCTTGGTATTTCAATTCCATAATGGTGCGATTAAAAGATATTATATCCCCTTCATTACTCCAAGTCAATATAATTTCAATTCCATAATGGTGCGATTAAAAGATTTGCTGAAGGGCGCATACCGGAAGAATTTAATCATTTCAATTCCATAATGGTGCGATTAAAAGTTAAGGTCAACATAGCGCCCGATCACCTCTTCAAATTTCAATTCCATAATGGTGCGATTAAAAGCCTGTAAAGAAGTAAAGTGTATCGCCCGCCTTCAAATTTCAATTCCATAATGGTGCGATTAAAAGCTTTAGCAAAAAGAACTTTAAGCAGTTAACCTACATTTCAATTCCATAATGGTGCGATTAAAAGTCCGGCTTGGTAGCCTTCACAATGCTTTTATTGTATTTCAATTCCATAATGGTGCGATTAAAAGGCGGACTTAAAACCCACAACCATGCAATTAACCGGATTTCAATTCCATAATGGTGCGATTAAAAGAATACAACTTTGAACGTTCGCAACCGTGCCTTTGATTTCAATTCCATAATGGTGCGATTAAAAGTTTTCTTTTTATGCTTATACACTCCGTAGCCAATGGATTTCAATTCCATAATGGTGCGATTAAAAGTTAGTATTAATTTTTAATTCACTACCGTATTTTATATTTCAATTCCATAATGGTGCGATTAAAAGCCCCATACGCGATACCGTGCCACTGATTCAACAAAATTTCAATTCCATAATGGTGCGATTAAAAGCAAAAACTTAACCAGTTCAAGTTCGGCACGGGTATAATTTCAATTCCATAATGGTGCGATTAAAAGTCCCGGTTGGCACTAAGCCTAAGCCTATAGAATAATTTCAATTCCATAATGGTGCGATTAAAAGCGCCCAAACGATTTGTTAATGAGTCAACAGGATTGATATTTCAATTCCATAATGGTGCGATTAAAAGCACTTATAGTTGATGTTTTGCCTTTAAGCGTTACTGATTTCAATTCCATAATGGTGCGATTAAAAGTAAATAGTATAGATGCCTGCTAAGGCTCGATTATAATTTCAATTCCATAATGGTGCGATTAAAAGATCCGGCAAAAGTTCAATGGCCGAAAGTATTACCATTTCAATTCCATAATGGTGCGATTAAAAGTGCAAATGGGTTAACACCTAAGCCTCGTAGATCGTATTTCAATTCCATAATGGTGCGATTAAAAGTACTTTCAGCCATTGAACTTTTGCCAGATCCTTTCATTTCAATTCCATAATGGTGCGATTAAAAGCTGTATGTAGAAGTAGCGTTACCAACTGCAACAAAAATTTCAATTCCATAATGGTGCGATTAAAAGTTTCGGATTCAAGTTCAATGTATTCTTCGCGAAGTAATTTCAATTCCATAATGGTGCGATTAAAAGAGCGGACTTAAAACCCACAACCATGCAATTAACCGGATTTCAATTCCATAATGGTGCGATTAAAAGATGAAGTAACGGTAAAAAGCACACGCCTTTGGGGTATTTCAATTCCATAATGGTGCGATTAAAAGCGCCTTCTCTCAATTTATTTGTTGCTGTTTCTACAAGATTTCAATTCCATAATGGTGCGATTAAAAGTTACCGCTGTCGCTGCAATCTCTATCATGTTCATAATTTCAATTCCATAATGGTGCGATTAAAAGCATGAAGATGCGCGGGGGGATGAAGGCAAATTGACGAATTTCAATTCCATAATGGTGCGATTAAAAGCGGTGCTGCGCTACGTGCAATCAGTATTGCCCCTAAATTTCAATTCCATAATGGTGCGATTAAAAGCCCCATACGCGATACCGTGCCACTGATTCAACAAAATTTCAATTCCATAATGGTGCGATTAAAAGCATCCGGCTTGGTAGCCTTCACAATGCTTTTATTGTATTTCAATTCCATAATGGTGCGATTAAAAGAAGTTGTTTCATCATAAGAATGTACCTTATTATTCATTTCAATTCCATAATGGTGCGATTAAAAGTAGATCCGCGAAGCTGCTCGTCAATTATTTGATCGTAATTTCAATTCCATAATGGTGCGATTAAAAGTAGGCAATTTCCCAGCGTGATGCCATTCCATGTTATTTCAATTCCATAATGGTGCGATTAAAAGAACGAATGCCGAACATACATTGAGCAAAAACTACATTTCAATTCCATAATGGTGCGATTAAAAGCCGCAGCGGTTCGATTTATTTCAGCCGAACCATTGTATTTCAATTCCATAATGGTGCGATTAAAAGTTGCAACGTAAGCCACAACGATAACAACTATTCAATATTTCAATTCCATAATGGTGCGATTAAAAGCAGAGCGCGATAATATGAGTCAATACCTTTTAGATATTTCAATTCCATAATGGTGCGATTAAAAGTATAATCTTGAATAAGTTGTTCGCCTCTTTTTTCATTTCAATTCCATAATGGTGCGATTAAAAGTCTGTTCAGCAAGAGCATTCAATTTTGCTTTATCATTTCAATTCCATAATGGTGCGATTAAAAGGAAAGCTATGAATATGAGATCGAATATACTTACCCATTTCAATTCCATAATGGTGCGATTAAAAGACCAAAAGAAGTTTAGATGAAAACAATTAGGATTATTTCAATTCCATAATGGTGCGATTAAAAGTCCAATACCTGTACAAAAGTGCGCAACGTAATTTAATTTCAATTCCATAATGGTGCGATTAAAAGCAAATTTGTGAGTGTGTTGAGGGCATAAAGTCTTTATTTCAATTCCATAATGGTGCGATTAAAAGCCGAGGCCTCTACAAAGATGATCAAGGCAAAGAGATTTCAATTCCATAATGGTGCGATTAAAAGTACGACACGACCTATTTCGAGCATCTTTCATACAATTTCAATTCCATAATGGTGCGATTAAAAGTTAAGATCCATGCCACAAGCGCGGCACTTAGTGTGATTTCAATTCCATAATGGTGCGATTAAAAGTTCTAGCTATAGACATATTCCCACCTGAGCGTTTATTTCAATTCCATAATGGTGCGATTAAAAGTTAGGGAAAACAATATTCGACTTAGGAGTAAAACATTTCAATTCCATAATGGTGCGATTAAAAGGATTACAGTCGATTAGTTACGGTTCAACAGGTAGATTTCAATTCCATAATGGTGCGATTAAAAGGTAAATGTAACGTGCCTTATATTCGATGCAAGCTAATTTCAATTCCATAATGGTGCGATTAAAAGTTTGTCCGCACCGGGTCAACATTGAACTTAATCTTATTTCAATTCCATAATGGTGCGATTAAAAGATGTCAATAAGACTGAGGAAGCGTTTGAATCTAAATTTCAATTCCATAATGGTGCGATTAAAAGCCGTTAAGTTAGACGGTAAAATCCACAAATTTTAAACTGGAGTTGGGTTTTTTGTTTAGCATTAAACTGATCTCAGTTGTCTATCTCTAATAGCAGGATTTTACCTGAGTTCCGACAACCTGTTTTTTGTGCTAATTCGTGAATTTTAAGATGATTTGCGCAAGGCTGTTTAAAGATCACACCTTGCTGAATTAGTGATCGACAACTATCCTTTTATAAAAAAGTATCCACTTCGTTTTTTTCGTGGCCATGTACCTCTTTCTCAAGCCACTTCTCATCGCGGCTTTTAAATATAATCAGACTATCCTTATCGTCCATAATCTCCTTGGCCGCAAGAACCAATTCCTTTAGTTTAACGTCCGTAATTTCACCTTGAAGTACGGAGTTTTGGATCCAGTGTAGATACTTTCTGCAAAGCTTAAGCATCTTGCCGACTCTTTTCTTATCGATATCATAGACAAGGATTACGTACATATTACCACCATATCTTGAATGGCTTATATTCTTCCATGTTCAGAATGTGCTTGCTCAATTTGTAACACTCTAACTTTACAAGGTGCTTGTAGCTTACATTCTTCTTAAGTACGCGGTGTTGAATGGTTTCATTCAGTCTTTCCTCCCACGCCCGCACAAATGCTTTCTTCCCGCTTTCCTTTAACGTACATCTGTTTAACTCTAAAGAAAAATCACACGCTTGAATTTCTTTTTTATTGAGTAACCTAAAAATGGTTCGGTCGACTAATATGGGCTTAAATATTTCGGCCAAGTCCAGTGCCAACGAATATCTTCTCGCTCCTGGTTCATGCAAAAAGCTGATGGTAGGGTTGAGCTGTGTATGGTAAAGTTGACTAAGGCAAAGAGTGTAGCATAGCATATTACCGAAAGATACCAGTGTGTTTACTTCATTGAGTGGCGGCTGGCGAGTGCGGTTGCCCATCTTAAAATCGTTCAATATGAAATCGAAAGATTTATAATATACCTGACGGATGTTACCTTCTATGCCCATCAACTCATCCACCTCAGTGGCCCCATTTACCAGAGTGGAATAGTTTTCAATTGCTGTGATCATTTCACCCACTTCTTTTTCGCGATTATTGTAATACCGCAGGTTCTTCAGCATATTAAACGCGGCTCCTTCGATAAACTTTCGTGCGATTATGATCCGCTTTTTTGGCTGCTGATAATGGGTTACCTGATTGACTAATACCTTGCCGGCCAGCAGGTATTCTTTTGGATGGAACGAACCTGTGTAGTGCTCGTAGTAATCAAAGAAATGAACGTTGATATGCTCTTTGCCCATGAAGTTGTATAAGGCACTGTTGGCATCTAAGCTTCCAAAAACATAGAGGTCTGAAACGGTTTCCACCGGAATGTATTTAGCCTGGCCTTCTTTCAACTCTTCATCTATTGGAACAAACTTCAGTGTATTATCCTTTCTACTGAGCCGCCCGGGATTGAATAAATAATATGCCTTCTTCATGACCTGATTATTTTCTAACCTTCGTTGGGCTCGTTAGAATAACAAAAATCAAAGTAGCTGCACGATTTACAAATTCTCAGTTTCACGGCTTCGGGGCAATTTTCATTTGCTACAATTTTTTCTACTTGTTTTTCCCAATCTTCTATCTCTCTTTTATCGAGTTTGGTAAGCCTTGGTACTTCTTGCTTTTGTTTTAGCTTCGGGTACTCGATAATTCCCGTAACACCATCAACACCTTTTTGCTCCAGCTTGAATAAGTAGTACTTCACCTGGGCTAGGTGTGCAAGCTCTATGCTGGCCGATTTTTTAACCTCATGCACTACCTTGTTTTTTGCATCGTAGAAATCGATTTTCACACCATCAATTTCAACTTCGGTGAACTTCCTTGCGCGGTCGGTGTAGGTGGTTTCACCAATCAGTTTGCCTTCGGCCACAGCATCCGAGGTGTGTTCCATGCTTATGCCATTGGCGAACAGCCAAAGTTTTCTGTGGCAAATGTGTAAATAGGCTATGTGTGTGCCAGTAATTTGCATGCTTTTTATTACGCCAAAATTCGGTTCAATTCACGGTCAGCGGCACCACTAATAGTTGCCACGAATGCACGGGTAAATATGCAGCAAACTACTGAAAATGAAACACCGAACAACTATTGCCCTGTCAAGTTTTTAGCTAATTCACCAATTGATTTTCATAATCAAAAGCAGTCAGTAGATCAATTAGCTTTTGTTCTGCTTTTTCTAGTGCATCGGCAGTTTCACCTTTTTTTTGAATAAATCCGCCAGCTTGAAGGGTGATGAAAGTGTCAACATTTTTCAAAGACTCATCAATGATAGGGTCTGCTTTTATATTATTAAATTATCATTTGTTAAAATCAAACCAAGTTTATTACTATAAGAATCTCTATTAATCAAATACAAATCATTGTAATTGATTACATAGAGCGGTTTAATATCATTTTTTTTCAGTCGTATTTGAACAATTTGGTTGCTCATTTTTTTGAGGTGATTATGAATTTTGTTTTTAGCCTCCATAATTTTGACAAAATCTTTTTTCTGATTTTGTGAACTACAAATGTTTCTGAAATTATCGTCTAACTCCTTTAACTCTTGAAATGAATTGTCGTTTCCATCTACCGGAACATAGCAACGAAATTCTTCACCAAACACATCATTATCTATTAACCTGAATTGTCCAATTGTTTCGTAAGCCAATTCATTAATATGCTTTGTGAAATTGATGGGATTATGGGGTTTTGCAGGAATATGTTCACCGAATACCAATTCTGACCCCAAAAAGCTAAAAAATCGCCTCTGAACTTCAAATAAAGAATTTTCTGAATAAGTATCTTGATGTAAATATTCTTTTGTTTTTTTTAATATTTTTTTATCATCGCCTCTGTAAATTAATTCGGCTCTGTTTTTATCTCTGTTTATAATATTTATTAATACAACTTTGCCTTTGCATTTTAATTTCCCATTTCTGTTACATCTTCCAGCTGATTGAATTATACTTGGAATCGTAGCCATATCTCTATATAATACAGGAAAATCAATATCAACACCAGCTTCGATTAACTGAGTAGAAACCAAAATAATTTTCTGATTTTGATTTAGACGTTGTTTTGCTATTTCAATTTTTATTTTTCTGTCGTTCGGGGTGAAATGAGTGTTTAATAACAGCGATTCATCGGCTTCTAAAAACTCTGACAGCACATTATGCAAATCTTTGCTGTCATCAACAGTATTTACAATTACTAATACAGAGTTATTTTCTTCAATTACCTTTTGTGCAAGTTGTTCAATTGTAATTTCTACTTTTTCTTGTGTTATCTGATAACGATTGAATAATTGATGATTAAAATATTTTAAATCTGAAATTTCAAATGGTTCTATAAAGTCTTTAAAAAGCAATTGAGGATTTTCTAACTCAATCTTAGCAGTAGGAATTGTGAACGAAGGCATCGTGGCTGTTGAAACAATACAATACGAATCAAATTTATTGCAGAAAGCATCAAGATATGCGACAAAAAAAGTATATAGCCTTGGGGGCAATGATTGTAGTTCATCGATTAAGAAAATACATTTGCTAAAATTAGGGAGCTTAAGAAGAGTAGAATTTCGATTACTCACTATTGTTTCAAAGAATCGAACAAAAGTTGTAATGATAAATGGATTTAAAAAAATATCTTCTACAAACTTACCATTGAGCAACTCTTTAGCTTTTAGTGGATTGTAATCTGTTTCTTTTTGCACCGCATTAAATTGATTATTTTCAGCTTTACTGTCAATTCTACTTATCCAATCTTCTCCAAATATTTTTATACACTCTTTTTCAACTTGCTCAGTTATGGATAAAAATGGAATACTATAAATGATTCTAAAATCTCCTTTTTCTTGTATGATTTCATTCGCCAAGGACAACAGCATTAAAGTTTTACCCGCTCCTGTAGGCGCTGTTAATGAAAAAACTCTTTTGTTCTTTGATTTTAACTCAGTTAAAATATTTGTGATAGCATCGATACGAATTTGGGTTCTAAGAATATTTAATTCTGAATCTGGAAGCAGACTGTTCAAGTATGAGCTTAATCTATCTTCATAGATTTCGCAAAATTGATTTATTTTTTCTTTGTCCAGTTTCAATTCAATATCACCAGCATCAGTTTTGTCGGCTTGAATTAATGAGGCGAAAGCAAATTGTGTTTCTAAGAAGTGGTCTAAATTATTGTTTGTAGACCTATAACTAATTTTATCTCTAAAGATATTTTGAATTTTATCATTTGCACTCAATTCGAAATCATTAATACTTGTTGCAAAATACTTTAAAAAGTCTGATGAAGGAATAAGAGGATTTTTGTTAATGAATTCAAATAATCTTTTGCATTCATCAATACTAATAATCATTTCAAAATCGCGCAAATCACCGTGATGGTTAGCTATAATAGAAATGATTGAACTGAGATTATTTTGAAAATTATCTCTGCCTAGTTCTTTTATTAAGTAATCTTGGTTTTTTTGAACGAAACAAAGAAATGCATAAGCTGATAAATAAGCATGATTGGAGTATTCACTATTCTTTTTGCCGTCTAATTTATCTTGGAAGTTTAAGTTTAGTTTTCCTAAATCATGAAAAATAGCCGCAATCTCGGCAATCTTTAAGGTTGTCAAACTTTTAGTTTTATCAATAACGCCCTGTGTATGAACAGTAAGTTCTTTGTGTGGATGAGACTTGTATTTTTTTAGATCAACCACCACTTTGTATTGTCATGTAAGTACTCATAATATTTTCCTTCGGCCGAAAGTGTGTGTTCTGCCTCTGGGTACATTACTTGTTTATAATACTGAGGTAGATTCCAAAAATCATTATTTTGATGTGTTGGCAATTTGTCAAAACCTATTCTGAAAGGAACATTTATTAAGTTGACTTTGTGAATAGGAGATGCTTGTATAAAGCCTGTTGTTTCAAATGAACCATCTTGTAATTCACTGATATTTCCCTCTGAAAGGAATTCAATTTCAGCAGGGCAATTATGCCAGCCTAGCACAGGAGTATAACAGGCCTCAGAATTAACAATCATCCTAGAAAATTCAAAAAACAAATCTTCAGAACGTTTGTCTTTTACAGCAAGAATTATTTTATATCTTGGGTTTTTGAGAAACTCAAAATACTTAGGAGTACCCGATTGCCAAGGCTTAAAAGCTGTTCTGCTAGTAAATCCCCATGACACTTTTTTAACAGGGTTTAATAGTGAAACCCCATACAGCAAATCGTCTGAAAGCTGAGGAAAGAGTGGCTTCATCTCATCTCGCTCTTTACCAAGTACAGCTCCTATCATTCCGATAAGGGCTGTTTTGGTAATCAAATCATGTGAAAGAGGATTGTTGTTTGTTTCAGGACGCTTAAAATGGCCCCAATTTCCGCTAACAACAAGTTGAATACCGCGCATCGTTTAGAGTGTTAGTGATTTAAACTTATCTCCTACAAGTTTCTCCTTTAAAAAAGTAAGTTCTGTGTAATATTTAATCTCTTGAATTTTTTCTGATTTTGCTATTTCTAATAATGCAGTCAAATCAAAATCAAAATCATCGATACTTCTGACTTGTTCTCCTTTTCTATTGTCTCTAGGTATTATTTTTATTAATCTATCGACTCCATACACTTTTCCAAAGTTTTCTTTATACACGATTTCAATCATTAACAACGAGTTTTGATTACTTTTACTCCTAGTATTTGAGTCATTAATACTATTCCATAATGCTTTTTGCATCTCTAACACATCTTCAATACTAAGTCCTGTATGTTCAGCTGATTTAGGATTAATCCATCCATGAATTTGCATTAACCCATAAGGTACCAGAGTCGTTGTTCCAATAGCACCCTGCTTGTTTCCGCCTTTTGATACAAAAACCGATGTGTTTTGTTGTGTTCGCAAATCAACGGCATTTAAAGAAGGGTTAAGTAACGCAAACTGTACTGCACCTGTAAGATTAACAGCATCACCTTCCTCTGTTGAGATACCTCCAAACAAACGAACATCAATACACTTTTTTAAAAGTCTTTTTGTGTCAAAATCCTTAGTGGGTTTTCCGTTCTTATCTTTTTTAAATAATTCACTTTCTTCTTTATACTTTTCTTTCAGCGATTTTACTCTAGCCGCAGCACCGGATTCATTCGCAGTCATATTTGATTGATCATTCCAAACATATACTTCCTTTCCTTGGTTGATTAAAAAATCTCTAATGAATCGTTTGATTCGAACATCACTTACTAAGGCTTTTTTTGTTTCTTCATCATAGCGTTGTTCCCCCGTGAAAGGGTCTCCATTTGGCATAGAATAAGTTGATTCATATAGAAACAATAATTCTGATTTTTTTAATAATGCATTCATTGTATTGATTTTAAATTAGTTGTTTTCCGTGATGGGGGTAGTTTTAAATGAAGAATAATAGCTTTCAAAAAAACCAAAAGCACATTCTTGTTTGTCGTATATTCCAGTGAATTGTTTTACTTTTTCAGAGAGCTCACTTGATAATTTAAATGTGTATTTGTTTTTCTCATGCATGATAAGTTTTTGCTCTACATCATTTTTGAATTCTATAAAATCTTTTAGCGTAGGTATTTTTCGAGTAAGATTTCCTACGTTATTTTTTTCAAAAGATTTGATAGGAGAATTTTCTCCTGCAAAATTTTGAGATAATTTGCCTAGCAAAAGCCCAATTTGATAGCTTTCTGATTCTACTATTTTCATATAATTGCTTTTATAAGTTTTTGTATTCTGAATTGATAAAATAAATTCTAAATCGTATTTCAATAATTTGAACTTGGAGTCGCCATGGCGTATTGAGTACTCTACATTTGATATAAATGATGGTAAAATCAGGTTATCAATATGATAGGTGCCACAATAAATCTGTGGAAGGATTTTAAGTAAATGGGTTTGGTATCTTGGATTAACTTTAAATTGAATTTTTCCGTTAGAGTCAGCTTGAGGTGAACCCATTAGCTGCGAAAAAGACCAATTAATTGAAGGTGAAATTAATTTGTCACTTTGTATTTCTTTTTTTCTTTTTGAAAGAATTTCGATAGTGGTATTTCTAATACGTTCTCGAATTTGTTGTAAGCTACTTTTACTGACTCCTGACAGTTCTATTAAATCGGTATCTGGTGTTGTCATTCCACCTTTTTTACTAAACACCATATCAAAATGCGTGACTACACTTTCATTTTCCGATGCTTCATCAAACCATGATAGTAAAATATCATCATTGATTTTAATTTCTGTGTTTTTTCGGTTAGCAAGAACTTCAGAAGTTAAACTGAAAGCATTTTGTTGGAACTTTTCATAGTCTTCTGCTTTTAAGTTATCTCCATTGGGTAAAACAATAAGTTTTACATCCGCGGTAGGACTGATAACTGCTTTTTTAGAATAATCAATAGCATAAAACAAATCTTTTACTTCATCTTCGGTAAACGATTTTGATTTATGTTTTTCATTACCACTAAAGTTGGGAAATTGAATATCGTTTTTATCATCCCCAGAACAGAGAGTTTTATATAGTGTTTTATTTAACACCTTGCCAGATATACTGTTTTCTGTGAAAAAATCTGTAAAAATCCCACCTGTGATGTAGATTAATTCGTTAAATTCATGCCAATACTTTTTGTTTAATATAGTTTGTGAAAAGTCGAAATGAAGAAAAACTTGATTTTTATAAACTTTGTTAATTAATAAATCAATATTGGTTGAAGATGAATTTATCTCATCCCATGACATAAACTCATTGTTAAATATTTTTTCAAGTTTGCTTTTTGATGTTTTCTCAGAATTTATTTTATTAAACATTAACTCAGCCGTTGATATTCTTAGTATGTTATCATCTTTTAAAATATCTAAATTCAGTTTTCCTTTAATGCTTTTGTTTATGATGGCTTGGGAATAAAAGATAATGTTTTCGATCTCTGTTTCATGTTTTTGGTATGATTTTCGAAATTTCTTAACGATTTCTAGTTCATGAAATTGATTCATTGCAGACTCTTTTAATAAGGAAATTTCAGTGATCTTATTTTTGCTTACTAATTTTGATAATTTATCAATTAATTCCTTTTGTATAAACTTGTCCCAATTTTCGAATGAACTATTGTTCTCAACAATTGCGGTCTTAATGTTTTCTTCTTTACCCTCATTTATTTTATAAAAGATATCACCAAATAGATATTTTGAGGGCGAACTATCATTGTCAGAAGTTTTAAAGCGTAGATAATATAGTTCTGAATCTTTACTTTCAGAACCGATGATGTTTTCATCTGTAATTTCTGAAAGATTGTCAAAATCAAAACTGAAATCATCATTAACGGGCAATGAAAACCTTATAACAGATTCCTTGTCTGTATCTTTTGGACAGGGTTTAATATATTTATGATACTTTAAACCATTAGCTGATTCTCTAAAAGCTTTCCCGATTTTTAAAACTGTATCTAAGCTCATTTTCTATCTGTTTTTATAAACCCAAAAGCTCCCGAATATTTCACTACAAAGTATTTCATCACTTTTAATTTAAAGCTCCAAAACCAATACCTGTTGAATTGCCAACTCCTACGTTCCATGCAAAACTTAATTGTTCTGGTGTGCCCTCAACTATTACTGGGCAAATGTTTGATTTGTTACCAATGTTGTTATAGTGAATTACCTTCGTTTTAGCGCCCTTGTATTGACGATTAAAACTTACCTTAACGCCATTAAAATCAAGACCAGCTAATTTTAACTTATTGGTTAGTGTCTCAGTCATGAAGTTATCTGACTCCAACTGATCGTAAGTGTAATGAATTGTTTTCTTATCAACGGTGCGCTTTATTAGGACAGGGCTTGCACATTCAAACTGTTTTACTCTCGAGGTAATAAGTGGGTCCTCCTCAATAACGATTTCTGTAACAGTTAGATCATAAGCTATGCTGGGCGATTGTTTTATCCCTGTGATGAGATTCTTCATTGCCTCAGCACTATGTGCGCTTATAAACCAATTCGCTCCATTTCTAAAAGACAGACCCTCTCTATCAGCGGCACCGCCTTTAAGCCATGAAAAGGAATAAAGAGATAAACTGTCATGCACTGTATTGTTCCCAAGCCATTTATGCAGTGTGCCTGTTAACTTTGGTTGATAATTAAATGGGACTTTCTCATTAATTGAATTGGTTTTTAAATGAATTCTCATAGCCCTTATTCTTAATGATAAAATTGGATTGACATTTGGTTTCGAGTATTTTTTCCCTAAATAATTGATCGTACTTTTTGATAGGTGTTAGCGATTTATCTCGATTGTTTCGGGTTTATCAAACTAGCTTCAATTAATATTATACTAAGATATTCAAAAATATGGAATTTCGATTCTCGATTCTCAAATCAAAAACAGCGAAGTTTAGCTTATCTGGAAGTAAGAATACGGGTACCACCTATCGAACACTCGATATATAATTCTTAACTGTCGATGGCTGGCCACCTCCTCCACAAATACCAAAGAGTTTTCATGAATTTCCTCAACAGGGAAAACACACTTAACCCTAATAGGCACAAAAAGCTGTTTCATTTTTCCATGTTGGTTTATTATAAGTAGGCTGTTATGACCAGCGTAGTTGATTTGTATTGGGTTCAGACTATACGATAATAAAGAAACAAGGAGGCAAAGAGCATAGCTTTAAGAATACCTCCAACATTGCCACGGGTTGCCGATTGTTCAGCAAAGTGATAACCGAGTAAGAATATAAAAAGTACTAAGGCCAAAACCATTTTTTGTAATAGGTTGCGTGGCGGGCTCTACCTCTAACACTAAAAGTGTTGAAGCTTTCTAATAAGTGAAGTCAGGTAAGGATTTCAAATGCTTTCCCTTGATTGGATTTTCTGCCCAAAAATGAAGAGAGAAAATAAAAAAAACAGTCACTTTCGTAACTGCTTAATTATCAAGCTCTCCCTCTTGGATTTGAACCAAGGACCCTCTGATTAACAGTCAGATGCTCTAACCAGCTGAGCTAAGGGAGAATATGTGCTTTTCCCAAGTATTTTGGGAGTGCAATATTAAGGGTTTGAGCCCGAAATATCCAAAATCGGTAGAAAAATAATCTGATCTGTCTAAAACCCTTGCGCATATCAATCCGTTCACTAGCTTTGAATCACAAAGTACTTTTACAATGGACAAAAATTCAGATTATCAAAAAGACATCGAATCGATCCGTCATATGATGGAGAAGTCTGTCAAGTTTTTGTCCCTTACTGGGCTTTCTGGAATTTTGGCTGGCGTGTATGCGCTGATCGGAGCAGGGTTTGCCTACTCTGAAGTATATCTACCGCAAACGCCCTTCGACTATCCAAATCAATCGGCTAAAGAAATTACGGTTATAATTAAATTGGTAACAATCGCTTTAGCTGTGCTTGTGTCATCTTTAATTACAGGTTATATATTGGCTTCCCGCAAGGCGAATAAGTTAGGTGTAAAAGTCTGGAATACGACCAGCAAGAGGCTTGTGATTAATTTACTGGTGCCACTCGTTACTGGTAGCATCTTCTTAATGTTCCTTGCCTTCTACGGTTATTATGCACTCGTAGCGCCTGCGTTTTTAATTTTCTACGGTCTTGCCTTAATTCAGGCAAGTCCGAATTTGTATGATGAGATTCGTTACTTGGGATATCTTGAAATTGCTCTTGGAATTATTTCTGCTGCACTACCGGGATTCGGATTAATTTTTTGGGCTGTCGGTTTTGGCGTGCTTCATATTATTTATGGAGCCATGATGTTTAAGAAATACGATCGATGAAAAACCCGTTCGAAAACTTAGACAAGGTGATGGAG